>Ga0136643_10001999_pt1 | contig 25842 bp, 15 predicted proteins | sample TergutLab28metaG_FD_96883 | JGI IMG/M metagenome (GOLD analysis project Ga0136643, IMG submission 96883) | Labiotermes labralis P1 segment gut microbial communities from Petit-Saut dam, French Guiana - Lab288 P1 (version 3) (version 3) | ecosystem: Host-associated > Arthropoda: Insects >... | reverse complement strand
TTGTTGTTTCCAGAACTAAGTGACAATCCTTACATAATGCAGAAGAAGAAGAAACAGTAGTAGTAGTTTCCAGAACCGAGTGATATTAATCCTTACGCAATGCACACCGACACCACATACAGGACGGCGGCCACGACCTTCCCACGAGCATGGCACCAGTGTGTTGCACTTGCCGTGCGTTATCGCCCATCTTTCTGTAGAAATGGGAAAACAGAGCCAAACAGTTCTTGCCCCATACTCCGTAAAAGCGAACAAACAGCACATATTCAACGAAGGTCAAGATTTCACTCGAATTTCATCCTTGTAGTTCGTTACGTCGTGAATGTCAAACTGTGATTCATCAAAAAGTTCAAAAAGACGGGCAATGCACTATCACATTACGATGTGGCGCGTTTGGGTACTGTTTATACCTCCTCGGCTATACCAAGAGCATGATACCATTCATTCGAAGGGCCCGATTTAGTGTCGTCGGTAACATTAAAATGCACTTAGGGACCCATGTACAGTATCCATTATTTTTACCAGACTTTAACCAAATATGGAGCTTATCGACATATTTTATGAAAGTCCCTAATACCAAATTTCACGGAAATCCGTCAAGTAGATGGTGCGCTGATACATGCCAACGGGCGGGCGGACGGACATGACGAAGCTAGCAAGCGCTTTTCACCACAATGAGAACATGCCTAAAAACGGACATCTGTTGTAAGTGCCAGTAACACGTGAATGCAACAAGGCCGGCCTATTTACGAATGAGAAGGATACAGTACAGTCATGCGTTTGACATCCTACACTCATGAAGATCCTGGAGGCAGAAACGGGACGCACTAGTGATATTACTTCCTCTGTGACGTCCGCGTCTTGTACAGGAACTATCCTCTCGAAAGGCGGCGAATGTCATTTACAGCTCTTTCTTGTAATCGGTATCTATGTTCCTAAACGGACAAGCTTCCGTATGTGGTCATTTCACAAGAAGAAACCTCACGTTAAAACACAATTTTATAACCCCTTCGGCTGATACGGCATCTTGATATTATCTGCAAACCAAAAAATATCGAGAAATTTGTAGAAGAGACTAACATTTGGAAAAAAAATCAGTCAATTTTGCAAGATTCCCGGAGGAATCCTCCGTATCATCAGCAGAAGGCGGTCATGGTAACGAACCACTAACGGACTTGCAAGCACATCAAGCACCTTGGATTCGTAGCTGAAAACTGTGTATTCGTGACCAGCCGTACCTGATAATTCAGAACATATTGAATGATACATTGCATATAGCACGCTTACAGCGTGCGGTAAAACCGTCCTGCGCACCACGGCATGCAAATGTAGGGAACAGTGGAAGTAAAATTCCATGCACTTTTAAACACATGACGGACGTCAGTTACGTTCACGTTTCCAACCACTCTTCCTCCGAAGAACGTAGGAAACTTGGCGTTTTAAGCACTGGCACCAATTAATGTCAGGGCCAAAGAAATGATACAAAACACGGTGTGAAGGCGATAAGTCTACCAACTTTTCTTCACGTAGCAGTAACACACATTAATACATACTCTAAAGGAAAACGCAGAAGCTTTAGTAGCTGCTACTAGGGAGATTGGACTGGAAATAAGTGCTGATAAAACTAAGTACATGTCTCGAGATCAGAATGCAGGACGAAATCACAGTGTGAGGATTGATAATAGTACTTTCGATAGGGTGGAAGAGTTTAAATATTTGGGAACAACTTTAACAATCCAAAATTCTATTCCGGAAGAAATTAAGAGCAGATTGAGGTCAGGAAATGCTTGCTTTTGTCTTCCAGGTTGCTACCCAAAAATTTTAAGATTAAGATATATATAACTATAATTTTGCCTGTTATTTTGAATGGGTGTGAAACTTGGTCGCTGACATTGAGGGAGAAAGGAAGCTGAGGGTGTTGAGAATATTTGAACCTAGGAGGGACGAAGTAACGGGGGAATGGAGGAGATTGCATGACGAGGAGCTAAATGATCTGTACTCCTCACCCAACATTGTACGGGTGATAAAATCAAGAAGAATGAGATGGGCTGGGCATGTGGCGCGTATGGGTAAGGAGAGGGGGGTGTATAGGGTCTTGGTGGGGAAACCAGAGAGCAAGAGACCACTGGGGAGACCTAGGCGTAGATGGGTGGATAATATTAGGATGGATCTCCAGGAGGTGGGATGTGGGTATATGGACTGGATTGGGCTGGCCCAAGATAAGGACAGGTGGCGGACGCTTGTGAGTGCGGTAATGAATCTTCGGGTTCCGTGAAATGCGGGGAATTTGACTAGCTGCAAACCAGTTAGCTTCTCAAGAAGGATTCTGCACCATGAAGTAAGTAAGTAAGTAAGTAAGTAAGCAGTAATATATTAACCGGTCCGGTCTGTTACGTGAAATCGGGTTATGGTGATATCACAAACATGCCAAACAAATCTGTTAGAATTACTGTCTTGAACAGTACGTCAAATACTCCAAATAAGGCACTGGTGCAAAACTTGGACACCACGTGTTCCATCATTCTAGTACTGCCAAATAACATCTACCAATGTGAATAATGCGTAAAGGTTAATCAAACAATTAAACAGTAATATGATTCATGCAGGTATTATACTGGGCCGCTAGCCATACTAACGTACTGGTGACAACACTTCACGGAGAGTGGGCAGAGATAACTTCCGTAACTTCCAGCCTGTACGTCATACAGACCAAATGTTGTAACAGAGTTCCCTGAATGACATCAGTCAACAAGTTCAAAGTACAGACGTCTCGGGTGTCAAAGTTTCCACTGTGAAGGATTTCAAATAAAGTAATCATGAGATAGAAAATCTTAATTCACCAAACTGTAGAGGTGAAAATTTACTTTATTTGTTCGTAAATAACAATATCAAAATTATGGCTGTGTGTGTGTTACGTTTCAAATTTTCCTGTGCTAAAAAGACACCGGCACGTGGCAACAGTAATATAAAGCATGATCTCCTAATCATGGTAGATGTTTGCCTGCAACCATGGACAGATACTCACATGAAATATACAATTTTTATACGAAAAGCGTTTACAAGTAGACTGTATTTTAAACATTTTAACAATGTTAATGGAAAACACAGTACGCTGATTCAACACAAGCACGTCTGTAACAAAATCTGCTATCATTATACGTATTCCTTTGTCGGAGACCTCCCAGATGACGACGATGCTAAGGCCGAAACATGTAGCAAGCAAACTGTACAGTGACAAATGAATGTCGTCGATTGTGCAATTTTTGGATTAAATGCTGCATGGAATATGGAAAACATTAAAGTAGTAGTCATGTCATCAACATCCCTGCTTGTGGTATACGAACTTCAACCCATGGATAGATCTTAGCATAACGGCATCGTATCAACTGCAAATGTTATTTCAGGAAGAATATGTGGCTACGATAGTGTCCTATTTTAAAGGGCTGGAGAGGGGCTGGGGAAAAGCGGTCAAGGCCTTTTTTCAAAGTATTAACCGGCATTCGTTTGGAGTAAGGGACAAAAAATACATCTCCTTAAATCGTGAGTCGTTTGAATTTTAATCAAAATCACCAAGTTTGCAGGCTCACGAATTTACGTAAGAAAAAATGAACTCTCAACTGAAAGTTACGAAAATGTAAATCCCACTTTCAGTTCTTTGGGGGTAAAAAGTTACTGAAATAAATTATGTCACCTGATGAAAGCAGGTTTCTGGTAGAGTGCAAAATTACCTTGCACAAGTTTTACAGTTAAATTGATAAGATCTGTCTTGCTGTAAAGTGGAACAACAAAAATCCTAGCAAAAAATAAACATAACAATTATTCAGAAGTTTTGAAATAAAGGAAACGTGCAGCGCAACAATTCCGGGGCGTCTGTTCCCTTTTGATTCATCGTATCGGCAACGGTGACAGCGTACAATGACAAGGGTCCACACATTTTCCAAAAATACAGAAGCCACCTCCAAATTTTAAGAACCAGAATGGTGACACGAAGGAAGTTACACAGAGCACCCACATTTTGCATGTAAGGAAAAATAGCTGCAATGAATATACTGAAAATGTTTGGCGCTACAGTGGAAAATTTAGTCGAATGGGCAACAACGCGACCGGTATTTGTACATCCCTGGCATATGGTACTATATGTGCTTCATGTTTCTCTACAACTTCATTCCGAAATATCTTACGCTCCGAAAAATATTTAGCAAGTTACGCCCCAGATGGGCACAAAAATGGACGCAGATCTGCAAGTAAAATGATGGTTTGTTGTTGCCCGAATGTTAACAAAAAGTGGGACGTGCAAACAAAACTCCCCAGTATCAAGTTCTGCGAAAATACGTTCAGTAGCTGAGTTGTTATACGGACTGACAGACAAAATGAAGCCGAATGGCCATTTTTACGCCTTTTCGTAACGAACGCGGCCAAAATGCAGCGATTAAATAGTCGCAGATGAATAACTAATAAAGGTGTTAATAGGTGAAAGGTAATGTTATCCCGTTACAGGCCCGGTGTGGCCCAGAGGGTGGGTAGAGGTATAGCTCTACTCTTCCATGACCGCGGCACTAGAAGGGGGTAAGTGTTCAGTAGCACGTCCCGGCCGCACTTTACCCCCGGGAAAGAGCCGGCACCCATTATACAGGAGGCTGGGTGGGCCCCTGGGCAGGTCTGGACGGGCGGAATATCTCGTCCCAACCGGGATTCGATCCCGGACCGTCCAGCCCGTAGTCAGTCGCTATACCGACTGAGCTACCGGGCCCACAATAAAGGTTTTAAAATGTTTACATAATAACAAAGACAAAACATTCATATACTAAACAAAAACTCTTCATGTCCATCAAAAATGCACAACACAGTACGTAATACGGAACTGTATGCGTCTGATTTATGTGTGGGGTGAGCGAAGAAATTCCAGGGCTCGGTAATCGCAGGGGATGTGTCAACGGAATTCCAGCGTGTCGCATTACAACCGTCCTGTCATCAATCATCTCCATTTGCCTGGTAGCGAAAGTTTAGAACACGACCGAATCGCATGTACCCGAACACACATCACTACGCGCCTGATGAGCTCATCTTGCGGTTACTGTACGCATCTTTCTCACCTGCACTCCGGATCGATTCTGGGCGTAAAATGTGTTACGTGTACAATGCTGCTTTGAGGCATGATGTCCAGGAGTTCCCTCGATTTCTTTACCTCTCGTCCTCCCATCCATACTATCGACCTTGTATCTGTATGAATATGGTCAATCTCAGTAAATAACATGGCGTTCTGAAACCCTGAGCTACAACAAATCGATATGTCACACTGCCTGGTGCTACAGGGTTACGTGGAAAAGAATATAAATATTTTCACAACTTAAGACGGCAGCAAAACTTCACATCCATCTACGGTGTCGAAAACATAAACCGTTCACAATGTCTTCTTAAAGGTAATAAAGTTAAAAGTGAGTACACCGGTCTTTAAAACACAGCAAGAAGGTGCATGATATACCAAAATGGACTATACGACGACGATACAAAAAAAAAAAAGCTGTATCAATACAAGTCAAATAAACAGTAAGTGAGAAAGTTTACATACGATTTCTACTGAAACACAATTTCGCAACTTTAAACAACCGAACATCTAACATTCCGTCCATCACCAAGCAACAGAAATACTCATGAACGTGCACTTATAATAAGCAATTTTAACATATATAATTTGTCACATTTTACAACCATTCATTATAACTGTATATGACAAACAGCATGTTCCGCAAACAATGATTTAAAACTGCGACTTGAGTCAGTAACACAAGGCAATTGTACAACCGTACTTCCTAGTTTTGATAATGGCTTGAAGATGATTAAGTTCTGAGCGAAACATGTTATCAAATAATGTAAACTAATACAGAATATTCACTAAACAGTTGTGTCGACGGTGTTAAGCCTCTATATTATATGCCACTGCGTAATTCAGTACATTTCAAAATGATACATAATGCAGGTTAAATATTGCACATAACTGTCAATTCGTTACGCTAAACAGACGATTAAAAACAATACAAAGATCAAACACAAAAGCAAAAGCGTTCGCCCTGTTCCAATAAATTATTGCTTAACATACTATTTCTCGGGAATTCCTACGAGCAGGGCATGTTCCTCCGACGAGCTGGTGGGTACCTACTGACTAAACAACACGGCGTCACGTCCCAGAATAACGTAATCTTCATATCCACCACTATATTCCACTCACCAACAATTTCAACACCTATCTACAAATTTCCTATTAAGCCTCAATGCAATACAGTACAATGTATGTTTGGTTTGTTACACACACACACAACACAAGATAACTAAACGAACAGTTAATCACTTACATCAAACAGAACAAAATTTTCAGTAAATGTATCAACTTACCGCTCAGTTTATAGTTACGTCATCACAACTCCGAGCATGAATGGTACTGCCATCCGTCAGCTGTACATTACGACACCTGTAAAACAATATCGTCATTTAGACCCATACCTACTAAAAAGCTATACAAAATTTAACGTAGAACGTCTTTCCTGCTGTGCGCAATTAAAACAAAAATTCTCTGCGCGGTGTATGAATTTAAAAATGCTCCCGGAGTTACGATAACGTCCCACCACAACCTTGAAAAAGAATGTAACCTTCAGTACCACCGATGTCTCGTGTAACAGCGCATGTCTATGCTATGCAGCACACACTATGTTCTTACTCCGACTGCTTGTCCACATTACGCAGTACTACTACAGTATTGTACGACAGGCTTTTTCTTCATCCGCATTTTAAAAACACGCACCAGGATTTCTCCACTCCTATAAGGTTAGCTGAGAGAAAACTGGTTTGACAGCACAGTTTCGGAGAGAACCAGCAGCACTGATCACACACAGACTGTATACGTACGTACTGTCAGTCAGGAAAACTTGCGGACGGGGGAAAGAAACAAACTGTACTGACGGCCTATTGACTCATATTATTGAACAGGAATCTGGCACTTCGCGTAAAACACGCTATTATCTCCACCCACGTTACGTTTCCTTCAACCGCTATTTCGCGCAGAAGCTAGCTGTGCAATCGGCACAAAACTGTCTACTCAGTGTACGTAGTAATACGAGTTGGATTGGTTACCTCACCCAGCCAGCCAGGCAGCCTATTCCCCGACCAACCCAAACGTACGACCGGCTCTACGCCAGCACTCCCTCCTCCCCTCCAATATCGCATCATGTCACTCCAGCGTGTGTGACTCCACAGCTCCCAGCATCACTACACTAACCTGGATGTCCGATGATACAGGACCTGATCTTCCAAGAGCTTGTCCCAGGGTATAATACTGCTGCTCGGGACCAGATGATCAGAATTACATGCGCAACTATGGCGGGAAGTCCAGTGTGTAGCGGGAATATACGAAGGGTGGCACGAAAGCCCGGTAATTTGGGAGGGAGGGGGGAAGAATATATACGTCATCCAAACAGGGAAAGCGCAGTTCCTCAAGAGCGCTAATGTTTATTTGCATCGGTACTTCAACCCTTAAAAAGCTAGAAGACAGTATAATCCTTAAGTCACCGGTCAAAAAATCAATTTCCTTAAACCGCCACATGTACCCGTCAGAAGACGAATACATTTATTTATGTACTCTAATTACATATCTGGGGATTTCAGGATATATTTATCCCCTTTGATATGGCATAGTATGATAGACATACGCATTATGGTTTGTAATAGTCCAATGATGCTGTCAGCATGTCAGTATATAAACAGCGAATGGTAGATTAGTCCGTGAATTTTTGAGGCACGTCGTCGTCGTCCAGAATTACTACCGTGGCACCTGCTAGAACTGACGAAAACTATGAGAAATCCGTCAAAATAGTTTTGTTCCGGTCGAGATTCAAAACGGTCATCTCCATAACACAAACCAGAAGTCATTACTGCTTCAGCTAACTTCAAAATCATACAAGTTTGGGCAGAAAAACTGATCCAAATTTCCTTTGTTGTTAATTTAACTACTACCACTAACAAAATGTTCTGTTCATATTAATTTCAAACCAACAATCATCTAGTTACTCAGACCATTTCAACAAACACATGAGAGCACTACACTAAAGGAATTAATTTTGCTTTGCCTAAATAATTCAAAATATTACTAAAATATCCCAGACACACCAATTTCTACATGTACTAACTCCTGACACACAACTGCTTTTAATCTTAATAAATAAATAATTTCGCACCCAGGGTGCTCAAATATAAGATGTGTCACTGATTCACCTAAAAACTGTGAACGTTATTCAAAAGGGGTACCAACAGTGGTGACCAGATGTCCACAAATTTTCCAATCTAGGAGCCACCTCCTTATTCTAGGCACCAGACAGGCGACATGAAGCAAGTTCCATTCCAAGGACCCATTTTTCTGGAGTGACCACTGAACCTCACTGTTATTTGATGCTTTCTGCTGGGTGCATGTGAACTGATCTACATTTTTGTATGAAAGGTAAAAACTGCAGTGATTATGCTGAAAATATAAAGTGCCACCAGAAAAAAAAGTTAGTTACCTGGGCAACCAGGCAACTGGGATTTGTGGGACCCTAGTGGTGACTGCTGCAGAGAACTATCATTTGGTATGTAATGCTGTATACTTTATTAAAAAATTTATCCATGTTTCAGAAGAATGTGCTTTCTCTATATTCTGCCCAGAAGACAGGAACTATATAGTGCTACATCCCAGAAGATGATGACCAACAACCAGTGCATTTCCTTGTACAATAAGAAATCCATATTCATTTTCACAGAAGTATCTATGGGATACTATGAACTATATACATTGTCTACTGGCACCTATCCAACATAATCATTCATACTTTCAAGAAGAAGACTAAGACCAATAACAAGTTTTATAAAACAACCCTACACAAATGACCATCCTACAACCTGACAATTCATGAGACCAAACACTTGCCAGTCTGCAACGTTTAGGTACAGGGAAAATTTAATATATGAGATGTATATGTTCATACATACTTCACACTTTACTGCTTTCTTGAAAATGGATGAATTTCAATAATGAACTCCAACGCATATGTTGCACATGACATACTGCAAACCTGCTGCCTTGATAAATGTTCTGATTATATGGCATGGATGTCCTTCACTCATACACCATGTCAGATTATCATTCTGTGAACTGACAGATAAAGTTCCATCCTATTTCAGCTCTAGCAACATTAAAGATATTTTTATGTTTGTAATCCTACTGCATTAGATACAATAACAAGAGAAATATATTGCTGTAAACACAACTATTAAGTGTTCTATCTTTAGTTTGGCAACATGTTTTGACTTCAGAAGGTCATTTACAGGCCAGTAGTATAAAATACATAAAGTGAATTGGGTATAAATGTATTAAGTTTTGAACTGAGGTATCAATTTAACAACCTGATAACATAAATGTTGATGTGTTAGACTGATTATATAATTGTATAATAAAAAGCTTAACATGGTTTAATAAACTATTACAACATTCTCAAAATGCACTATCATATCTTGACATAGTGGATGAGGGAGATCTCCCTCCACCACTTAATGTAACTGTGCACAATTCCTTTTATGAATTTTATACTACTGGCCTGACATGATCCTCTGAGGTAGAAACACACTGCCAAATTAAAGATATAACACTTACTGGTTGTGTTGAGGGCAATTAATTTCTCTTGATCAAGGTATAACTGCTCTACTTTCTGACTCAGAAGGAAATTGCACAGACCAGACACTCTGAATGTACACATATGTTTCAAATAAATATGTGCAGCTTGGTGGAATCAATATTTATGTACAGCACCAATTTCATGTACAGGTTTATCTACTTTTCTTTTTTAATAAATTGATGATGGTCTGATACAAGCTTCACATGAAGTCCAGGTTATAATGTGAACAAAAATTAAAAGTTCACTGAAATTAATTCACAATCTCCCCATGCAGGTTTTCAGTTCATGTATTCCGTACAAAGAACAAACAGCTGCAAACAATGTCAGTGTATGGCAAAATGGTAGCCCTACATGTCTCAAGCCTCTCTTTCTCTGTCCTACGTTTCTTTAGTACGGTGTGGTAACTGTACCTCTGTAAGGATGATGCACCACAATCTTGACATCAAAAAACAGTCTGATGATTCTGTCAATATGGTCCAATAGCTGATCAGAGGCTCTCACCCTCCTGGGTATCAAATTTTCAAATTCAGCACAGAAACTGTAATCATTCCTGTTACCATTTACACAACTATTTATTACTGTATCAGTCATATTGGAATTAACATTTAAGCCAAGAGCATCAGGCCATCATCAGCTCAATCATTCATATAAAAAACATATGTACTGGGTGACTCTTGCAAAAATTAACCTGCAAGTGCCGAATCTTCTAGCAATCATGACTCTTGATATGACTGACTGACATGGCAATGGCCTAAATGCTTTCAGCTGCAATGTATGTATCAAGGATATGGTAATGAATAATTCTGTAAACGACAAACCCGTTTCTATATACATATGGGCAGATATCTACAAGTTCCAAAAGCTAAACAGGAGAGAATGGAAAATGTTAGGATGAAACATTTACTAGAAGGGAAAAATAAAATCAACAACAGATTATGTACATTACTGTAAACCTCTTCCATTTGCAAATGAGCATCAAATAACAATTCTCACATTCTACATACTGTTTTGCTTGTGCAAATCAAAGTCTCTCTGCTCCATCCAAAGATAAATGATCATGAATTATTTTATGAATCTGATTATCTCATCAAGTAAATATATCAATCACCTCTCACAACAGAACACACAAAAATACTGCTGCCCATGAAGGTAATGATAATAATAATGACTTGTGGGGAGAGTGAAGTAGTTTCTGCTACATGTGACCACTTACATACAAACATACAAACACATTTACAAATGGAATGTATTTTAAATCCAGACAGGCATGCCAGTCTATTACTATTTGTTTAGAGTATGGCAGTTAAGTACTTGCTATTAGAGGACACCTACTCTATTCAAGGGTATGTACAAGCCAACTTGACCCACAAGCTTCAAACATTCCTAGTTTACTTATCTTCTTTGCAGACATGTGGTATAACTGCTTCAACAGATGATTAGTTCACTCTAAGTCCCTTTTATGTACAGCCAACAGCTTAATGTGGGTGTAAGTGGATCATTCTATTCAGTGGTCTAATGGAGTGACTAATATAATAAGAATCTTGTTTTTATCTCACCATAAAATCAAGTTCCCATGTTAATGCTGATAATAATGTTCTCATCCATTCTTTTCATCTTTCCTTCCCATGACCTCCACCAAGCAGGAAATGTGACATACTCAGTTAACAATAGACACAATTGAGTACACTTCACATGTACACTAGATTCATACATACAAATGCGTGACATTTTAGTATGGGACACATCATCATGAAGTAAATATTGCACATCATACTCGTATTCTTTCCGATAATGCAGAACAGTATGTTGATTAGACACCTCTTTTCAGGAAAGTTAAGGCACAGACTGTAAATACAACAAGCAGGTATAATTTCACACATGAAATTCTACGTTACCTTTCTCAGGTACCTACATACCAGTCTACAAGACATCATATCCTAAAGGTCAGAAATCTTCCATAAATGTCAATATTTAAAAAGTATCTATTGTGTCACTACAATCCAATCCACAACCTCACACAGACAGACAGACAGACACACACACACACACACTATTAATCACAGTTCATTTTTAATACTTATATAACATTATCATTCCATCCACAGCTAGTTCTTCCCAAATGGCCTTTTCTTGAATTTTGCTAAGCAATTTTGCATGTGTATCATATTACCCTCATTTGTGCTGTGTGTATCCCACCTCACCCTTATCAATCTGATCACCCTCATGCTCACATGTTACATGGTAAAGGGCATGAATCACAAAATTCCTCATCTGACTTTTAAAATTCTCTTGTTTTGTCATACCTCTTGTGTACAAATATTCTCCTTGGTACTATGTCACACAATTGTAACCTACATCATATTTTCACAGTGGAAAATTCATAAACACCTGTCCTTTAATTTGTAGAAAGGTGTGACAAAAATAAGCCACTCTGAACTGAATAGTTAGCAGGAATTTCCTAAATTCATTCTGCTCTTAATTTAATTATAAATATAATATAAATTTGTTACTTTTACTCCTAAGCACTTGAACTTAGCCACATTAGCAAATCTACATGTTCTCCTCACTACGAATGTATTTCAAATTCAATTTGAATGTTGTACATTACTCTCTTCTACCCAGTGTCAAGTTTTTTTAATGTCTGTAATTAAATCATCTAATGCTATTGAACTGTTGCGCTAGTTTTCAGATGAAATTTTGTAATAATTGATAAGAGCAATATGGCCAACAATTACCCCTACCAGTATTATCATACTTCTATAAACACGTAAAATAATATCATAATCTGCTAGTGTGGCAATATTTCCATCTTTGAAATAAGTCTGTGGTTCTGAATGTGTTCACAGAAAGCTTTTCCCCATTTAATCCTGACAATGGCTGAGTCATTGTACCAATACATTAATTGACTGACCATTGTCTGATGAAAATTTGACATATGCAACATTTCAAAAACCAATCCCACTCACGATATCAGGTGGCATTACCAGCCCCACCTATAATTAAGGTTTCTGCTTCATGTGGAATGTGCTGCGGAAACATAATTAATTTCACAATTATAAAGAGCTGGTTGTGCCTTATTTCCCACATTGGGCATCTGATATTTACACTTTATACACCCTGGCCACAACTATTGTTGTTATCTAGGATACAAATTAACTCAATCTAATGGACGCAAACAGAATAAGGTCTCCTAGTACACAGCGAAAATTACTGGCACTACACTGAGACAAGCTGTTGGCTACGTGTATTGGTCACTTTAGCCATGGGTAAAGAGTCCCTGGTACACTCAGAATAGAACAGTAGTTCAATTTAAGCCATCTCCACTTTCTTCCACATCCCTTTAAATTCATCATTCACTAACCACCCTACCTTTTAACATTAAACATTGGGCAATCAGAACACCAAAATTTGTGGTTCTCATTTGCCAATGGTTAAAAGTACAGTTCATCTACAATGTTATTAGGTGGCATAAAGTTTAGCTGGTGCAGAGACTTGAAGGTGCAGACTAATCTGAACCCCTACAGAGTCAAACAACAAAAAAGTATCTGGACCCTACTCTAAACAACAATGTATCACGCAATGATGTAGGATAGTTTGAAAATTCTATAGTGAATTTGACTAGCAGTCATCTTCTGGCTGCTCCATCCTTTATTTAACTTAATGAACCAAATGACAGGTCTCATAACCAAAAATACACAGAAAAGATTAGTGTTACGTTATGACATGAGTAGAATACAGTTTTGCCCAGAACATGTATGAAAAAATACACATTTAGTAGCAGATTAGACAAGTTTGGAAAAGGCTGTGATAACCCTTTGAAGACTGATTTTTAGCTAAAACAACACAAAAAGTGAGCTAGCTCACAGAGAACATAAGTACACATCCACCATAAAAACCAATCAGTTAATATTGTTTACAAAAACAGTCATGCTTATGGCCAGAATCATACACAACATTCCTACACACTACGTGGCAATATGCCAAAATGTTGTGTTTTAAAAAATAATAAAGGGTTGAGTCTGATCAAAGTACACTTGTTTACATAATTATATGTACACAGTGAGTTGGCTAACATAAAAATGCAGTGTCCTAAATGGTACTGAAGATACTAGATATGGTCAGCACTGCCATCGTAAGTGTTATGTCTACTCTTGCTAATTTCACACTTGGGTGTATTTAGCTAAACAGGGCAAGTGTGTGTGAGAAAAGGTGTACAATACTTCACTGTTTGTGGTCTACCAAGATTCAGTCTTTAACAATAGCATCAATGTGATGCGCCAAACTAATTTTAAAAAAATATGGCAAGCAACATGCCAACATATGAAGCATGGGTTTCCAATCAATTATAACGGGCTAAATAGGTTTTCAAAATACATACCGTTCCTAAAACAAATGCGACAATGTGTAACTGGCATAGAGATCGGGTTTAAATTACAGATACCTTCACACTGAATCAGCAGTACACAATTCTTGGCATGAATAGTCAATGTCATGAATGAACACCATTGCAAAGCTCCTTACAATGATCATTCCATCGTTGTCTTAGAGATAACCACTTGTGAACGCACTTTACCACTGAACGTGGAGGAAAAACAGTAGGATTTAAAAAGTAACGCTATTCATGGATTGTAATATCCTGTTTCCTAAAACAAATGTTACTGTACGAAGTATAACAGACCATCACCAATCACGCAGGGCGCAAGAGGTTATGACAGAGCCCATAAAATTACATAACAATGCGATGAAAATGTTTGACATACTTGCTTCAACGTACATCCCATGATTTTGATATAGCATGCTTATGTACTGCACACATCCTACCACTGAACTAGACATATGACAACTTGTTGGACATCCTCACTTGCAGATGTTTTACTTTAATAACCTACCTTATATATTATTCTAAACACATACCAAAAGTTATAAGCATATCCATATTAAGAACGTCACAAATAAATGCAGCAAACAGTTTGCATAACAAAAAATTCTGGAACAATCACAAATTGTACGTCACGTCTCACAAGCAGCCATCTTACATTTCACACATCCGATTACAAAGTCAAAACAGATACCTTGAGATTGGGAATTATCATTACATAGTAACTAATCGTTTAAAATTTAATATCATAATTATAGTTTAGATTAATGCAACTTTAAATAGTTACAATTAGTTAACTGAATACCACAGATGAAAATTATATCATAACCAGGATTTCCAGAATTGAGATTTACTATTCCTTACGTGTGTCTAATTATAGAACAAATATATACATTCAAATTTATTTAAAAGATGCAGTGTCATTCAGCTTAAATAATTTGTGAGAATTGAATGCTTGTCTATAATCCAAAGTGCTTCAGCTAACCAAACACGTTGGTTGCATTTATGATTGCGGACGCAAACCGTCTAGCATTTCGGACACCTTTTAAGATTCATGAGCACACTACAGTTGATGCACTGCGCCGTCCAGAACACAGGTCGCTGTGTGACCGGCGTATCATATGCGCAAGTCAGTGTAAATGCTCGGGTAAACAAAATTTCTTCCAAAATAGCCAGCTGAAGCTTAAGACCAGGGACGCTGGTGTACCACTTTTAAACGTGTAAAGTTATAATGAGATCCATAAAACTTACATTAATTGAATACCGTACTTCAGAAAAGTTTGTTGGGTGGGTCTGTATCCAGATTTTTCTCGATTCGTAATTGCATTACGATTAAAAGTAACTTCAAAACATTTTGGAATACGTTCATATCGGCACGTACTTAGCGTTACACAAAATAAGCGGTAGCCAATACTGTGCCCCATGTGTGGTACAACTGAAATCACTCTGCCCCCTTTCACAATTTTCTTGTGAACAGTTCTAAAAAATAATGGGAATATTTCTTAATTCTGCTTGTAATGTAAAATGTAATGCCACCCTAGTTTCTAAGCAATATCTCACATTTATTGTCATTGCTGGGGACTAGTACATGTACATAAAACAATGTTTTTGTTAATATCTTCATCCCAGATGGTGAAATGACAGTGTGAAGTAAAATCTCATTTTTATTGCAAGGGACCAGTACATCTATATAAAACGTTTAATGATTTTGTTGATATGTCTTCATCCCATATGGTGATATGATAGTGTGGGTTTCATACATGGTGAAACATTTAAGCCCCTATTGCCCAAAATATATTTTTCAGTCAACAGGAGAGAATTTGAAGTAACTAATCCTAGTAAAACTAATAGCAAAATTGAGTTGGGAAAGTTTACATTTGGAATGAATTAAAATTTACTTCAGTAATTTACAATTTAAGACACTGGGTTATTCAGAGATGGGCAGGGTTTGCAGTCACATAATTAAAAATGTAAATGAAGAAACTTCAAAAACTACTACCATGGTTCTTGTACATCACCTTAAACCATTTAAAGAACAGTGGTTACTATTTGTACCACTTGTTGTAGGATCCAAAACTTGCATTATGACGAGAGTGTTCGGAACAAACAGTGATTATTTCCATAAACGGCATTAACTGGTTGGGCTTTATAATAGAGACACAGTTTGTTTTCTGCAAAAAATGTCTTCCCAGACACTTCAACCCTTGAAGGTAAGACCATTATGTTGTCTCAAAATGTGAGGAACCCATCACCCAGTGATGCGGTACCTCAACCTTGAAGAAATGTTACCTCACCAACAATGCTGCAAAAGCCTAAAAGCCCACACAGTTTGTGATATCAATGAACAATACCAAAGGTAAAGATATCGTACAAGACTACGGCATGTCTGAACAGTTCTAGGTTGAAGGACTTTACTAAGGCGAGAGTACGCACAGAAATATTTAATTTCTTTGTGTTTTTAATTAATTTGCCATTTAAACACAAAACTTCATAAAGTAATGGCAACATTTAAAGCAAATATGTAATTATGCATCATAATTTCATGTGAGAACTGTTGTAACAATTGACCTTACTATATATATCCATATTGCTTGCCTGATTATATTTTGGGTTGAAACATCTATTCTAAAACAAATAATGATTTTATAATAAAGAATAGTTGTGTTCTGTACCACTTTAATATACTGAGTTACTGATACACAATAGGTTGTTGTCTGTTAAAATTACATGTTTATAGTGAATGCATGTGGCATCCAAGATATGGACTCTCAGGAAAATCCCTCCAAACTTCATTTTCTTCTGTGGCCCCATTACCCAAGGCTGCCTTCCTAGTTGCTCTCCACCATCCATCCCTATCCTGTGCTAACTGTCTTCATTTAACAATTCCCACCCTTTTTAAATCCCTCCAATGGGAGCTGAGATACAGGCAAAAACATATATCAGTCTTCATGCAAAATGTCTTCAATTATAGACCAATCACAATGAACTTACAGTGTGGAGCACACATGTGTGGTGTTCCAGATATGAATTTTCAGGAAAATGCCTCCAATAGGAGTTGAGATACAGGACAGGACATACACCATTCTTCATGTGAAGGGTCCTTAATTATCAACAGATTGCAATCCAGCTTATGAAGTTTGCAGCATATCTGTGCAGTTTCCCAGGCTTGAATCTTGAAGAAAATCGCTCCATGGCAGAGTAGATATGGGCGAAATATATATTGGTCTTTGAGTAAAGCGCCCTTAATTTGATGGATCGTAATCAAACTTACATCATTTGTAACGAAAATGTGATAGTGTCCCAGATACAAATTTTCAGCACAATCCCCAAATGGTAGCCGAGATACAAGTAAATACACACAGTGTCCTTTATAATATACTGAGTGCAACGAAACTTATAAAGTTTGTAGCAAACATGTGAGGTGTCCCCAGTATGAATCTTGAGGAAAATCCCTACAACAGGAGCTAAAATGTACATTGGTCTTCATGTGAAGTGCCCTAAATGCACAAGCTTTATTAAATGGAGAGTCCCATATATGTAGGAATACATCTGGCAGTGTTAGCACTTTGTCACTGACTTGCCTTCCAACAAGACGTGCCACTTGCCATTCATCAGTCTCTTGCTGCTGCATAACAGAAAAATGTAAGGTAAAGGGCAGCACCAACACATTTTATGTTTGTTGTTAAAAACCATACTGGGCAGAAATCTTTTGAAAAAGTGTCATGAAAACTTCAGTTAAAGCAATATGTCAGTTCCTTCAAAACCAGTGATACCTCAAGTACTGCACAGATTTTGAAAAACAGCATCCATTTTAGATACACAACAGAAGTGAATGCAATATATCCTTACAGAAAGAACATCAGATAATACTGGAGCTCATTCAGAAGCATCCCTATGAAACATACGAAGACAGTTATCTCAACAGACTAGTATGTCAGTCATCTGTGCACTAAGCCACACAATGGCGGCTTCATTTCAATCAGTCCCACTCCCACCACAGCTTACAGGCAGCATGTTGCCCGCAACAAAGTGTTATGTTGTTTGTGGAGACATTTGAAATGAGATTATGTCTTTTAACCCTTTCCCTGGCGAAGCTGAGATAGAATGCCAAAGTAATTTTCAAATCTTATGAGCTATTTATTCATGGAGACATACATTACTAATTTATCTTGTTAAAATGTGCTAATAAGAGTGACACCCTAGCCTCCTTATGCACTGTAGTTTGTTATAAATTTGTTTATTATGGGAAAATATGTTACATTACTAATTCAATTTATAAACATGTGCTAATAATAGTAACAATCATAGCCTTGGTTGTGAACTGTGTTTTTTATAAATGTTTCCTATTGTTGTCAGTGCATTTTTATTGCACATTATGTATACATAAACAGAGGTCAAATTATACATATAATTATACATATTCAATGTATAAAATTTCAGAAATTCAGAAAGATATATGAAACAAATTCTCATGCTACTTTTTCAGGGTGTAACTCGTGACAAGAAAGAATAAGCATTTTTCCAAAAATAGAAAATGACTGTCCTCATATAAACCTTACTGAGACCACCACATGACACATGAATAATAAAGTCACCTTCAGTAAAGTGCATATTCACCTACTCTGACTCCATGCAGTTACTGTTTATAGAGAAGTCTGAAGGGTAGGCTTTATTAGAACAACTACAGACATAACATGAACTAAAAAAAAAATGACTGAGCATGCAGTATCATCAGATTTCATGATACAAACTCCAAAATGTTCTCAATGACGTATTCACCAAACATATATGCCTCACAACTAAATGAGGCCCTTCCCAACACCTACTATAATACACAATGAGTTGTATTACAGATTACATATTACAAAATAACTGCAGTCTATGGTATGCTGTTCTGGTGGGTTTCACAATAAACGGGACCCTGTTTTATATATGCTTTTCAATATAAATGAATACACGTAGAATCACAACTCATAAAGATGCCATAAAGTGCAATACTGTCATGTGTAATGGTCTCACACACTTTGACAGTCTCTTTCTTTCACAAGAAATTTCTTAGGGTTGTTCCTTATAATGTGTTCTGTTATGGACATTAGCTAGGGACCAGCATGCATGTATATACACAATTCCTGAGGCACCCTTGGATATGTCAGTCATCATAGTCCTATACATTTCTGGGCATATGTTAATTTGTGCTTCCATGCACTGCAATCTTCATGCTACAGCAACGGTGGTTATTCATTTATGAAAAATGGACAGATGGAGGGGACTGTCAATTGCATCAGTAGTGCAACAATATTTTACAGCCTAAACTTTGTTGTGGCTGATGGTTTTTATTATCAATCAACAATAAAATATTGTCTAAACTAGTCTTGTCATTGACAGCTCTATCCACATGTTGAATTTTACATGTCACAGCAGGATATCCAAACTTAAAAAAGAAATAAATAAATTACAAAGTATGTATCCAGATATACCCTGACATCATTGAAGTTCTGAAATCATGACATTTACTTTGAAATACCTTATGCTTTCTCAGACTGTTATTTACACTCAACCAAAAACATGGCTGGTACACTGTTGCCATAGGAGGCACACACAAATGAAATGACAGGCAGCACACACAACTGCAAGCACATGCAAGCACACTGGGCAATGGCATCTAGAACCTAGCCTACAGTGTACTGTGATCTTTAAAAGATTCTAGCACATGGTTTAAATACTTTTCACAATACATACAGAAACATTTTCCCCAGCACTAAATTTCCCCTTTCTACAACCATTCTATACCATACATAAAGGTTGGATTTCTACAAAGACAAACCTGTTCTTTATCAGTGATATGAGGGAAAGACAGGAAGCACAAAGGATATGAACTGAAATATTCAAGATGGAACAAAATCCCAATAGAGTGTTCCCACAGGACATCCAACAAGCAAAGAATGAAACTATCAATAAAAATATTTGTTGTTAACTCCTGCAAAGTTAAGCATGGTTTGTTCACACTGATATATGAAAATTACATATCATATATACTGGATCATACCTATTTTGGAATGATCTTTCTTCACTCACAAGTAAATTAAATGCATGAGGAAACAAAGTCAGGACATATTCTAACATAATAGAAAAAAATTCATTTATGCAACAAGTTCATAAATAGTTTAGTTTCTTATGTGACTCTTAATTTCATTCAACAACATAGAACCTATAACCATTTTTTCACAGTTAACAGAAATATTCACTTGTTCATTCTCAACCGTCATAACTGTTACCAGGACAAGTGACTTGGAAGACAAGGTCTGACCTGCAAACCTGAAAACAAAACAAATACAATTACAAAACTGTTGGTAGAGAAGCCCTGTTTTCAGTCCTGTGTTCTTGGCTCCTTAAAATACCTGTATACCGTGTGTGTGTGTGTGTGTGCATATAGTGGTTATTACAACCTCACACAGTTCCCAGGTGTGATACATTTGTACAGTGAAACACCTATTTTAGACTTCTGAATTTAAAGTAGGGAAAGTGTAAGATCTGGAAAATGAAATTTATGTAACCTAAAAAGAAATGCTGGCTGTCTTGTCACAACACTCTCACAAACCACTTAAAATGTAAACATTTGAAGAGTAACAATGCAGCTACAATATGATACATATATGTATTTAAGAAAAAACTTTCTCCCAGGATTACCACAACATTATGCCTTACAAGACTATGACACTTGCAATGCAATGATAACTGGATAATCACATCCAATAGAACATCCTCATTACATAGAGACAATAGGTGTCAGAAATGTCAGACACATAGAACATTACCAGAAAGGCACTGGTTCAAGTCTATGTTCCTAGTCTCAATGGTTATTATTTCAAAATGTTTCACCTGTCACTCCAAATAATGTGTGCCATTAAGTCCAGTTTAACAGTGAAAGAAAATATCATCATCCATGAAAAATTCTTGCATAGGCATTATTTATTCATAGGTTAGTGTAAACAGTGATGTCACCAAAAGCAAAGTAGAATCTTCATTGAGTCTCTTGTTCAAAAGATGAGAAAGCTGCTGCTGTGAAAGATTAATTCTTACAGCAATATTTTGGTTTACGCTTGCTGATATATGCATACAAATGATATGCTTGCAGTATATCAAATGGAAGAAATAAGTATGATGGCAGTGGTGGGTGTGTCATCCACAGCTGAAACCAAAGCATAATATTGCATGTGTACAAGTTCTTTAAAAATTGTATGCCTGTAGAAAAATGAAACTGGACTTCTCAAAGGGCCAAGGCCTAACAGCTGAAGTTTGTGGCATTAGTAAATCAAATGTGTCTAGAATATGTAAGGAAACAGAGACCTCAAAAGATCTGAGTGCTGCAGTTTTCATGTCACCAAGGAAGAACAGAAAAACTTCAAAGATGAAGACAATTTTGAAAACAATGTTCTGTGCAGAACCATGTTTGGATTTTATAACACAGGCAAATTTCCAACACTGGAAAAAATAACACTTTCTCTATAAGAAAAAATATCTTATACATGCTTAGTTACTTTTGCTTTAATGGTACTGGAACACGTTGGCTGCAAGTACAAGAAAAGTAAGAAGGACAGAATTCTGGAAGAAGCAAAGCAGCACTTTTGCAGTTGTATGAAGCTCTTGAAAACACTGCACAGGGTACTTGGTCAGACGAGTAAATCAAAACCGCACTCTTAAACTGCTTATGGTAAGAATCCACCATAAGAGGGGAAACTTAGTAATGGTGCTGACAAGGGTAATGTGCTGGTAGCTCTTACTCTGAATTAACATAAACATCAGTGTCACATTACAGCATGTCTGATTCAACTACTTTAAAATACTCAATAATTTCATTTCTTAGGGTATGTCACCAATTAATACCAACCACCTGCCCACAAAGTCTTCACAAAGATTACTACTATTGTGCGTGTGTATGTGCAGCCCCTAGAAAAATCCCAGTCAATTATAATTGGCTGTTGCCACATGCCACAAGGTTTGAATTATGTTTTAATACACCACAGACATGGGAACAGAAAATAAGTGTACTGTATCAGAGGATAATGACACTGGTGCTACATCTGTCTTACCTGAGATATTTTGAATCAGTGCTAGGAATAGATGCTACATTTGACGCCTCAAAGACTCGCTGACAAATTGTTCTTTGATCATTACAAGATGGAAGCAAATTCACTACAGCACTGTGTTCATTCATGCCTCTGAGTTTACCTAAGAATAAAGAGAAATACAAACATTGCACCTTTACATGATGAAATTACGTTTATACTCACTAAAAATAAATTTTAGTATTTAATAATATGAGATATACAATTTTTTTTTTTTAACTTTTTCCATCCAGGTTTTTAATGAATCAAGACATGACGGTTAAAGTCTTCTGGGATAAATGCTGTGTCACTGGGTGAGTATTTTGGATGATCACAGTGCCATCACCTTCAGGGTCAAGCAGACTTCTTGGACCATCTGATTCTGAAAATGAAGGCACCATGATTCCTTGAAACATTGGAAACTACCCACCCAACAACACAGTGTCACATCCCATAAGATTTCAGTCTTGTGAAAAACACAAATCCCAACTGAAGAAGGTGCTGGCAGTTTTGCCATTTGACTCATGAAGAATAAGAACTACAGGATAAGCTGGATAAGCCACAATGTCAAACGTGTTGACATAAATCCAGAACTGTTAGAACATTCACTGCAATGGAAATTCTGAAAAATGTACTTCTGTACAAAGAGAAAACTACTGCTGCCTTACATAAATAAATGGACAGTTTGTAAGGAAATTTTCATTATGGCATGTTCATTACACTGGAATTATACAGCATTTCTGAACTTTCCGACTACATAAGGTTTCACATCATTTCAATGTTAACATCAAAAGTAATTTACAAAGGCCATGACATACCCTCTATTACAATACTCACTCTGTTCAGAGATAAAAAGAGATTCTGGCATGGTGATTGCTCGAATCAACTCGCCTACTGGTGCTTTGAGAGTGACTTGATTACTCTGTGCTCCCCCAACAGAAATGGTAAAGCTCACTGGCTGTGTGGAGTCATTGAAATCCACTCCAATTGTGCCAGGAAGAGTAACATTTACTGGCAGCACTGAGATTGCTGCGAAATCATGCATAGACATGCCAGGGGGAAGAGTCTGTAATAATAAGGAGAAAAAAGTTACATATAAAACTTGTACATTTCCATGTTTATAACGAATTCCAGTTATTTACACTCCTCCATCAGAATTACACATTTTATATTTTGAGTATCTCCATCAGCACTTGTATGCAGGCTCTTAAGAATCTGCATGTCCCTAAGATTTTAGACAGATACATGAAGCCTGACAACTAACTAAATTAACACTTCTCAGCAGCAACTTATAATATGCATGAGCCAGAATGTGCTGGATCATAAGGAACATAATTTTGTAATTATGTGTCAAATAATTATTGTTATATTTAGCTTACCAGATTTTTCTAATTAAATAAAATGTTAATCCCATGTATTAATAATCTACACATTGTGTTATGTCATATGCTGATACCTGATGTATATATACACTGAACAGAGATATGATACGCAGCAGTAACAGACTTACTTTCTGACCCACTCTGACGTCCATCAACTCTTCAGAACCCAAATTTGTGAATGTGAGCTCAACAGACACCATAGCTGGAGAGAAAAGGTGTGGTGAACGAGTAAAACGGTAAAGCACATTAAGTCCTCGGCCACTGATTTTGTTCAGCAACTCTGTTGTTTTCATAGGAATGAAACTTGGACTTGCAGGCTGCAATGAAATAAATGCATAAGGTGAAAACGTATATCAGCAAAACTGTTATTTTAAAATCATTTATACTTATAAAAGTATCAAATTCTGCACTAGTATAAGTGGCCAAAGTTTTTGTTTTATTTCAAGTTGTACTACATTATGAAACTAGGTAAGCAACTAAGGATAATTACACTAAATTTGAGCTATCAGGAGATTTGAGAATTCAACACAGCAACAATAAAATTTTGCACACAACATGATTAACCCTTTCTGTGGGAATTTAAGTGGCCTGCAGATGTGCGTGGAGTGGCCATTCACATAAAAATTATGGCACTTTTGGCTACATATTTGCTTGGAAATCAAAGAATCCAAACACAAAGAAATGACATAAAGGTGTGCTGAAGCATCATGCTTCCTAGTTTCTTCTTCTATAATGGGAAATGAAACAAAAAGGACACTTTTCTTGAACTTTATTCTGTAATTTTACACAAACATTCCTGAACATAGTACCCCTGAGGTCCATGCACTTCCACCAGTGTTCAAGTACTGTCACAAACTGCTTCACAATCTGGTAAGAAGTGATGTATCAGATGTTCCTTCAGTTTTGGGAAGACGTGGAAGTTACATGGAGTAAGGTCTAAGCTATATTACACAGGGTACAAAATTCCAAGACATCCCTGTTGTGCTTCCGTGAAACATATATACTCAAAATACCATCATGCATAAGACAATTTACAGCTCTTCAGGTTACTAGTCATGGCTTTTCAAGCAAGCCATCATCAGACCTATTCATTATCACAAGCTATACAAAAAATTTAATACTTGCATGCAGGATTGAGATCTCATGCCCTTACAACATACATCATAAAAACTTATGTTAAAATACATTAAAGCTGTGTAAAATTACAGAATGAGTATTAAAACTATCCTCTTCCTAGTAGTTTATTTTGGACACTGGGGTTTTGTTTCAATAATTTTGGTAACTTGTTCACTTTGTGTTTCCACACATGTAGTAGGTCAATGTTACATAAACATTCACAGATCAATGTTGGTGTATGTGCATGTATATAGTTCTCTTCAACAGTTTCATCAAAACAATGGGCCACAATGGTTGCTGTTCCAGGTCTTACACTGTGCTACACTACTTTATCATTTCATGAACAGAATATTGGTGGACACTGGAAGCTGCAGCTTCAGGTCTCCCTCCATGCTATGCTCCTTGACAACTTCATTAACTTAATTTTGGTCAGCCCTATTAGGTGCGGTTTGAGACCTGTCAGTATGCAGCTTGTCCATGCTGGTATGTCTGAAGTCTGCATCACAGCCATGTAAAATACTACAGTGACCAGTATTGATGCCTATGCAATCATCTCCATGAACACCTTGCATTCTCTAATAAATGGAAATCACTGACACCGAGTACTCTATCACTGTACACTGTTTATTATACACTGCCATAATCCTGTTACACTGTGCCATTTTCATGGCCGTGATTCACAAACATCTAGTGGCACAGCTACGAAACTGCAGTGTCTGAATCAATGCAGTTTAGTTGACAATGTTACATGGGTATGTTTCTTTGGAAAAAATGAAGCATTACTTTTCACCATGTCTTCATATACTGAGAGTAAACAGATGCCTCATGCAAATTAATGTTACAGCAAGGCTACCTCACAGCCATCTGTAAATGACATGTAAAAATAAATGCTAGAGTTAATCAAAAACTAAGGGATGAAAAATACTATCGGTAAATATGGACTGCATTGCCTGGTACAGGCCTCAGCTAACACTCCCACACAATGGATTATGTAGAGGGTGAAAACAAACTGACAAATTTACAAAACAGAATGCATGCGTCCGCACACACACACACAAAACTGTAACTGTTATCTCTTCTATTATATCAATTAAATAATATGGCTGTAACTGCAAGAGAAATATACAAGTTTTAAATTCCTGGGATATCAAGAGATCCTCAAAAAC
>Ga0136643_10001997_pt1 | contig 25846 bp, 39 predicted proteins | sample TergutLab28metaG_FD_96883 | JGI IMG/M metagenome (GOLD analysis project Ga0136643, IMG submission 96883) | Labiotermes labralis P1 segment gut microbial communities from Petit-Saut dam, French Guiana - Lab288 P1 (version 3) (version 3) | ecosystem: Host-associated > Arthropoda: Insects >... | reverse complement strand
TCCCAGCGGATATTTGAATTGCTTTGGTTCGTTGTTGTCTGCAAAGCAGCAAAGTTGGCTTGCAGGCTATTATGTTCTGCTTGGAGTGTGACAAGTTCTGCTTGTAGCCTGTTTAATTCGGCTTGTAAGTTTGCGCTATCGCCATTATTTGCGCAACCTGATAATAGCATAGTTGCCATTGACAGCAACAACACTGTAATTAAATATTTTGTGAATTGTGTCATATTTGAGTTCTCCTTGTTTTAGGCATATAACGGTCAGCCATGAAAACCCGACACCTATGGCCGGCGGCTTATAATTACCGTGTTCGTTACTGCATCCCAATCGATATAATATCCCACACTCTCCACTACGGCTCGTATAGGCAACATAGTGCTACCGCCGATTATTTGCGCCGGAACATCCAATGTGTGACTTGTCCCATTTGTAGTAAACGTATCGCTATCAATGGTAATAACAACCACGTGGCTACTTCGAGCTAATGTGGCTGTTCTAGTAGAATTATTCCAGCCCACAGTAAAACCAAGAGCTTCAAATACTCCGCGAACAGGAACAAGGGTTCGCCCATCTACGATAGTTGGCTGTTGTACAGGAAAATTCACCTGCTGACCATCAATAGTAACATTGATTGGATTGTTATCATGCACTAAAGTAGCTTCTTGCTGTGGTTCAACAAGTTTACTATCAAGCTCAGATAATAAACCTTGAATGCTTTTGGGAATATCAAAATGCCCCCATGCTCTGAACTCGCGTGTTCGAGTTATCCCCAAAGTTGCCAATGAACTGTTTAATTGCTCCTCACTAACTCGGATGCCATTAACATAAAAATGCTGGAGTGTAAAATCTTGTCTTTCTGAATCCCATCCCGACCAAATTTCAGTTGTTAGGATTGAAACCCATTCTCCGTTTCGCAAAGCACGATAGTCTCTTTCTTCAATATCATACATCCCTGTTCCGCCCGCTATATGGATAAAGTACACTTGTCCGTCAGAGCTATAAGCCAGTCCAGCCGACCACGCTTGCCCACCTTCTGAGGAAAGTCCCATACTATAAATTATTGTTGGCGACCCATTGTAGCTGATGACAAATAAATCAGCTTGACCTATTTCTCTAGCCCAATCATCATTTGGCTCGACAATCAAGAAAAGTTCCGGCAAACCATCATTATCAAAATCTACAAGTTCAGCATGGAGTATGCTACCCATATCCCAATATATATTGCCCCATTCTCTTTCAAAAGTTTGCGGCGTCACCAAAAATTCACGATATGCGGTAAGCGCAGCACGTAAATCTAATTGCTGGGCCTCCACGGCAACGACTGCATTAGACGTAATTAGCAATAGCATACAACACACTAACAGTAAGCCAACTCCTTTTTTCATCTTTCCAAGCATTGTACCCTTCCTCTCTCTTGTAAGGTCTACGCGCCTTTGTAGGGAGAGGCAACCCTATGTGATTGCCTAATGTCCAGTCCTCGCCCTACAGCTGATACAGGCAAACGTAACGTCTTCCTCTGCAACTATTCAATCATTGCATTGGCAATTGCAAGTTGAACTCCTGTCCCAGGCCATGGAGATACATTAGCACTAATTTCAATCTTAAACAGAATAACACCTGCCACATCAATAGAAATATCCCGCGGAAGTTCATTCACTCCAACAGGAAATGAAGCTAACTCGCGCCCGTCACCGAAAAATGAAATTGTTCCCGGGTTATCCCACGAACCATCTAAACGACCTATTGTTGCGTTAAAAGTGCTGTATTGGGCATTTAGATTATGCTGTGAAGCTCGACTAAACACACCGCCGCCACCAGTTATAGCAGTAAAGACCGCATTATCAAAAGGTACACCGGCCACTGTACTACCAGCAGGAACTCTATTAAATCTTCCCTCATGAGCCGGAACAGCACTCCAAAATGGTTGACCCCCAGGTATATGTCCTATATAGACAGTTCGTGTTGATCCATCCCAATCTACAGGAACATCTAAGGCTTGAGCAATACCCCGCACAGATAAAAATGTTCTTCCATCAGCTATAAATGGTGTCATATCAGCAGGCGGATTCCACTGGTTTCCGTTTATCACAATATTCACACCGTAGAATACCTCGCGTATTACGCTACTTGTGTTTGCTGATACCATCAACGTACCTGAAAACAGAACAGTTACCAACACACCTGCTGCAAATCCTTTTAATCTTTCTTTGAACATAAATAATCCTCCGTTTCTAATTTTGGAGGTTTATCAAAAGGTATAGTATTTGATAGTAGCATTATTACAACTATCAAAAGGTTAAATTCCAGCAATTTTCAAAAATATAACTTGAGTTTTGCCAAATATTGTAGTAAAATGCGTATAAGTTGGAGCTATCAAAAGGTATACCTTTTGATAGCTTTTTTCTATTATTCAATCCCTGTAAACACCTGTAAAGTCAGCATATTTTAATCCGACTTAGGCAAAACTTTTACCATTGACAATTTTCAATGTTCTTAGTATTTTTAGTTAATCAAGATTTACAACCAACTTTTTGATAGCTCATTCAAGTAGTACTCAAACTGATGGGATTGCGGGTCAAACCCGCAATGACGTGATTCTTTTGAATCAAAACCGTTTGTCATTGCGGCCTCCGAGCCGCAATCCCATGATTAAAAGCCAATCGCCAGAAACTTAACGGCGAGTCGGGGTCGCCGCGCCCTACAAACGGACGGTCATGAGTAATCGTTCCTACAGCGTGGGTATAAAAATAACCGCAAGGATATTATCCATTGCGGTTATTGTATGATTATACCAGTTCAATTACAACCATTTCAGCGGCGTCGCCTTTGCGTGGGCCGAGGCGTGCCATGCGCGTGTATCCGCCGGGTCTGCCGACGTAGCGCGGTGCGATTTCGTCGAACAGCTTTTTAGCCATATCGATTTCTTTCGTGTTCTGGCGAAGCTTGCGTCCGTCTTTCGGAACTTCCGTTACAGGGTAGAGAACCGAAAGTATCTTGCGGCGAGCATTAAGTCTCGATGCGCTGTCTACCTTGATTGTCTTCTCGACTTCATCGTAAACTACAACGCGTTTGCCGTCGCGCTCTTCTCTGATGCGCTTGCCGTTTGCATCCTTGCGAGGCACTTTCGCAGTAACCGTAACCTCGCTGAAATTATCCTTTTCTTTTACCGCCGCGGTGATGAGGGGTTCAACTAATTTGCGAACTTCCTTCGCTCTTGTCACCGTTGTGGTTATCTTGCCGTGGTATAGTAAATTAGTCGCAAGGCTGCGCAGCATAGCTTTGCGCACGTCTGTTGCACGACCAAGTTTTCTGTAAAACGCCAAAAGAGACCCTCCTTTGTTTTGTAGAGACGCACAGTGTGCGCCCGCGGACGAACGCAGTTCGCCCCTACGAAATATTTGTTGATGTATAACTAGTCTTCCGACGGCTGAAGTTCAAGCCCAAGTTCCTGCATTTTGTTGAGAACCTCTTCGAGCGACTTGCGCCCTAGGTTGCGCACCTTCATCATGTCCTCTTCTGTCTTGTTTGCCAGGTCTTCAACCGAGTTGATACCTGCACGTTTGAGACAGTTGTAGCTGCGCACAGAGAGATCCAATTCTTCGATGCTGAGTTCGAGGATTTTTTCCTTCTTGCTGTCGTCCTTTTCAACCATTATCTCGGCATTCTTGGCGTTGTCGGAAAGGTCAACGAACAGATTAAGGTGTTCATTGAGGATTCTTGCGCCAAGGCTTACGCTGTCGTCGGGATTAAGGGTTGAATTTGTCCAGACTTCGAGGGTGAGCTTGTCGTAGTCGGTAATTTGACCGACACGGGTGTTCTCAACCTTGAAGTTGACACGTTTAACCGGTGTATATAGTGAGTCCACCGGAATTACTCCGATAGGCTGATTTTGAACCTTATTGCGGTCGGCACTGACATAACCGCGCCCGCGAGTAATACTGATTTCGACATAGAGCTTTGAATCGGCTCCGCCTGAGAGTGTTGCTATGTGCAGGTCAGGATTCATAATCTCGATGTCCGGGTCGACCTTGATGTCGCCGGCTTTGACAACGCCTTCGCCGGATGCGTCGATATACGCAGTCTTGACGTCGAAGTTGTCGGAAGTGCTTTTGATTGCCAAGTTCTTGAGATTCAGAACCAGTTCAGAAACATCTTCCTTTACCCCCGGCAGTATGCTGAACTCGTGAAGTACGCCGTCAATCTTGATCCTCGATACTGCTGCGCCCGGAAGGCTTGAAAGCAGTATACGTCTCAGAGAATTGCCGAGCGTTGTGCCAAACCCGCGTTCAAGCGGCTCGACAACAAACTTCCCGTAGGTGCCGTTTTCAGAAACTTCCGCAATTTCAATACGGGGCTTTTCAAATTCAAACACGTGTTCAACCTCCTAGCACGGCTTATTTAGAATAAAGTTCGACAATGAGCGTTTCGTTAACCGGGAGATCTATCATCTCACGAGTCGGTACACTTACTACAGTACCTTGAAGACGCTCCTTGTCAGCCGAGAGCCACGCAGGAACGGTAACAGAGCTTGTTGCCGCTGCTATGTCTTTGAGACGTTGGCTTTGGCGGCCTTTCTCAGTGATTGTTATTACGTCGCCGGCTTTGAGGTTGTATGATGGAATGTTGATGCGCTTGCCGTTAATCAGCACAAGTTTGTGGCTTACGATTTGGCGTGCTTCTCTGCGAGTGCGTGCAAAACCCAATCTGAACAGGGCGTTGTCAACACGCATTTCAAGAAGCGCGAGAAGGTTTTCACCAACAACGCCGCGCATTTTCGACGCTTTTGCAAAGTAGTTTCTAAACTGCTTTTCAAGAACGCCATAGATGAATTTCGCTTTTTGCTTTTCTTTAAGTTGAATGCCATATTCGCTTAATTTGCGTTGCTGGCGTTGAAGTTGTTTGTTCGACTTTTTGTATATGCCTAGATATGCAGGCTCTATGCCGAGGCTTCTGCATCTTTTAAGCACCGGTTGTCTGCTTACTGCCATTAACTTACACCTCCGTGAATACTATCGTTCATTCGTGCATTAGACACGACGTCTTTTTGGTGGGCGGCATCCATTGTGCGGTACCGGCGTTACGTCTTTTATCATTGAAACTTCCAGCCCTGCCGCTTGAAGCGAACGGATTGCTGCTTCACGCCCACTGCCCGGTCCTTTTACAAAGACTTCAATGCTGCGCAGACCGAAATCTTTCACGCCGCTTGCAGCCGTATCGGCGGCCATACCGGCAGCGTAAGGAGTTGACTTACGCGAGCCTCTAAAGCCCAATGAACCCGCAGACGACCACGAAAGCGCGTTGCCGCTGGCATCGGTTATTGTAACGATTGTATTGTTAAAAGTGGATTGGATATGAGCTTGACCACGCTCAACATGCTTACGCTCACGGCGTCTGCGTGTTGCAGCTTTCTTGACTACCTTTTTTGCCAAGTTGCTGACCTCCTTGTTTATGCTATTTCTAACTTGCTGATTTTATCTTACTTCTTCTTGTTAGCAACAGTTCTTCTTGGGCCTTTACGCGTGCGCGCGTTTGTTTTCGTGCGCTGACCGCGAACAGGAAGCCCTTTTCTGTGACGGATGCCTCTGTAGCAGCCGATTTCAACTAAACGCTTGATATTAAGAGCAACTTCTCTGCGAAGGTCTCCCTCTACCGGCAGCGTTTTTTCGATAGTTTCGCGAATCTTGCCGATTTCATCGTCGGTTAAGTCGCGCACACGAGTGTCAAGGCTTATGCCTGCCTCGTTCAGTATCTTTATTGAAGATTTACGCCCGATGCCAAAGATGTACGTGAGGCCTATTTCGACGCGTTTTTCTCTTGGTAAGTCTACACCTGCGATACGTGCCATTAATTAATTGCACCTCCATTTTAACTCTCTACTACTAATTACTAATTTTGCCGAGCGGTTAACTCTCGGCATGTTATCCGAGGCCGCTTCGGGGGCTTACCCCAACTTAGCCATAATTGGTCTAAAGTTAAACTATAGCTTAACCTTGACGTTGTTTGTGTTTCGGGTTTTCGCAAATCACGCGGATTGCGCCCTTGCGTTTGATTATCTTGCATTTTTCGCAAATCTGTTTTACTGACGGCCTGACCTTCATTGCCGGTCTACCTCCTTTGCGTCTTCTCTGTTCTTGCTCTGTAATCTGTTGTTAATGGCGCAAACTACTTGAAAGTCATTTCGTACTACACTCGAAACCGATTGAAACCTCGAATTTCTCGCTTGTACTCAATTGCCTTCAACTACGTTTGCTATTTGCTGCTTGTTTAGAATTATTTGTCTCTCCAAATGATTCTGCCTTTCGACAAATCATAAGGCGACATAGCGATTTTCACCTTGTCACCGGGAATAATCCTGATGAAATTCATACGGAGCTTTCCTGAAATGTGCGCCGAGATTTTGTGGCCGTTCTCAAGCTGAACCACGAATGTCGTGTTCGGCAGCTTTTCGACTACAACGCCCTCAACTTCTATGACGTCATCCTTAGACATTCATTACCTCCTCATCTAACGATTATACACTTTGAGCAGCTTCACTATCTCTGCATCATTAACATATACGCCTGCCGCAATCTTGGCCGCAAACGCATGTTCAATATCGTTTGTGGGTTGAATGTGCTTGCTCTTTTTCTTCTTGGCGCGCGCGAGGGGGCGGCTATCGCCATTTACAATGTATGCATAGTCGCCGTCTACAGCTACAACCACAAACGGATTGCCGCTGTCTCGGCCCGCCTTTGAATAGACGATTTGACCGACTTGCAAAAGCATAACATCACCTTCGACAAACGCCTCTATTGCGTAATTTTTGGTAGGGTTTTGCGCTTTCGCTATGCGAAAGTGGCACTTCGTGCCAGTTTGCTAAAAGCAAACCGCCATAGCTTGCCCCCGCCGAAGTAACTAATTCCCCTCCTCGGAGGGGTGGCACGCTAATGAGTGAACGCAGTTCACTTGTTGGCGTGACGGGGTGGTCATCGTAAGTATTTCCGGCTCACCATCTGTAACCAACACAGTATTTTCATAGTGTGCCGAGAGCGAACCATCCTTCGTTACGACTGTCCATCTGTCTTCCAAGACCTGTACTTCAAAGCCGCCTTGGTTAACCATCGGCTCAATGGCAAGAGTCATGCCCTTGCACAAACGCGGCCCGCGCATCTTCTGTTTGTACAGAGGAATCTGCGGTTCTTCGTGCAGTTCTTGACCAATACCATGCCCGACAAAGTCACGGATTACGTTGTAGCCGTGCGTCTCGACATATTCCTGTGTAGCCTGCGAAATATCGAACAAGTGACAGCCTTCTCGCGCAAACTCGATAGCCCTGTAGAAGGATTCCCGAGTTACATCGATAAGGTGCTGCGCCTCCGGCGAAATCTCACCAACAGGGAATGTACGCGCCGCGTCGGCATAAAAGCCGTCCAGCACTACGCCTACATCAATGCTGATAATATCGCCGACTTTCAGCTTCTTGATACCGGGTATACCGTGGATTACCTCGTTATTGACGGAGGCACAAATCTCACCGGGATATCCGAAGTACCCTTTAAAAGCCGATTTCGCGCCGCGCTTGTGAATATGTTCGGCGGCTATTCGGTCGAGGTCGCGCGTGCTTATGCCCGGTACTACACTGGACTCAAGCAACGCGAGAACCTCTGCTACAACAGTACCTGCTTCGCGCATCTTCGCGATTTGGCTGTCGTTTTTTATCGGAATTGCCATACGTTTAACCTAAAAAGCCTTTGTAGTGGCGTGCGAGTAACTGTGACTCAAGCTGCTTAACGATTTCAAGAGCAACACCGGTCATGATCAGCAATGTAGTACCGCCAAAACCAACGTTTATCCCGAATCCTACTTCAAGCAGTGTCGGAACAGTCGCGATAATCGCATACGCAGCACCACCTATCCATGAAAGACGGAATACTGTACGCGCGATGTAATCGCTGGTAGGTTTGCCCGGACGTATACCCGGGATGAACCCGCCGTTTTTCTTCATATTCTCTGCCATCTCTATCGGGTTGAGAGAGAACGATGTATAGAAGAATGTGAAGAAGAATATCAATCCAACATACAGCGTGCCACCGAATGGGTGTGTCATGCTGAGCCAGTTTATCACTGTTTGCCAAGTTGGGCCTATTGTAAAGAAACTGCCAACCATTTCAGGGAACTGCAACAGCGATATCGCGAAGATGATTGAAAGTACGCCCGCGATGTTAACTTTCAACGGAATGTACGAGCTTTGTCCGCCGTACATCGAACGTCCAACCATTTTCTTGGAGTATTGCACAGGGATACGGCGTTCTCCGCCTTGAACAAGAACAACAAACGCCATTATCACAACGAAGAAGAATAATATCGCACCAACTCTTGCTGTATTATCAACCGAAGTTGTAGCGATTGTCATCAAGTTGCCGACTGTCATAGGGAAGGCTGCAAGAATGTTCGCGAAGATTATGAACGACGCTCCGTTTCCTACTCCCTTTTCGGTCAATACCTCACTCAGGAACATAAGGAACATTGTTCCCGTTACGAGCGAAGTCACTGCGATGAACATAATAAACGGTGTCGGTGCGTAGAAGAACCCTTGGAAACTGATAATCATTGCCGTGCCTTGTACAGCAGCAAGTGCAACTGTTACACAACGCGTGATTTGGTTAATCTTCTTCCGGCCTTCTTCGCCTTCTTTCTTCATCATCTCAAGCTTCGGTATTGCAACTGTAAGAAGCTGCATTATGATCGAAGCTGTGATGTACGGAGCGATACCAAGCATAAGTATACCGGTTCCGCCGCCCGCAATCATAAAGAACAGAAGTTCCGCGCCTTGTGCCTCTGCGCGCATAAGCTGCAACATTTCAAGATTTATGCCGGGTATCGGTATAAACGCACCGAAACGGTAAATCAAGAGAATTGTCAGCATGTAGATCATCTTCTTACGCATGTCTTGAATCTTCCATGCGTTTGCGAATACACTAAACAATTAAATCACCTCTGCTTTGCCGCCCGCAGCCTCAATCTTTTCGATTGCGGACTTGCTAAACTGGTGGACTTTAATCGTAAGCTTTTTATCAATCTCGCCATTGCCTAAGATTTTAACGCCATCTCTGGGGTTTGATACAAGACCTTTGTCTTGTAATGTGGCGATATCGACTACGCTTCCGTCTTCAAAGACATTCAGCAAACGAAGGCTTATCGCAACGATATCCTTGGTATTGCGGCACTTGTGTCCGCGTTTGGGTAGGCGGCGATATAATGGCATTTGGCCACCCTCAAAGCCGGGACGTACTCCTCCGCCAGAACGCGCGTTCTGACCTTTGTGTCCCTTGCCTGCAGTTTTGCCATTGCCTGAGCCGTGCCCGCGGCCGCGTCTGAAAGCTTTTTCTGTTGCGCCTTCAGCCGGCTTTAACATGCCCAAGTTCATGTTTGCACCTCCTTTGTCGTTAGTCAACTTGCTCTACTTTTACAAGGTGTACTACTTGGTTTATCATTCCGCGTGTTGCGGGATTATCTCTTTGAATTACTGCCGAGTTAAGCTTTCTCAGCCCAAGTGCTTCAACTGTGCGCTTGTGCTTCGGCTTCGCGCCGATTGGCGACTTAACCAGCGTTATCTTTACATCTGCCATTTCAACTGGCCTCCTAACCGAGAATCTGCTCAACTGTCTTACCGCGCAGCCTAGCTATCTCTTCAGGCGTTTTCAGCCCTTTAAGGCCTTCGATTGCCGCGCTTACCACGTTCTTCTTGTTGTTGCTGCCAAGCGACTTGGTACGCACGTTTTTAATGCCTGCAAGTTCGAGTACCGCACGGACAGATCCGCCTGCTTTTACACCCGTACCTTGAACGGCCGGCATCAGAAGTACACTGGCACTTCCGAATTGACCCTTGATTGGGTGGTGTATGCTTGCGTCCTCTGTGCGCTCGACGTAGATGATGTTCTTCTTAGCGTCTTCGCGCCCTTTGCGGATAGCTTCGGGGATTTCCGTCGCCTTGCCGAGTCCTACGCCTACGTGGCCTTGCTCGTCGCCAACTACGACAAGTGCTGCAAAACGGAACGTACGTCCGCCTTTAACAACCTTTGTAACGCGGTTTATTGTAACGACTCTGTCGTTAAGCTCAAGTGCTGATGCGTCGATTTTGCTCAAGATTTACCTCCTTCTTGCCAAATCTCATAAAACTAGAACTGCAATCCTGCTTCTCTTGCGGCATCTGCCAGGGCTTTTACTTTCCCGTGATACAGATATCCGCCGCGGTCGAAAATTACGGTTTGAATGCCTTTTGCAAGAGCTTTCTCAGCGAGAGCCTTACCAACAACCTTGGCCGCTTCTACGTCTGCCGTGTTTTCGATTTTCGACTTAATATCTTTTTCGACTGTTGACGCTGCGCATAGAGTATGCTGTGCGTCATCGTCGATTACTTGTGCATAGATGTGGCTGTTGCTGCGAAACACCGCAAGTCTTGGTCTTTCGGCAGTACCAGCTATCTTGTTACGCAGACGCTCGTGACGTTTCTTCCGCCCTGCGTCGCGTGACGGCTTTTTAATCATGCGTTTTCACTCCTTAAGCTGCGCAAAGACTATTTCTTGCCGGTCTTACCGACCTTGCGTCTGACTCGTTCGTCGCTGTATCTGACGCCCTTGCCTTTATACGGCTCCGGGGGTCTCTTTTCACGTATTTCAGCAGCGTATTGCCCGACCTTTTCCTTGTCGATACCGCTTACGATAATTTTGTTCTGTCCTTCAAGTGTACTCTCGATGCCTTCCGGATCAATCATCTTAACCGGATGCGAGTATCCAAGTGTAAGGGTAAGTGTCTTGCCTTCTTTAGCTGCACGGTATCCAACGCCGACGATATCCAAAGTCTTGGAATAGCCTTGCGTTACACCTACAACCATGTTGTTGATTAGAGTCCTTGTGAGACCGTGAAGTGCCTTATGGCGCTTGAGCTCACTTGGGCGGCCTACTGTAAGTGTACCGTCCTCTAATGCGATGTTCATGTCCGACGCCAGTTTACGCGAAAGTGTACCCTTCGGGCCTTTCACCGTAACCACGTTGCCTTCTTCGAGTTTGAGTTCAACACCCGCCGGAACCTCGATCGGCATTTTGCCTATGCGTGACATGGTCTGCACCTCCTTCTGGTTTCCTTTGATTGCTAATGATTACTACCAAACAAATGCGAGAACCTCGCCGCCGATACCAAGCTTACGGGCATCTTTATCTGTTACGATACCCTTATTGGTTGATACGATAGCAATACCGAGGCCGCCAAGCACTTTTGGCATGTCTTCGTGGCTTGAATACACACGCAAACCCGGTTTCGAGATGCGCTTAATTCCGCCGATGACCTTTTCGTTCTTGGTTTTGCCATATTTCAGGGTTATGCGCATTGTACGCTTAACACCGTCTTCTAAAACTTCGTAGTTACGCACAAAGCCTTCCTTCTTGAGGATATCGGCAATGGCTACCTTAACGCTTGAGCTTGGCACATCTACTGTTGTGTGCCTTGCGCTGTTAGCGTTTCTTATTCTTGTGAGCATATCTGCAATTGGGTCGCTCATCGACATAACAACTTAAACCTCCTCTCGGGCCTGTTACCAACTAGCCTTGCGCACACCCGGAATCTGCCCTTTATATGCAAGTTCACGGAAGCATATACGGCAAACACCGAACTTGCGTAAGTTGGCGTGTGGCCGCCCGCAAATGTTGCAGCGCGTATAGGCACGTGTGGAAAACTTTGGCGGGCGTTGTTGCTTAATTATCATAGATTTCTTTGCCATGCTTTCCTCCTTGTTATTTTCTAAAAGGCATACCGTAGAGGGCAAGCAACTCTTTGGCTTCCTCATCGGTTGCTGCGGTGGTTACGAACACAATGTCCATACCGCGAATCTTGTCTATTTTGTCGTACGAGATTTCAGGGAACATGAGTTGTTCCTTAACACCTAAGGTGTAGTTTCCGCGCCCGTCGAATGAATCGGGGTTTACGCCGCGGAAGTCGCGTACGCGTGGAAGTGCAACGTTTATCAGCCTATCCACGAATGAGAGCATACGGTCGCCGCGAAGTGTTACCTTGCAGCCTATCGGCATTCCCGCGCGAAGCTTGAATGCAGCGATGCTCTTCTTAGCCTTTGTGACCACAGGTTGTTGCCCTGTGATTATTGCGATATCTCCAACGGCAGCTTCAATAGCTTTCGGGTTTTCCTTCGCTTCACCAAGGCCAACATTTACCACGACCTTTTCGATCTTGGGCACGGCCAGTTTGTTTTTATATGGGAACTTTTTCATCATTGCATCGATTACTTCAGTTTCATAAAACTCTTTGAGCCTGTTTGGCACTTACTTCACCTCCCGTTAGTCTATGATTGCGCCGCTTGGTTTAGCGATACGCTTCTTGATAAATATTTTCTTGCCGCTTTCTGTGGTCTTGCCGCTGTCTTCAAGCTTGTAGCCGAGACGTACAGCCTTACCATTGTGGACAAACATCGCGTTACTCACTGCGATTGCACCTTCTTGACGAACGATTCCGCCTTGTTGGTTCTGACGCGAGCGGTTAGGCTTAACATGACGTGAAATGTAGTTAACGCCTTCTACGATTATACGGCCCTTCTTGCGGTCTATAAGAAGGATTTTGCCGCTCTTGCCCTTGTCCTTGCCGGCGATGATTTGCACGTTATCGCCCTTTTTAAGCTTTGTTTTTACCTGAGTTACTTTGGCCATGAGCACACCTCCTTATAGCACTTCGGGCGCAAGGGAGAGTATCTTTGTGTAGGCCTTCTCACGCAATTCACGCGCTACAGGGCCGAAGATGCGTGTCCCCCTTGGGTTTTTGTCTTCTTTTATGATTACGGCTGCGTTGTCGTCGAAACGAACTGTGCTGCCGTCGTCGCGTTTTACCATTTTCTTAGTGCGCACTATTACAGCTCTGACGACTTCGCCTTTTTTGACAACGCCGCCGGGTGTAGCGTCTTTAACGCTCGCGACTATAACATCGCCAACCCCGCCGTATCTGCGCAAGCTGCCGCCCATAACACGGATGCACAAAAGTTCTTTTGCGCCCGAGTTATCCGCAGCGACCAGCCTGGATTCTTGTTGAATCATTGTACTGCCTCCTTGATGGCTCTGATAACGCTAGGCTATTATTTCGCTTTTTCCAGTATGGAAACAAGCCGCCAGCGCTTGTCCTTGGATAGCGGGCGCGTTTCCATTACCATTACGCGATCGCCTTCCCGGCACTCGTTATTTTCATCATGAGCCTTGAGTTTGTAAGTGCGTTTAATGATTTTGCCATACAGTGGGTGACGGATTTTGTTGTCAACCGCAACTACAATGGTCTTGTTCATTTTGTCGCTCACAACTCTGCCCATTCTTGTTTTACGAAGATTACGTTCCACGGTTTGCCTCCTTTACTACGAAATTCCCTTTTCTTTCTGTGTTATCACAGTTTTGATTCGGGCTATATTCTTGCGTACATCTGATATACGCGATGTGTTATCAAGTTGGTTTGTGGCATTCTGGAAGCGAAGGTTGAAGAGTTCGCGTTTAGCCTGAACAAGCTCCTTGTTCAAATCTTCTACCGATTTCGCTTTAAGTTCCACAACGAAATTCTTAGTTTTCACTGGTATCACGCCTCCGTTCCTGGTTGTGATCCGGCTTTGATGCCTGCTTCCATAGCGTCAACTTGGGCGTCAAGTTCTGCCTTGGTCATAACCTTGCATTTTATAGGAAGTTTTTGAATCGCAAGGCGGAGTGCCTCACGAGCAACTTCTTGGTCTGCAACGCCGCCAAGCTCGAACATTACGCGGCCCGGTTTAACCACTGCCACCCAATATTCAGGCGAACCTTTACCGCTACCCATGCGCGTCTCGGCAGGTTTTGCTGTGACCGGTTTGTCCGGGAAAATTTTTATCCAAACTTTACCGCCACGCTTGATGTGCCTGTTAAGCGCAATACGTGCCGCCTCTATCTGGTTACTGGTTATCCAGCTGGGTTCGAGGGCGACAATGCCGAAATCTCCGTAAGTCACACGGTTGCCGCGCAATGCACGACCCTTCATGCGTCCACGAAATTGTCTACGCCTTTTAACTCTTTTAGGCATTAACATTTCGGTCGCCTCCTTCCCTTCTGTTGTCAGGTCTTGGTCTGCCGCCGCCGCTTGGGCGACCGCTGCCACCCGGACGTCCGCCGCCCGGTCTGTCGCGTCTGTCAGGACGCTCAGAGCGTTCCGGACGTTCGCTGCCTGGTCTGCCCGGCAAAACTTCACCTTTGTATATCCATACTTTGATACCGAGTTTGCCGTAAGTCGTCATAGCTTCAGCAAAGCCGTAGTCTATGTTTGCGCGAAGTGTTTGAAGAGGAATTGTACCTTCACGGTACTGCTCCGTACGGGCGATTTCCGCACCGCCAACACGTCCCGAAACGCTTGTTTTAACACCTTGAGCACCCATTTTCATTGTGCGGCTCATGGCTTGTTTCATTGCACGTCTGTACGATACGCGGTTTTCAAGGTCTTTCGCTATTGTTTCTGCAACAAGTTGCGGATCAAGCTCAGGACGCTTTACTTCTTCAATGTTCAGCAGAACTTTTTGCTCGCTGAGCTTTTGAATGTCTTCGCTGAGCTGGGCAATCGCTTGCCCTTTTTGGCCGATGATGATACCCGGCTTGCTTGCGAAGATTGTTATCTTAACGCGCTCGTTTGTGCGTGAGATTGTTATGCGTGAGATTCCTGCGGCATACAGTCTCTTTTTGATGTACTTTCTGATTTTGTCGTCTTCAGCTAGGAACTTGGCGAAGTTTTTCTCGGAATACCAAACTGAGTCCCATTCTTTGACGATACCTAGTCTTAGCCCATGCGGGCTTACTTTTTGACCCATTGTTTCCTCCTTTACTCAGCCTTGTCTGCCTCGTTAGCCTTGATAACCTTATTGCTCTTAGCGATCTTCTCGTTAAGAATTATCGTAATGTGACTCGTAGCTTTGCTTATACGGTCAGCACGCCCTCTTGCGCGTGGTCTTACACGTTTCATTGTCGGGCCTTGGTCTGCAAATACTTCCTGAACGTACAGGTTTTCAACATTCAGCTGCAGGTTGTGGTCGGCATTAGCAATAGCCGACTTCAACACTTTTATTATAAGGTCGCTTGCGTATCTTGGAGAATATGTGAGGATTGAAAGTGCTACCCCTACATTCTTCCCCTTGATTTGCTCAAGCACTATGCGCGCTTTTGTGCTTGATACGCGTGCATATTTATGGACTGCATAAGGACGCTTCTCGCGATTCGCTTCGTTACGTTCCTTCTTTATCTGGCTTCTGTGTCCGCTTGCCATGATGTCCTCCTTTCGGAAAGATTGGCTGTGGGGTGTTGCCCCACATTCAAATTATTCGTAGGGAACGGATTTATCCGTTCCGATTATTTAGACCTGCTCTTCTTCTCGTCCTTGCCGTGACCGCGATAGCTGCGTGTCTGGGCGAACTCTCCGAGCTTGTGGCCTACCATATCTTCTGTGATATATATGGGGACATGCTTGCGGCCGTCATGCACGGCGATTGTATGCCCTATCATCTCAGGGAATATTGTAGAGCGGCGTGACCAAGTCTTGATAACTTCCTTGGTGTTCGCGTCGTTTTGAACTTCTACCTTTTTAAGAAGGTGACCATCTATAAATGGGCCTTTCTTGAGCGACCTGCTCATTTAATTCCTCCTTTCCAGATACTACGCTTTATTTCGCGCCTCTGCGTCTCACGATATATTTGTCAGATGCTTTGTTCTTCTTACGTGTCTTGTAACCAAGAGCCGGTTTGCCCCAAGGTGTAGACGGAGCCGGGCGGCCGATTGGCGCGCGGCCTTCACCACCACCGTGAGGGTGATCGTTCGGGTTCATGACAGAACCGCGGACAGTCGGGCGGATACCCATATGTCTCGTCTTACCGGCTTTACCGATGTTGAGAAGCTCGTGGTCTGTGTTACCAACCTGCCCGATTGTAGCGCGGCAGATGATAGGCACATGGCGCATTTCGCCGGATGGGAGGCGTACAGTTGCGTACTTGCCTTCCTTAGCCATAAGCTGAGCAGAGTTACCTGCCGAACGAACAAGCTGCCCGCCGCGGCCCGGTTTCATCTCAATGTTATGGATTTGCGTGCCGATTGGGATGTTCTGCATTGGCAGGCAGTTACCAAGTCTAACCTCGGCTTCTGCACCGCTCATCAGTTTGTCTCCAACCTTGAGGCCGTTTGGCGCGAGAATGTATCTCTTTTCACCATCAACGTAGAACAACAGCGCAATGTTTGCTGTGCGGTTCGGATCATACTCGATAGCCGAAACCTTAGCCATGATTCCATCTTTATCGTTGCGCTTGAAGTCGATAAGTCTGTATTTTTTCTTAGCACCGCCGCCTCTGTGGCGTACAGTGATTTTACCCTGATTGTTACGTCCCGAATGCGTCTTGATGTGTACCACCAGAGACTTTTCTGGAGAACTCTTCGTCACCTCGGCAAAGTCAGAAGTTGTCATTTGCCTGCGCGAAGGGGTATAAGGTCTGTAGCGTTTAACTCCCACAGTACCACTCCTTTACGTTTAATATGACATGCAACTACATGCCTTGGAACAATACTATCTCTTTAGAAGCTTCGGTAAGTTTCACAAGAGCTTTCTTTCTGTCCGGCTTATAACCTTGGGTTTTGCCGCGGCGTTTAAGCTTACCTTTAACGTTCATTGTGTTAACGCGCTCAACCTTTACGCCCTCAAACATCTTTTCAATAGCCTGCTTGATTTGTATCTTAGTTGAGTCGGGGTGAACATAGAACGCATATTTCTTTTCATTCATCCTGGCCATTGATTGTTCTGTAACAATCGGCTTGATGATAACGTCGTAGTATTTAAGGTCTGCCATTAGCTGTACACCTCCTGAATCTTGAGAGCCGCATCCTTAGTGAGAACGAGAGTGTCGTACTTCAGGATGTCGTAGACATTGATGGTGTTTACAGCAGATGTCTTTATGCTTGGAATATTGCGTGCCGACATTACTACGTTGCGACGCACATCTGCGCTGTCGCCTTCCAGCACGAACATTGCCTTGTTAAGCTTGAGTGCATCCACGACTTTTTGCATTTCCTTGGTTTTGATGCCGTCAAAACGCATTTCATCGAGGATTATGAGTTTGCTTTGGCTCAAACGGCTGCTTAATGCCGATTTAAGTGCCAAGCGCTTAACCTTTTTGTTTAGCTTGAATGAGTAATCACGTGGCTTCGGAGCGAATATCACACCACCGCCGCGCCATTGCGGCGAACGGATAGAGCCTTGTCTTGCACGGCCCGTTCCTTTTTGACGCCATGGTTTACGGCCGCCGCCGCGAACTTCCGCACGAGTTTTTGCCGATTGCGTGCCTTGACGCTGATTCGCCAAATACTGCACAACCGCCATATGCACTACATGCGCATTTTCACCTACACCGAAGACTGAATCGTTAAGCTCTATGCTGCCGACCACTTCGCCGCTCATGTTATGAACTTGAACATTTGCCATTGTCGTATGTCCTCCTTTCCAACTGCAGAACACCGGATGTTATCCCGTTCCACAGTTGAGCATGTTTTATGATTTAACGCTCTCTTTCACTATTACAACCGTACCTTTTGGCCCGGGAACCGGTCCTTTTACAAGCAGGATGTTCTTTTCAGCATCAGCGCGAACAACCGTCAAGTTTTGAACAGTCACTTTCACATTACCCATGTGGCCCGGCAGCTTTCTGCCTTTTTTAACCTTACCGGGAGATGTACCGGCACTCATACCGCCCGCGTGACGGTGGTATTTAGAACCGTGCGTCATAGGGCCGCGATGGAAGCCGTGACGCTTGATTGCGCCTTGGTAACCTTTACCTTTAGATACGCCTGAAACGTCTACTCTGTCGCCTACTGCGAAAATGTCAGCCTTGATTTCATTGCCGACAGAATACTCTGCAGCGTTTTCAAAGCGGAACTCGCGAAGGAATTTCTTAGGCATAACGTTTGCTTTCTTAAAGTGTCCGCCGACAGGTTTTGTCATTTGCTTCTCTTTAAGTTCGCCATAACCTACTTGAATTGCCTCGTAACCGTCGTTCTCATTGGTTTTAACTTGTACTACAACGTTTGGAGAAACATCCAGAACCGTTACAGGTACGAGCGCACCGTTCTCAGCGAAAACCTGCGTCATGCCGAGTTTTTTTGCAACAATTGCTTTCTTCAATGCAGCACCTCCTAAGTCTACAGCGGATTGCGATCAACGCCGCAATCATTCTAGGCTTATAATCGTCCATGTATGTCCATGTGTTATAAACCCAATTAGGTGTCAAACACCTTGTTTGTAAACAGTAATTACATAATTTTGAGTGTGATGTCAACGCCGTCCGGCAGGTCAAGGCGCGTAAGCGCGTCAACTGTCTTTGGTGTAGGCATCAAGATATCAATGAGACGCTTGTGTGTACGCATCTCGAACTGCTCACGGGAATCTTTGTACTTGTGAACCGCGCGCAGGATGGTGATGATTTCTTTCTTAGTTGGCAGCGGGATAGGACCCGATACTGTCGCCCCGGTCTTTGTAGCCGTGTCGATAATCTGCGCAACTGATTGGTCGACCAATTTGTGGTCGTACGCCTTGAGGTTGATTCTGATTTTCTGTGTTGCCATGAAGTGTGCCTCCTTTTCGTACTTGAGAACTCTTTGTAAGGGTACAAGTCCTCAGTGGGATTACCCCATTGTCCCCTTAAACACAAAAAAGAACAACAGAGTTGTTCCGCAACAGTACGACAATACTATCTTCTGCACACGCACCCGGGTGTGTCGCATTTCAACACCCATAACGCTTGCAATGACCTTGTCGCCCGGTTTCGAGAACAGGACATAGCTCCTCGGAAACTACCGCATTGTCCGTATTTACACGCACAATCCGCAACCTTCCGTATCTTCGCCATTGTCACAACGGATTAGATTATAACACACCATTTACCCGAACGCAAGCATTTTTTGCAAATTTTTTCATCATTATCGGGCGACCACACAGGGTCGCCCCTACGAAACTGCTAAACCTCATAATAGTGTGTAGCGGGCGGCGTCCCCGATGCCCCGCAATAATACTATCAATTATCTAAACAAACTCAACACCCCAAGGCGGCATGTCGTTTGACGAACCTTTCAGCGGCAGTTTCAACACTAACGCGTTGCCATCAATACTGACTAAGAGAGTGTTCAGCGGCTGCCAGCCAAGTTCTTCTCTAAGCTCTCTCGGCAAAACAATTCTTCCCAATTCATCAATTCGACACTTGTACGTACGTTCCATACTGTTTCAGCCTCCTTGTGTTTATTTGGCTTTGATTACAAATATTAGTATATGCTATGATTTACATTTTGTCCATATAAAGTTTAATTTTATCCTTTTAAGGAACACATTTGTTCCTGTAATAGTCCAAAATTGACCATATAAAGTTCAAGGGGGCTATTACATGAATACAAACGAAGCTGTGAAAAACAGAGTAATCGAATTATGCACAGCAAAAAAGTGGACATCTCGCGCTCTCGCAAACCATTCTGGTATTCCTCCATCTACCATGAGAAATATCGTTGATGGAACAAGCCAAAACCCCGGCATCGTAACCATCAAGAAAATATGTGATGGGTTAGATATTACCCTCAGCGAATTTTTCTCCACTCCCGAATTCGATAACCTCGAACAAGAAATCAAATAATATTCACTGTAGGGGGTGGCGTACCGACGCCCCGCAATACTCCCAACATTACAAAACGGCGGGGTTTTCCTGGATTGCTTCGTCACTTCGTTCCTCGCAAAGACGAAACAGACTGCTGTTTCGTTACAACTCTATTACGGGCTTAACCCGCAATCTCCTCATTTAACGGGGCATCGAGACGCCGATCTCGTCGTTACGACATTACAATTCCCCTCCTTGGTCAGGTGCTTTCGCTGCGCGAAAGTGGTGCCATGCGCCAGTTTGCCAAAGGCAAACCGCTCGAGGTGGCACGCATAGCGTGACGGGGTGGTCAGAGAAGTGATCATAGGGCATTATCGCACAACCACATAAGACAGCCAACCTCGCAGCCTCCTTTTACAAAGGAGGTGGCATCCGTAGGCTGACGGAGGATTATTAATGCCTATCACCGCATAATTCCCCCACAATCTGCCGATACTTTTACAAACGAGTCTATACCAATCCTAATTAAAATCCTATTATTGCTACCGGTCAAAACGCTCAAGTTCCTCTGAACTTTCACTTCCCTCTGCAATATAGGTTTTAATCCAGGATTAGTATTGGGAGGGCATTATGCGCAAGGTTACCGCCGCGAATATGTTCATCGCAATTGTGATGTTCAGCTTAATATACGCGAATTATCAATACTATGTCGTCCCGAGCCGGTTTCTGCAAAGCGTGGGGGCTGCGCAGCAAACCCGCGAGGGAGACGCGGTGCGTATAGCTGAGCTTTACACATTCCACATCGAGCTGAACGAGCATAGCCCCGGCAGCGCGTACATCTATTTGCCACGCTACGAAACTGTTGACGAAGCCATGGCGTTTCGTCTTTTTTCAGCGTTCGGCATAACCGATAATCCACAAAGTATCATCGAAACAAGCGATATGTACTTTGCCTCGAACTCAGACGCTTTGATGACCATCTACAAATTCGAGCGTACCGTAAGCTACATGCGCTTTTTCGACCCAAATACAACGGATTTAACCCCTATCGATACCGCAAGAGCCGTTGAAACAGCGCACGAATTTACGCAAGCGCGCGGTCTTTTCGTACCGCACGACGAACTCGAAACACATTCCGACGGCACAGGATTCGACATTACATTTGTCAGCCGTTTGAGCGGTCTCAAAAACTACGGGTTCAGCAGCAGCTTACGAATTGACCGTTTTGGGCGGATACTCGGGTTCACCTATTCCGACATCACCTTCGACAGGCTAAGCTCTCACAAAGTTATGCCAATGAAGGACGCAAGCCATCTGCTGCCCGCCGATATCGACGGACACATACACATAACCTCCGCCGAGCTTGTCTACACATTCGAAAATTCCATAATACAGCCTGCGTACCTATTCCGCGGCACTTGCCAACACGGCCGCGAATTCCGCAGTTATGTCCTTGCCGCCCGATTCTAGCCAATCCCTTCTATTCACAAGCATTTGACAATAACAGGTTATAGACGTTATAATTATGTTGTAACAACTATAATTTATACTGGGAAGGATTGCGGATGAGAAAACGAAACCCTATTCTCGCAATTGCTGTAATTGCTACTATCGGCTTCAGCGCGGCATTTGCTTATAATGTCTATTTGCATGTAAGCTACTTTTTAGATGCCCGCACAACAAGGGAAGATGCCGCCGCCATGCAGGATCTTTTCGCAAGCAGGATTGAGCTGATACACACTGCCCCTGCCGTTTCAGATGACCCTGAAGAAGATGCCGAGCCATTCGATTCTCCTATATTTGCAGCTCGTGAACTCACCGATAACGATGATATCATCGCGTACATTCACATCGAGGGTACAAACATCAGCAATGTCGTACTGCAAGATGGCGACAACCTTTTCTATCTGCACCACGACATGCACAGGCAGCGTAATGCAAATGGTTCGCTGTTTCTCGACTTCAAAAACAGCCCCGATTTTACCGACCGAAACAGCATCGTATACGGCCACAACATGAATAACGGCACAATGTTCCACAACCTCCGCTACTTCATGAATGCGGACTATTTCAACGCAAACAGGTACATCACCGTATTCACCGAAACGGAAATGCTCACATATCAAATATTTGCGGCTCTGTCGACCAGAACAACATTCGAGTACATTCAGATTGAATTCTACGATGATGACGACTTCTTGGAGCTTGTCAGCGAAATCAAGCAACGCTCTGTTCACAACTCCAATATCACCGTCGGCGCGGATGACCGCATAATAATCCTTTCGACATGCACCAACACCGCAGATGATATGCGCTTCGTAGTCGCAGGGGTATTGCTAACCGAATAGTTTTCGGCTACAAAAAAGGACTGACGAATCAGTCCTTTTTTGCGTATTATTTTTCAAAATCCAAGTGCAGCAGGCTCGGCTGTATTCCCTTGTTGTTTTGATACTTGCCCGAGGTATACTCCGCGTATTCACCCTCGATTGTGTGATAATACACTTGGCAGACCTCAACTCCTGCGTAGATTCTTATAGGCTGAATGCAATGTATCTCAAGTGTCCAGAAACCTTTGAAACCAACATCGCCAAAGCCTGCGGTTACATGCACAAACAATCCAAGCCGCCCGATTGACGAACGCCCCTCAAGCATCGGCACGAGATTGTACGTCTCGGTATATTCAAGCGTTCTGCCAAGATACAGCTTGCCGGGTTCAAGCACCAGCCCCTCCGGCGGAATCTTTATCTCGCGCGTAGCATTCGGCGTTTTCATGTCAAGAACATGGTTCTCGTACACAAGCAGTTCATCCGCAATGCGCAGATTGCAGCTGTTTGGGTTTATCGCGCGTTCGTTAAACGGCTCGATTATGATATCCTTGCCGATACGCTCCTTGATTTCTAAGCCGGATAGAATCATGATGTTTCCCCCTTATTGGTGGTTACATAAAATGCCTTTTATGCTTCATCAACACAGTGGCAAGCGGCACACCCAACGCAAGCATTAGTACAACCTGCGTGACATTGCCGGGGATATGCGTTACCGGAATCGCCCAGTTGCTGAGAATCATTGCGCCTGCTACGTATGAAGCCGGAATAAACCAAGCCGCACCCACCAGACCCGCAAGAATGTTCAGCTTGATATTTCTGCCTTCGCTGCCGCCCATGTATGCAATTGTTCCTATTATATAGCCCATCGTAATGCGTATCACAAACGTAAACGGTGCCCACACGGCCCATTCCGTCGATAGATTAAAGAGTGCCATGCCCACCGCGCCTGTTACCGCGCCCATGCGCTTTCCGAATACAACCGATATCACAAACAGCGCAACGCTGCCAAGGTGAACCAATCCGCCGTCAGGCGCAAGCGGTACGCGAAAATATGTGGCAATAAATACGATAGCAATCAACAATGCTGTAAGGACAAGGTTTTTGGTTCTTGACATACTATGTTACCTCCTGCAAACTTGCGGGCGACCACATCTGGCAGTTTGCCTATGGCAAACTGGCACAAAGTGCGGAGGTCACCCCTACATAATTAATCAACATCCCATAATTATATCAGAACAATTAATGCTTCTCAAGCACCTTTTTGAGATAAACCCCTGTGTATGATTTCTTGCATGCCGCAACTTCCTGCGGAGTGCCTGTAACTACGACCTGCCCGCCGCCTTCGCCGCCCTCCGGGCCGAGGTCGATAATATAATCAGCCGTCTTGATAACATCAAGATTATGCTCGATAACTATCACGGTGTTGCCGCTGTCGGCAAGGCGTTGGAGAATTTCCGTAAGACGGTGTACATCCGCCGCGTGGAGGCCTGTTGTCGGCTCATCCAGCACGTACACAGTCTTGCCTGTCATCCTGCGCGAAAGCTCGGTAGCAAGTTTAACGCGCTGAGCTTCGCCGCCCGAAAGCGTCGTGGACGATTGCCCGAGCTTCACGTACGACAGGCCAACATCGCTGATTGTCTTAATCTTTTCGTACAGGCGCGGCAGGTTTTCGAAGAATACAAGTGCATCCTCGATTGTCATATCAAGGACATCTGCGATATTCTTGCCCTTGTAGCGCACTTCCAGTGTTTCGCGGTTGTACCGCTTACCATCGCAAACCTCGCACGGCACGTAGACATCAGGCAAGAAGTGCATCGCAATCTTGATTATACCATCGCCCGTGCAAGCCTCGCACCGCCCGCCTTTTACGTTAAAGCTGAACCTGCCCTTGGCGTAGCCGCGCATCTTCGCTTCCGGTGTTGCGGCGAAAACATCACGGATAAGGTCGAAAAGCCCTGTATACGTTGCCGGATTCGAACGCGGAGTGCGCCCAATCGGTGATTGGTCGATATTTATAACCTTGTCAAGATGTTCTTCTCCCTTGATTGACTTATGCTTGCCGGGGCGCAGTTTCGCGCGGTTAAGGTCTCGCGCGAGGCTCTTGTAAAGTATCTCGTTAACCAACGACGACTTCCCTGAGCCGGAAACACCCGTAACACACGTAATTACACCAAGCGGAAACGCCACATCAATATCTTTTAGATTGTTTTCGGCACAGCCCTTGAGCGTCAGCCAGTTCCCTGTCAGTTTACGCGGCTCTTCTGGTATGTTTATGCGTTTCTTGCCGCTTAGGTACGCGCCTGTGATTGAGTTGTCGCATTTCAACAAATCGGCAGGCTTACCCGAGAAGACAATCTCTCCGCCCAAGCTGCCGGCCAGCGGCCCTATATCTACGATATGGTCTGCGGCGAGCATTGTGTCTTCGTCATGCTCGACAACAATCAGCGTATTGCCAAGGTCGCGGATGTGGTTAAGCGATTTCAGCAGCTTGTCGTTATCGCGCTGGTGCAGCCCGATGGAAGGCTCATCCAAAATATACACAACGCCGACCAGTCCTGAACCTATCTGTGTCGCAAGCCTAATCCGCTGGGATTCCCCGCCGCTTAGTGTGCTTGCCGCACGCGAAAGCGTGAGATAATCAAGCCCGACATCTATCAAGAAACCTATTCGCGCGTCTATTTCGCGCTGAATCGGCTCAGCTATCATGCGCTTTGCGTCGTCCAAATTCAGCTTAGCGAAGAAAGTGCCTAACTTGCCCACGGCTAAATCCGTAAGCTCCGATATATTCACATCGTCGATAGTCACCGCCAAAACTTCCGGACGCAGACGCTTGCCGTTGCACGCCGGACATGTTATGCCTGTCATCAACGCTTCATATTCGCCGCGCATATACTCCGATGACGTATCCTTGTAGCGGCGTTCGAGGCTGTTCATCACGCCCTCGAATTGATAGCTGTACGAACGTGTATCGCCGTTTTGGCTGACGAACTCAACGTTCACTTTAGAATCATCGCCGTGCATGAGGATATTCTTAATCTTCTCGGGCAAATCTGCGTACGGCACGTTTAGGTCAAAATCGTACTTTTTCGCAAGCGCACGGAAAAACGCGAACGTGTGTGAATTCTCGTTTCCTGATGACATCCACCCGGGCACTTTCACCGCACCCTGTGTCAAGCTCAATTGCTTGTTCGGAATGACGAGGTCTTCGTCGAAAATCATCTTCACGCCCAGACCGAAACACTCGGGACACGCCCCCGACGGATTGTTAAAACTGAACATACGCGGTTCAACCTCTTGCATGGATATTCCGCAATCTGGGCAAGCAAAATTCTGGCTGAATGTAAGCTCCTCGCCGTCTTCCACGCTGACAAGCATAACTCCACCAGAAAGCGCCATCGCCGCTTCGCTTGAGCCTGCAAGCCTCGCGGCAATATCATGCTTGACAATCAGCCTGTCTATCACAATCTCGATATTGTGCTTCTTGTTCTTGTCGAGCTTGATATCCTCGGAAAGCTCGTGTATGCTGCCGTCTATCCGCGCACGAACATAACCGCTTCGACGGGCATCGTCGAGCAATTTCGTGTGTTCGCCCTTACGTCCACGCACTACAGGCGCAAGCAGCGTTATTCTTGTGCGGTCGGGCAATGCCAGAACCTTGTCAACAATTTGGTCAATCGTCTGCCTTTCGACAGGCTTGCCGCAAATGTGACAATGCGGCTTACCCACACGCGCGTACAGCAGTCTCAAATAATCATATATTTCCGTAACCGTGCCCACCGTCGAGCGCGGGTTATGGTTCGTTGTCTTTTGGTCAATCGAGATAGCCGGAGACAACCCTTCAATGCTATCCACATCGGGCTTGTCCATCTGCCCGAGG
>Ga0136643_10001995_pt1 | contig 25858 bp, 13 predicted proteins | sample TergutLab28metaG_FD_96883 | JGI IMG/M metagenome (GOLD analysis project Ga0136643, IMG submission 96883) | Labiotermes labralis P1 segment gut microbial communities from Petit-Saut dam, French Guiana - Lab288 P1 (version 3) (version 3) | ecosystem: Host-associated > Arthropoda: Insects >... | reverse complement strand
GAAATTTTCTAACTATACGGCATGTATTCAGCATTACTGCCTTCTGCACGAGTGTATACAGCGTGGCGAAGATTAAGTAGTATTAAACTTTCGTGTAATTTGTTTGGGATAATACCCGTTGTGATTTGTTGTTGTTAATAATAATGATGATGATGATGATGATGATGATAATAATAATAATCATTATTATTAACAACAACAAATTTTACACGCTGCTCCTTACGTTGTCATTTGTTATTTAATTACCTCCAGAGGTTTCTTTATCTTCTAAAACTGTCTACATAACTGACTAAAAGAGTTACTTAATTACTTACTGACTGACAGGCTAATTAACCAGTCAAACTCTGTTGCACGTTTTCGGGACTTTCGTAAGATCTTATCAGTTACAATTAGGCCTAAGGTTTATGTGGAAGAAATTTTAATCGTCTGAAACTTGGAACAATTTGCCAGTATAAATATCAAATACTGGGAGTCAAGTTGCGTGCGGTAGAGTGCACTAACGTGCAACCAACGCTAAGATTTCTCGAAGAGTTCAGGATTCGGTTATGGAAAAACATGAATCAAAGATTCTTAACTTGGGAAACAGAAACTGGAGTCGAGCCAATGTCATCCCCCTGTTCCTACTTTTGATTCAGTAATTAAAACTGTAAATGCAGTTCATGGAGTACTATATATGCGCAGAACCAACTAAGTAATTAATTCATGTGTGTAATAAAAAATACTTCCATTAGGAATCCCAAGACAGTCAATAAAGTTATTGGCTCCTTCTATTTACAGCCATCTGCTCCCGCGTTGTTTGATTTCTCTAGTATCAAAACACAGTGCCAAGACATTCCATTACCAGAATGACCCATTGCTTTATGAGCACAGCTGCGACTTTTGCAGAGACTTGCTACCAATCGCAAAGTACTTTCATAACTTTCACTGTTTTCTGTTGGGGAAAAGCTAAAGGAAAAGAATTTTCAGAAAAAAAAGAAGGATACGTTCATATTAGAACTAATTTAATAACTATTGTCTCATTTCTTCCTAGCGAGAGCCTGACACCCTCACACAACACTCTTCAGTAGCCCATATCTTACACATCGCCCACACACAAACGGTTTCCTATACACCTACTCCGAAGACAACATTTAGCCTATTATGTACCATATTCTTTAACGAAGTGTTAACAAGTAACATAAAAACGACTCGATAAATTGAATATTTTACAAGCGTAACGTCTTTCCATGTGGCAGCATCTCGGTGTACCATTACCTACAAAAGTTCTTAAAGCCAAAATTATTTGGTTTTCCACTCTGGGTAATATCAAATTACGGATTCACAGAAGGTTAGCCTTAAAAACACACTGCTTACTTAATGCACAGTATTAACATTAAGGAACTCTGTATTTTTTTTCAAAGAGCACATTTATGTATTTTTAATTTAGTCACAATATAAATGGTAATTACTTCTCTTCGCTGCAGTAATGGGTTAGCCCATAAAATGAAGACGGAAATTTCTTATTTTGATGTAGTAAATAAACCTGTAATCCAATTTTCACTTACTTTCATGCCTGTTGTACTCACAGAGACATTCAATGCCTCATTAGATGAATGTAATGACAGTCCTACAGGTAGAAGCATTCCTGCAAGTTTTCTTTCAGCAAGGTACAACGCATTCCTAATATTGTTTCCTACGGAATGTAACGTCATGTTGCTAGGTAGACAGGTGTCCGATGGTTTCGAAAATACGCTATTCTAGTATTCATAAGGCACTACACTAAATTAGGATGTAGCACGGTCCCCCGAAACGTCGGTACTCATCTGGTCAAAGGCATTATGTTTCACCAAACGGACAATGAGTGCAGTCTGTAGTTTAACGATATTGACACTGTGGCCAATTTATTGGGGTTACTTTTTTATAATTTCCCTCATTCAATAACTTTCCTTATTTGTGTTCGCCTGCTGCCGAGAACATCAAGAAATTAATTACGCCGAAATACACTACAAAGGGAGCGGTAAGAATATAGGGTGAGTGCTGACACAGTGAGGCTGAATTTATATAAGTTGAGCGCTGACAGGCCTGAGATTATTTTAAAGAAGTATAAAATATCATTAACGCCATCTTCCTACTTTTAATAAACACCGATGCATTTGTAACATATTTACATTTTCCGAATACCGTAATTGCAAGTTACAATGTTCCATCATTTACTTACTCACTTAATTACTCCATAGTGCAGAGTCCTTCTTGAGAAGCTAACTGGTTTGCAGCTAGTCAAGAAACTCCCCGCATTTCACGGAACCCGAAGGTTCATTACCGCACTCACAAGCGTCCGCCACCTGTTGTTCCATCATTTCCTGTCATAAAAACCAAATCCCCCAAATAAGTTTAAAGAGGCAGCTATGTTGCCTTCTGTAGTATCAACTGCTACTAATGCATTATCGTATTACATGTTTCGAGATTTGTCAGCACACAGCATGACGAGATCTTGTTATTTTCATAAGAACTCTGAGCATGAAGCATATCAGGCTCCCACACTGGACACGTGAAAGATACAGGTTAGGGCTCCATCTTCCATTATGGTGTCTAATCCCGTCTCCGAGCGGATATCCTTTGGTAGTCGCTGTGGGCATATTGCTGTAATGTAAGGGCCGGATGCTCTGTTGGAGCAGGGGATTTTAGGTGTACAATAACTGAAACAGCATCTGTGCAGACACATTCGACGAACACACCAGAGAACAGCGGGACCAAAATATAGTGCATAGCAAAAGTCTGAAAGTTTTCAAATTACAGTAATTTTGATATAAGGACGTGTACATAAATCGTTATGGGTTCAGAGGTTTCCCCTCCTCTACTGTCACTGATACTAACTGATATTATGAGTACATACGGTAATTCTTTCAAGGTAATTTTAAATTTTATTACACCTGATTGAAGATAAATTAACTGCAGTCTTTTCACCTTTATAATAATTTTATTATTATTATTATTATTATTATTATTATTACCATTGTTTATTTTGTGTCGAATCAAATATCAAATTTCTGAATACAACAAGATATTTGTGGTATGAGAATACGGTATACTCATCAGTGTTAAGAGTACAATTGGCATAAGATTCCTTCCTAGCCGATCCCGGTGGCAGCACGGTCTAAAGTGTGTGTCTGTGGCCTTTTGCTTGCTGGGATTGCGGGTTCACAAATCCCACCGGAGACATGGATGTCTGCCTCTTAAGAGTGTAACCTGTTGTCATGTAGAGGTCTCTGCGACGGGCAGATCCCTCATCCGGAGAAAACCTACACAGTGTGTTTGTGTGTGTGAGGTGTGTGTGTGTGTGTATGGTGTGTGCGCGTGTCTATGAGTGTGATCACATAAAACAAACCCCCTTGAAATGACTGTTAATTAAATCTTAGGTTATGTAAAGCATGTAATATTACTGTGTAATGGGGCATGCTGTGAAATAAATAAAAATTAAAAAAAAAACCCCTTTACACCTACAATGAGTGGGTGGAAACAGATCAGACTAGAAAAGAAAAAAAAAGAAAGATTCCTTCCTAAAAAATTAAACATACACCAAGACGTATTGTTGAAACTGTCACCATTCACTTCCAAAGGAGGCTACTAATGTGTCTAACAGCTGAAGGTAAAATATACCCTGTGCACGATGTGAAGACATATTAGAGTGCAGAATAACAGCAGCACTTATTCTTAACTTGTTATCCACGTGGCTGCACGTGGTCATTTTTAAACTGGGGCCTCTTCTCTTTCGAAGATAGACTTGGAGTAGAGAAAAACATGAAATTATGAGTGGCCGTACACTGTTAACCCCCGGTCCGAAACGGGCAGGCTCCTGAACCTCTCCCATCTCTGAAGGAAGCCGGATGTTTTGTAAGAAAAGTCATAAAATTCACACATGATTTTTACTACATCCGTTTAATGTTACGGAATTAGTGCATTAACATAACAGTTCTCAAAGCATGTGCGGCGAAATTCCGGATGTTATATCACTGCAGATGATAGAAAACGTATAAATAACTTTGTTTAAAATGAATGTGTCTTACACATACATAGCATGCAGTAAGTAAGCCATTCACAACAAAATCGTGCTGCGCACCTTGCATGCACAAGGCTCCGACTATCCCGTATTTGCTAACCAACTTCAATTTTCTTTGAGCTTCGATTCCTCGCGGCAAGTAAACTCTTTCTTTTTTTAAGTGTGACAGCCCGCTGTGATACAAACTCACAAAAGTAAGGAGAGTATCTTCAGTCACAAAAATCATGCGATTGTTTCCATAGAAATATTAACAGATTAATCTCTTTAGCACACACGCAGTTAATCATATGTACTCAATTATTATACCAACTAATGCACTTATATAAAATTTATACATTAAAACACTAAAATAGCTCCGACATGTTTCGGTCCTAAGACCATAATCAGGGAGCTGTATTTCTTTGCCTTGCTAAAGTCACATTAAAAGCCACATTAAATACAGTCATAAATTAACTTCGTTGTACTAGTAGGGTATTGTGGCAGCATGCCGTGTTGTGTAATGTTATGTTGCGAAGAGTGCCCTGCAGGCTGGTTTTAATGTGGCTTTTAATGCGACTTTAGCAAGGCAAAGAAATACAGCTCCCTGATTATGGTCTTAGGACCGAAACATGTCGGAGCTATTTTAGTGTTTTAATGTATACAATTTATATAAGTGCATTAGTTGGTATAATAATTGGGTGACTCGACGACATGCACGGTGTAACAACGAAAATAATCATATGTAAATTACACTTTTAAACCTTACTTAGATGCATTTCTGATTCAAACTCAAGAACATTCCCTTGAAACACAACTTTAAGTCACAATGAACTACTCTGTTGGCTACCTGAGTATATGGAGACTTAATTCGCATAACACGTTCCTAACATGTGTGTCAAACACACTTTAATTTGCATCCTGTCGGCAACCATTCTTTTTAAGCCCTAAGGCTAATGAGTTAATCCACATTACATTATCCATAAATAATCAATACTTAAAAAGACCATTGCATGTGTGTCCATCTGCATCACAAAAATTGCACAATCGGCAAAACGTCACAGCCTATGCACATAATACTGCGGTCTGTGCGCTGTGCCCCCTAAGTTTCAGTACTGCAACATAAAAAAATCGTAGACATCCTGTAAATATGTACTTCTGAAACTCAAAATTAGTCAATATTTTATTTTATGGCGGAAAAAGTGAAGACTAACAGGGAACATTTTGACTGGTAATTTAAATTATTTCATAGCTCCGCTATAGTGCTGGGAAATTTTGAAATTCTTAACGCTGGTACAGTGGTAAAAGTTTAGTACTTACGTGATGAAACAGATTAGTCAAAGTTCTGTGTGTGTGAATCAGGAAATTGAAATCAAACACCTAGAAGCATCGGACCTCCCCATATTAAACACTTTCTCTGCACCGACTAAGATGCGATGCATAGGGATATTTACGTGATAAGGAGGAACGTGAATAAAAGTTACATAAGTAACACACTCTTTAAAAATATATATTTGTATTTCCGGGCTCGGAAGACGTTAAAAGTGATAAAATATAGCCTGTAATTAACAAGTTGGTTTTGTCTATTTAATAGCCTAAAATTTAAGTACTTTAATTGTCCAACTAATGCACACAAATTATTATAAAATTGTTAAACAATTAAAAATCATATAAAATTATAATAGTTGCTCCAACATGTTTCGGTTTGCATAAAATATCAACAGGGAGCTCTCAGCCTGTGTTTCGCTAAAGTTACAATGTTGATTTCGGTTACATATCGTAATTTGAAGTTATCGGTACTGAGGCTGCATATGCAGCCACAATACTCTAGATCGCATCACTGCTTAATGCATTGTTATCCTATCAATTATTCTTTCCATGGAAATATAGTTGTCGTTCAGGAATTTCAATTTATTGGCTTTGGTACATTCCACTCAACGCACTTTTAATAGTTTCCTGTTACAATGTCGGGGGTCTTGGTACTCACTAAGTACGATAAACCTGATAAAACTGATGCTCCTTGTTTTTAGCGAAATCCAAACCATAGTTCTGTTTCCCTTTGCATCACTGACTCCGGCTCCTAAATAAACATGTCTAATAAAAAAACGGTCTAAATATGTTTAAATTATAAACCCTTAAGTAATTAACAAACCTGTCATTCTCTCTCCCCCTCGCTGTCTGTCTGTCTCTCTCTCTCTCTCACACACACACACATAAACACAAGCACGCACGCACCAAAATCAATTTTCGCCAGTCTGCTACCTGCACTAACATTTCGAAGTGTTTGCGGGCGACGTGAGATTTTGCTCTGACTGAGCCTCCAGAAAATTACTATAAAAGTGAAGTAAATTTGACAGGACACGTTAAATCGTTTTATACTATGGCGCTACTGCCTTGAACATGGTGCAATAATACTTACTTCATTTTCTGTGATTAATATTATTACATACAGAATTAAGTGTGCTCTCTAACCTGAACGTATTCCCCTTGAAACAACCAAAATTTCCGCAGAAACTCACATTTGCCTATTCTTCCTTCTGTTCAAGACGTCTATAGAACTGGAAGTTCCACTGGTGCTGTAGGCTGCAGCGTCGGCCACAATCGCTGCTCCAAATGCATCTCAATTTGCCTGTGCCTGTTACTGCGGTCGCTGTACGGTGTCGCTTTTACGGGCAAGATCTCTGCCCTTCTATTTCCCACACTGAAACACGTTTCTTACTGTGATAAGCGGGACTCACATTCCTACCATAACGTGTGTCACTTCTTTACTCTCTGTAAGGAAATGAAGCCGGAGTTTGTAATAATCATTCATTTAGCAGTCTGTCTTACGACAGGTCCAAAGCCTCTTCCAAAGCGAACTCTCCACATAGTACGATTTGGAGCTTCTTCCTTCAAACGAGAGTATCATCTCCTTCCCTTAGGGTCATCCGGTAACTTCCCACGTCTTCTTCCTCGTCTTCCTGTCACTTCTATCCCCCCTTTTATCTTTCCTTCAATAACCTGTTGTAGAAGGCAATTTCTACGCATAATGTGACCAACCCAGTTAGCTTTCCTTTACTTATTTCATATAGGATATTTCTCTGCTCCTTGACTCTACGTAATACGTCTTTTCTCACATGATTGGTCCAACTGATCTTCTCCATCCTTCTCCAGTACCACATTTCAAAACTTGACCGGTGTTTCTGATCTACTGCCCGAAACATCCAAGTTTCAGCACCATAAAAAGCTATGCTCCAAATGTAGTATTTTACCAGTTTCTTACTCAATTTTAAGTCAAATTTTCTAATATATAAACGAAATAAATATCTTACAAGGGAATTAAAAGATAAGTACAACTGCTCGGTAAAGGCGCTCGTGTAGAATATTATTACCCCGACTTTTTTGACCACCTAGCCGAGTTTAAGAAAATGTGATGAGATATCTGTCGTTAATATGATGTTTATTGGACCGTGCCTCATTGTGATAGTTGAAGAATAAAACCAACTAGATGTGACTTGCTATTTTTATGCTACTTCTTAGATACTCAACATGTTGCGGGCATTAATATGCCCATCTTCAGGAGTTGGAGACTATATTGTTGAACTACCACATTGGCTGTTCCGTCCTTGTTTTGCTGTGTGTTGGAGTTAGGGTGCGGTTCGGCTAGGGTGGTATCCGGGCTGCCGGCAGTTTCCAGCTTAGAAGTTACTTAATTATTTTCAAAAAACAAATTGGGAAAGCGTGGAAGTAATTTAACATAAATATAGGTCTACACAGAAACTGGGAAGGGTTACGAATCCGCGAAATGGGCACCTGCGATATGTATCAGATTCTCTTCTTAGAACCATTTTTATGGAGCTAACAAATTTTTAATTTCATGACATTTCAATTCCGCAAAATTGCTGCACTATGTACTACCGTTAACAATAATACATAGCTGTCAAACGAAGATACACACTGCAGTCCGTATAGCGACTAAGCTACGGTCTCGACTACAGAAAAATCGTGGTTCCATTCCCGGCAGGTGTTATGTATTCTTCTCTTCTTCAGAGTGCCCAGGCCGGCTTTGAGGCGTGCGCACCTTCCCTATAAATGGGATACTGGGCGCTCTTTCCCACCAAGCAGTGCGGTGATGCGTAATGATTACCACTCAGTTGCACGTGTTACCAACGTTAAGGTTGAGTGCCTTCAGGTTGTGAGCAGCGACAACTTTACCCTTCAATTAATAGTTAAGTAAGTTACGCTACGCCTGCGCATTTGGTCCTGATCAAAGAGCAAATTATCAAAACAACAAGCTAACTTTACTGTCAAAACTTCAGCAATTTAAAAATAATACTTCGAAGCGTATTATTTTTATTATAACTAACTAATGCACAATAAATCTTATTGTAGTACCGTGCATTTTTGTAGAATCACTTCCAATTATCAACCAACGAATGCACATATAATTTCAAATAAAACACATTTAAAACACTTTAAAACACTCCGACATGTTTCGATCTTGTCAGATCATAATCAGGGAACTTAGTTCCTTGCTAAAGTTATATTATAGTATTCACTATTCAATTGGTATTTGCAAACAAGATGTTGCGGCAGTTTATTATGTTGTGTAGGACTGTGTTGTGGAGCAGTGGCTAGGTGTGCGTCGCACAATGCACAATAATTTCATAAAATTATAGATCACAACATTCGTGTGTGTAATTTATATTGCTACATGTTTATACACTTTGATGTCATCACCAGGGAGTTAAAACCAATGCCTTGATGAGGTACACACGTTCTTATTTTTGCAGCTGTTGATAATATAGATATGAAATTAAGATATTTCGCCCAAGCTTATACAAGTTCTCTGATTGTATTCTTTGAAATAACATTTTTTTTTAAATTATTAAAGTGTTACAACATTGTTCTTTTTACAACAAAATAGAATAAAATCTTTCTGGTGTTATAATTTCTCGCATAATCGTGTGATTTCAACAAAGAGAATTTGAGGACTTTTATAAGTCTGGGCGAAACATCTCAATTTCATAATTGTATTATCAAAAGCTGCAACTATGAGAACGTGTGTAACTTAGCAAGGTATTGGTTGTAACTCCCTGATGATGATAGGAAAGTGTCGAAACATGTAGCAGTATAAATTACACAAAAGACTGTTGTGATATATACTTTTATGAAATAATTGTGCATTAGTTGGTTGTAATAACAAATAATGAAAAGTGCACGGTACATGCATTAAAACATTAAAATACCGTCGAAGTGTATTATTAACACATACCTTCGTTTCCTACACGTTCACTTGTCTGTTTAATTTAAAATGATTTTGTGATTAGCAAACATAAACGTGTAGAACCCGATTAAAGCCAAAATATTATCGTCACAATAAACATCAAGGATTGGAACTTTTGATCCGTTCCATCTCCAGAGTTACAGCTGCTCGCGCCAACGCTTCTTCGGTCATCCAATTGTTCTCCTTCCTTGTGGTCTGTAGTGGTATGATTTCAAAGGGATTCGGTTTTGTGGCATTCTTTGCAAGTGTGAAAGCCAGTTCCGTCTGTATTCATCTATCTTATCTAGTACGCCTGTAATCCGTAGTTCGCGGCGAATGTAGTCATTTGTTTTGTGGTCATAAAGGGTGTAGACTGCCAGAGGTCTCAGTAACTTCATTTCTGCCACTTCAGTTCTTCGTATTTGTAAGCCTGTTAAGAGTTTAATTTTCTGACCCATATAAAAATGTAGGTAAAACTAGTTTGTTTTATATTTTCAAAATAGTTTCTGTTCTCACTTTCTTAAAAATAGTTCTCTTAATAGTACCAATTAATTGTAAAAATGTTGCTAATAATATGTTGCAGCATATTAAACATTAAGACAGTGAAAAATACAGTTGTGATCGGCTGCCCCTATTCGTCGACTTAAAAAAAGAACTATTGACGTCACGTAACTTGGACACTAATTAGAGAGTGTACATAAATTTTCGAGGTAGAAAACACACAAAACTATTATTTGTGAATTTAATTTCGTTCATTGAAAAATCCACATCGCAATAAAATTTAAAGTCAATTAATTGTTCCTGCTACTAATTTGATTTTGTCCTACAGAGATGTACCAAGTATAGCGGATATATGGCATGTTCAGAGTGACTGGGCGAATTGTTAGAGGCAGCAGTTTGCAGGTTAACAACCAACTTCTTTAGATCTTAATATCGTTCCAAAATTTACATCCTTCATAAGTAATGAAGAATGGTGTTACAAAGGGGTCAACACCGTGTTTGTTGCTACTCTCCATCAGCAGACAAGACGACGTCGCCTGTTTGTACAACTCATTACAATGGTATTGTCTCCGAGTTCTGACAGCTAAGAAAAGCATAACTGGGGGGGGGGGGTAAGGGAAAATCTAAATATATCAAACAAATGGGTACATTTTACACCAAGTGTAGCAGTTTCTGCATTTCTATTGTTCTCTAAATCCCGTTTATATAATACATTTTCCCTTCTTTACTGTCTAAACGCACGCCTTAAAGTTTATTATTTGAAAACTTATGGGAGAGTTACCAAAGAGAGAACAGAAAATCTATCAAATATAAATTGTAATGAGATTTAGGAGATAAGAAAAACAAGCTTAAAGACGTAATAATAAAAATTATTATTATTATTATTATTATTCATGGAAAAGTTTCAAAAAGCAATTTGTTGAAAACGATTCAATTTCCTGCTTCTACCTCATACTGATCAGGAAGCCTCTAAAAGACGAATGCATATCTGATATTTGTGTACACACTCAGATATCACTTCAAAAACAAACAATTAAAATGCAGAGGTTTATGAAGTTTCTAGTGTAAGAAAAATATGTCACCTTAATATATTAAGATATTTGTGTAAACTCCAGATGTAAAATGAAAAAATATACACAGTAAAATATATGTAAGTCATGTCGAATCTAAAGAAATCGTAAATAGTTTCAGATTTCCGTTTTAATGTAGGAAACGTAGAAGAACGTGACAATTTACAATCTACTGTACAAACAGAACTGCATAATTTAATTGTAATCTGACCACGAAAATTATATCAACTAAACTTAATTATTCCCACACTATATAATTTAACTGGTTAAAACAAAATATTCACAAAAACCTTAAACTCGACACCAGTTTCCCCGCTATTTAAATCTGATAATGCTGTGAGATAAATAAACAAGTGCATATGATCAGTACGTTAGTCTACGATATTCTCGTAGTGAAAGCTCCCTGAATTTCAAATCGAAAACCCACTCGCTAGCTGCATCTATTCTTACATAAAATAAAAAAAAACATTGTTTAGCTCATCATACATCTTAATGACAATTGTCGTGCTTTGCACAATCAAGCAGAATGTAACACACAGCAACGAAACTGAAGAAGTGCTCGGCAAGTTGCAGTTTCATATCTGGTCCCAGAGACCGGCTATTGTGACAGAAATCTGTCATGGCATTCGTCGGTTTCTCAGAAAAAATGCGGAGGCATTACCTCGAATTTGGATATGACCACTTCCTTTCACATAATATCTAATTAATATTTCGTTCTTCACCCATAGGGTTCGACATCTGAATCTGAGTTACTGACGGATTATTTTTTCCGATACGCAACAGCTCCTAGTGGGCCAAGGCCTTCTCCTGATCTAGGCATCACGATCACACTCAGATGCACCACACTCGGCAAGACTCTTCTGGACAAGAGATCAGCCTGTCGCAGGGACCTCTTCCTGACAACAAATTACACTCATGCCTCCTTTGGAATTCGAACCCGCATTCCGGGTAATTGAGGCCGCAGACCCCACACTAGACGAAGCGGCAACTGGCTAACTAAATACCTCCATGGATCAGAGCCCTTGTTGAAATGATAAACGTTCCTCAGTCAACTAATGTCCAGTTTTCAATAAAACCTCAAAGCTGATAGTCTTCTTCACCAGAACTCTCCACTTGTTGCTATCCTGAAACAAATCAATCCAGTCCTCCCATCGCATTTCTTGAATGCCCAATTTAATATTATCCTCCAGCCTTCCACGTGGTTTCTTTCCATTATATTTCTACACCAAAACCCTGTATTGCCCTCTTCTTTATCCCACCCGCGCCACGTGCTCCACTCATCCCATTCTTCTTGATTTCGTCACCCGAATAGTATTCCCATACAAATAAATATTCCTAACAAATAGAATATACATATAATAAACAAACATCTTCTAAGGAGGAAAGAATTTCTCAGTTTACCGACACAGAATGATGTAACAGGATTGTCTGCAGGGTGATCAAAGGTTCAGAAATTAAGATAAGGAAATACCAATCACAAATTTTGTATTAACTATTGAGCACGACGGAATTAATTTTAAGGAAATGGTAGGAATATTGTAATGGATTAAGGCCCACTCCACTTCACCCTTACACTTTAGAAGATGGAATACGGATAGGATGTTCTTGTTAAAGATAACAACCTGCGGGCCAATTTGGTCTCTGTCACAAGTTTTCGAAACTTTGCTCAGAGTGAATTTTGCTCTCTCAACCCCTCTATTCAGCATCACTCTTCCACTTCTAAACAAATAGTTAGGATAAAGAATAGTAAAGCAGAAAACAATAAGACAGAGAAGAAACAGGAGATAGAACAGATGAGAGGCGTAGGAGACATTTCCACAACAGAAACCTTGTTAAGGGAAGAATTCAGCAAACAATGTTACCCGGATTACGTTACGCCATTACTTGGAACTTTGAATAAGCATTCTCTTAAAGTGATGCACAGTTTATCAAGATGTTCACTTATGTAAGTAAAATTTAAAATTTTCCAGATAAAAGTCTTCAAGATATTCATATTGGCGTTAGATTCTCTCATATGCTACCTTATATTCTGCGTTGTCCAGTAGTTTCTGACGGCCAGACAGAGAGACATGGAAGTCAATAGATGGCTTAGTCTTCTTCTTCTTCTTCTTCAGGCACTGAACTTCCTTTAGTGGTTGAAAGTTTTGGTCTTCTCAACGACATCTTTCCATTTCCTTCGATTCTGGACGAAGGTTATCCAATTTTTAACCTTCATTTGGCAAATGTCCTGTTTGATGTTGTCCTACCATCTATACTTGGGTCTTCTTTGTGATCTTTTGGTTAAGGGATTCCATTTAAATATCTTCTTGACTGTTCTGGTATCTGGCATTCTCTATACGTGACCAAACCAGCTTAGTCTTTGAGCTTTAATATAATTGACTATATTTTTATGTTTTATCAGTTTGTCTAATATAGATGGCTCAGTGTAATGTATATTAAAATAAGTAGCTCCTCTGTCAGTTAAGGGACCCAAATCACGATATTAGGACTGTGCACTGAACACTTTGACTTTGGGAAAATCTAGCGAATTCCGTAATTAATACAAAATTTAATGCATATTTTCATGTACTATTCAATAATCGGTTAAGTCAATTTTATATCAACTTCGCTTTAATACCTACGGTGATTTTTAGGCGCTTCTCGCAAATTTCCTAAAAGCGACAATTAGCTTCGTCATGTCTGTCTGTCTGTTTTTCTATCTGTATGTCCGTCCACATGAAACAACTCGGCTCCCACTGAACGTATTTTAATGAAATTTAACATTCGAGTATTTTTCGAAAATCTGTCGAATTAAGTTAAGTTTTATTAAAATTTGACAAGAAAAGCGGATGCTATGCGTGAAGATCGCTATAAATGTTTGATCATATTTCACTCAATTCTTCTTACAATGAGAAATGTTTGAGACAAACTTTGTAGAGAAAATCAAGAGCAACGTTAATGTCAAATAACTGTTCGTTCCGAAAGCCGTGCCTTTTGTGAGATAATGTAGAAAAATATTTTAGAGCCGTACAGTTTATAGAGGACAATATAGCGCATGGGCATTGCATGATGTATGGCTAAGGCTAAAAACATACACTAAGAATACGTAATACTTATTGCTTATCACTGCAACAATGGTTGCATGATTATGCTTCAGACTTACGCTTATAAGTACACTGCCTCTTTTTCTCAAAACAGACGCAGAAGACGACGTATTTAAGTACAAATTTTATTAAATAATTACAAAAAAAAGCCTTCAGTTTCTCCTTATTCATCAAAATAACAGACCTGTTGATGATATCGCCACACGTCTAGAGAAAACAAAAGTCTACATGGCAACTTTCCTTGGCTTAAGAAAAGTTTTTTTTTGACAAAATATGGCATTCTGGTCTCCCGTATAAACTCATTCATTCACTGCCCATTCCATGCTACATTCTTCCGCAGTCCAGTCTCTCCGATAGATACGTCAAGGTGAAACACAATAACGACAAATCTAATAAGAGATAAAATTAAGATTGCCTCAATGAACAACGCGGGACCTTCCTGTACCTCTTCTACACTGCAGAAACCATCAACTCCACGTACTATGGCTGCCTCCTTCGTCAAAAGCGAATCTTTTTCTCTGTCCGTGATGTCTTGATCCCAGCTTCAGAACAGATCCAATAACAACTTTATCTTCTTCGAACATGGCAGACAGGATGGCGTACAAACGTTAACCACTCAAAGTCGGCTCAGGTCACATTTGCAACGTGACACATCACTTGCGCTCATGTCGTCGCACAGAATGCTGCAAATCCAAGACTGAATCTTATTTACGTATTTAGGACTGTATCTGAATCAACGAAAAACGTGGCCAAAGAAAGTCGATAAGAAAAGGCAACGGTAGAATCTGAAACTGCGAAAAACGTTTTGGTTGCTGGGAAATAAATTCAATCTAGTAGTAAGCGACAAAAATGTTCCTTACAAAATCATCATCAAAACAATACGGGCTTACGGTATACAAGTCTGGGGATGTGTTTCAGAACCTCGTAAGTACACATTATTTAAAGCCTGCAATCCAAGACGCTTCTCAGCCCTCCCTGGTACGTAATCAGCCAAATACTGCAAGCCATCTGACAAACATGAAACCGGAAGACTTGCCACGACTCATCACAGCCACTTCTTCCGACACGGCAACGACCCTTTCACCCGGCTAATTGATGAAAATATTGGTTCCAGAAAGCTGTAGAAATAATGGCTGCGTTTTGTGCTCACAGCCGCAAAATGAAACTTAGTTCAACGAATGCAGACATCTTTGGTTCGGGATGGATGTCCTTCAGCTTCCTTGTAACACTTTGTAGTTTTGTTTACTTATTACTCCTTAGATTAGATTAGATCGTAAATCTTAATGAACTGCAATAAAAAATTCAACTATACTGGAGACACTCATATTCTCCAATACAAACACAAATAAGTTTTCTCTAGGGAAATAATAAATATGTAGTGTGAAGGGGGGGAAACGAGGCACTTGGATAAATTTTAGGTAAAGGTGCAGGGTTCTTAAATGGTAAAGCAGGTGGTGCCTGTAAGAAACACTTTGCTTTAAACAGCTCATTTCCTTTAAATCTGACACTGTAAATTATACTTTGCTCACACAGTTGAATCGATTTTTCGTCTGCTTCTTACACTAAACAGGCATTACATGGTACTGAACAGCATTAACAGTTTGGTCTTTTTAGCGGAGACGGACCGTGCTCTCTGTGATACTTAAACTGAATATATATTGCTTTTGTGAAATTAATATTTTAAGGGTTTAGAGAAGGATTACAGTACTAACTTTACAGGGGATATTTATGTACAGAGAAATAATAGATCTGTCCTTTAACATACGTGTTATGACATCACTATCAGACAATAAATGATATACATATAAGTTGAAAGTTGAGAGAATAAAGATATTCTGTGATAGCCCAGGCTGAAGGAGTGCTCCGAACATCCTTTATTAACCTTTTGGCGCCGGAATTATTTTTATAATTTTAGCACACCTGTATATAAAATGTGAATAATACAGGAACCAAATACGTTAGAATTATGAAAGAAACTGCATTTTGAAGGAAAAAAAACGGAGAGTATATACCATATTTAAAATATTCGGTGTCTATGTTTGTTGAATAAATATATAATATGCAACTTTAGAGGTTAGCGGTGCGGTACGACCACTATAGTTGACATTAGGCGTCAAAAGGTTAAGCTATTTGGATAACACACACTAATGGGGCTAACTGGATCAGCGCTCGGAGTCCAACAGAAAAGATATTCCCATAAATTGTTCAAAAGCCTGGGGCCCACGCAAACTCTAATGAGAGGTTACAAAAATGTACCATTCTGCTGCCACAGGGACACAGCAGGAGGGGAATCAAGATGAAAACTCACCTCTGCATAGTGATGAAGGGTGTACTGAGTTTGCTTCAATCTGCATATCCTTGACACCCAAACAGGAAACGGGAGCAAATTTACACACGCACAACTTTAGGTTGATGTGGATGTAATAAGAGAAATTTTGGTAAATTATTTATCCGAACTTGTCTGATTATATTAAATATCGCTAGGACCCCCTAATATCGCTGGATCTTCAAAGGATGAGTATAGCATCCTGTAGTCACAAGAACTAACTGGAAGAACAAGGTATTCGCGAAGATCGCAAGCATTCCGATTCATTAATTCGACAGTAAATTATATATATATATGATTATTAATAAATAAAGTGACTCTTGTTTCGATTATAAAACATTAAAGAGTGCAGTGAAAATTCTTAACTTTAATAATAAAGCCTCAGTATTAACAGACCTAAACACTAAATGTTACAAAGTATCCTGGAATATGCCAGTCCTAAACTCTTTGCAGTTACTAAAATTCGTACCAAAAATCAAGCTCCGGTACCTGCCTAGAGATAGATAAATCAAGTCCACACCAGCGAACAATTCTACTTTGATTAGTTTTAAACTCATTCTCTAACCTGCCCAAAGTTTACCAAGTATGATTTCAGTTGTCTTTAGGTATCATTCCTGTGATCCGATTTCCCTGACTTGTTAGAATTATGACTGATACATAATTAGCTACAATTCACTCGAAACGACAAAACATGGTGGTAACTGTACTATATCAGCTTCTGAATGAAAAAGAAATAGAATTTACGTGGGCCTACACAACTGATGACGATAGTATAACTCGCATGTTAAATGTATGTAATACTCAGAACTGGCTATTCTAAATGAAACAACACAAAAGTTTTATGTATACATAAAATTTGTCTTTTCTGCCTTAAACACAGATCCCTAAATCTCCGTCTTAAAAATTCTAGGTAACGGAATCCTTTTTCAGACGTTCAATTCATCAAACCACCCGCACATTCACTGCTATTTGAACACAACAGATACAAAATCTGCTACATGTTTCAGCACTTCTTGATTGCCATCGTCCGGTTCTTGAGCAGCAGTAATTCCACCGTGTTTGCGGAATTCCAGGATTTATAACCGTGTTCGCAAGACAATCCCTATCCTGAAACAGCTGAATCCAGTCCACCGAAATCTTTACTTCATATTTTTCCACCACAAGTCTCCAATCATTTGTATTCTATGCAATTAATAATACGAAAATTGTCTCCTTAATTTCCCTTGATTTGATCAAACTAATAACTAATGGTGAGGAATAAACACCATAAAATCCTCATTATATAATTTTTTCAGTCGTCTGTTATCCCCTCCCCCACCCCTCGACCCTCAGAGAAAATTATTTTCCACAGTTTCGGTTCTGAAAAAGAAAACACATTTCCGGCATATGTTCTTCCGCCTCCACACTGCCACGGCATAATTCATAATTATATTTTGGCATATCAAAATTACAACAAGAAACAATACCAACACTATATATGGATCACCAAAGTATTCCAGTTTTCGTCACCAAGGCCCCAGTCGTTATTCATGTATTTCTATGACAAGCTATTTTAAATTATTTGCAATTTCTTAATATTAACACTTACAAGAAGTGTGGTATCTCTGAGTGAGCAAAATTCCCTCGGAATACTTAAAATTCGTTCTAACAGAAGCCCATCACGTTTCAGACTGTAATAAGAGTTTCCAGTTACATCCGACTGCCCCAGTCACGGTATGAACAACATAAAATCCTACTTTCTGTCAATTACAGAAGTACAAAACTTCAAACTAGGTCACATCTGGTTCTCTGTACTTCATTGTTAATTCATTATTCACCAAAAATATCCCCCTCCCTTTGACATTAAAGCGTGTGATATACTGACAGTGTCACTGGATAAAATAAACAAAAAAATTCGCAACACGAACATAGCCAGCACTATCCAAATAGCTACAGACTTCAATGTCTGCTAAAGTAGAACGTAAGTCACGTCTTTATGGAAACACTGAACATATAACAGAGCCTTTACAGCCTACGTGGATGGCAATGGGATGTTATAAGATGAGTGAAAAACTAATGTTAGGTACAAGGGTAGATTTTCGTTCTGAAGTTCGAGGTTCCAATAGCGCATTATCGAGGGTATAGGAAAATTTATCTGAGGCAGTATAAGGTGCACATAAGTAAATTAATGACGAAGAAAAAAGAAATTAGACGTTAAGAGGGCTGATTTTGAAGCTTTGGATTCAGTAAAGAGAATTTATAGTCCGGCCAAGTCATAGCATTATCTCTAGAGCACTGCGACCGGAGGAGTCCCAGAGAGGAGTGAGTGATAACCTGCTTCTAACACTCCAGGAGCCACAAGTTCAGAAATGTTTGCAGGTGTGACAGTTTTGCTCTTTCTGGCACTCCAGGTATCTCGCATCAAAGAAATGTATTAGCAGAAATATGACTTCAGTAAGTAGGCACCAACTGTGAATGTGCACAGTATAATGTTTATCTAAAAGAACTGCACAATTTGTTGAACATTAATATTATTATCTCCAGAATAGTTATTTCAGAAGTAATTTACATGTTAATAACACATACGAAATTTAAATTTCTACATCGCTAAGTCTACTTATTGACCGAATTTGCAAGTAGATTAGAGGGTCCTCTACACGAGCCAATTACTGTTTCCTCAGACGTAATAAAAGGAGCATATGGACTTGGATTCATCAAAGGACGGGATTGTGGTTTCAAATCTACCTCAAGGATTCGAGGCATGTTCCGAGGTTTTTTGTATTGGTTTTTATGTGCCTTGTAGCAAGTCGATTCTTCGTCAAAGAATACCTATTTTCTTAAGTATCTTATTTAACGACACTAATGTTTATATAACCATCTACTGGTTAACCATAAGTATAAAAGAAGATACTGGTAAAAGAGGGGGCAATGATTTCCACATTGTGGATTACTTGCTCTGGGACAGGTAATGGACCTCTCACAAGACCGACTAGGTAGTGAATGAGTATTATGTAACGTCCGCCATGGTTTAAGGAATGAATGAGTAGGAGCATTGATGGGCTGAGACAGAAAAACCTAATTAGTTGACAGAAACCTGTTCCAGTGCTACTTTGTCAACGACGAATACCACACGGACTTGGAACTGAACCCGAGCCACTGCGGTGGCAGCAGGCGACTAAACCGCCAGTGGCTAGGCGCCGTACAATATGTCTAACAAATGTCTGATGACACATATATGTATAAGGATGAGAAATTCAACAAACTGTAGCTTGACGACTGTGTCAGCATCTATGGTAGTGAAGCTTCGGGTGACAGGATGACTATTAATGCATTGAAAGGGGTATGGAAGGAAGTGACCGTAACCAAGTGTACCGACTACACAGAACTTTCTTGATGAGCTGAAGAAGAACTTACAATTATTCTGTAAGTATAGCCGTTTTCCCCGGGGAACATCGAACCAGGAACCTCCAAGTCAAAATCGTTAGTGCTTCAACCAACTTAATGATTTCGGTTGGATCGGAAACGTAAAAAAACGCATACGATGCGTCAACAACGACATGTACACTTAACAAAATAAGTCACCAGTATTTAGATTTTACTGATCCCAGTGGTCGCGCGGTTCAAAGCGTTGGTCTGCGGCCGCCCGCTTGCTGGAACTGTGGGCTCGCATCCCTCCGCGGGTATGGTTTTCTGTCTCCTGTGAGTGTTGTGTTGGCAGGTAGAGGTCTCTGCATCGAGTTTATTCCTTATCCAGAGGAGTCTTACCAAACGACCGCAACCGTCAGGCAATTCGTGACATAAAAAGAAAACATCATACAGTATGTGTCACGTATAACTTTCTAGAGCATGTCACTTGAGAACTTCATATTAGGTATCACTGCAGAACTCCACACTACGTATTACTGCAGAACTTCATACTACGTGTCACTGGAGAACTTCAAACTACGTATCACTGCAGAACTTCATACTACTTGTAATTGCAGACCTTTGTACGTAAATATCATATACCATCACAGAACATATACGGCATGTATAACTATTTCGGCATGTCCTCTCAAAATTTGTACGACATGCGTCACTACAGAATGTTACGCCATATGTCATTATAGAACTTTATACCTGTGTGCCTCTCTTCATAACTTATAAGATATGTGCCCTTATGGACCTTTCCGTCTCACGATATGATAATAGTATATTCACCACACTTTCTGTATTCTTTTCTCAATCAGACAGCACCATTCACATATCTTACCTAGTATATGCACTTCAGCTCCATAAACTTACATATTTTAGACGTACAAACACGACTTTCATTCAAAAATGTACATACCATGTATGAAGAATGGTTAAAAGTTTTCATTCCACATCAAGCAGCAAATATTTCCCTGTAAGCGAGATTTCGGATTTCTGCTGAAATGTAGTTGAGTTTTTCACGCTTCCAGAATGTTAACGGCGTTGGTTGTTAAATACCGGAGTTTCGGAACAGTCTGGACTGCTTCACCCTTCATGATGGGACGGATATGCTCTACCGAAACGTCGGTAGCTAACTACCCAAAGCACTGTGTAACATCGAAGAAGAGCGACTAACTCATTACCTGTAGATTCATAAATGTTTCGTAATACAGTGCCTGCATTGCATTATTAGTTTTAATAATTGTTTTATAATTATTAATTTATTATTATTGTTGTTATTATTATTGGTGTCATATTTGTTTAAATTTTGCACCAAGAAATTAATAAATATCCCTTCCTGCTCTACTAGATCCAGTTGCGTGAGCGAGTTTCTTCTGAGGCGCTACAATGATCCGCATGTTTATCGTCATAGTGTCTGAAATATTCAAGGAATCTAAAGCAGAGCCGATCGACAATAATTCACATTTACGTTCCCTGAAATGGATACGCACAAAGATTTTTGCGGCAGAACATAAGAAAGGTCAGGACAGGTTAAAGCAACTTCTACGATTTGGTGAAGAACTGTTTGAATTCTTTGTCCTAGGGTCACATTGACACATTTCTAACCTCTGTCCGGAAAGCTTGTTGATACTGTCTCACAAAGCGTAATTGTAAGTGTGCACTCTATATAGCTGTTCCAGTGTGCAAACCGCAAAATTGATAGAGGGTGAAAGGGTCGAAATTTACAAGTGCAAGGAGTAGGCAACGTGCTTAACGTACCTAGAACAGATTTAATTAGAATGGCAAAAAATGTGACTCCCTCGAACAGGTAGGACACTGGGACCACGGACGGGAATCGGGTAAGCATGTCTTATTTTGATAGAGGCGCGCTGGCAAAACTGTGAAAAGTGACTATTACTTTCTTCATTATGTCTGTCCGTCCGCCAGTCAATAAGTTCTGTCTGTTCCAATGGAATAACCCTACTCCCACTGGACGGATCTTCAAGAAATATGATTTTCGAGGACTCGTGGAAAACGTGTTGAGAAAATTCAGGTTAGATTATCATCTGACAAGAAGAACGAGTACTTTACATTAAGACCTGTGTACATTTATGATAATATCTCGCTCAATTCTTTTTAGACTGACACATAATTCAGACACAGTTTGTAGAGAAAATCAAACCGCAAATTATGTTCACAAACGGTTTTCCGTAAGTCATGCCGTTTGTGAAATAATGTGGAAAAATATTGTAGCGCCAGACAGGTCACAGACGACAATATAATACGGCACAGTAAAGTGCGATCTGCATGGCTGATAACTAAGGCGAAAATACAGACGCACGCTCATAATCTTAAGTTTATTGCACCGTGCATCATTGTGACAGTTGCAGGCTGAAGCCTGCAACCCGGATACCACTCCAAACCAACCACACCGAATCTCCAACACACATCGAACCAAGAACAATACTACCAATGTGGTAATTCAACAGAATAGTCGCAAGCTCCTGACGATGGATATATTAATGTCCGAAACGTGTTGAGCACATAAGAAGTGAAATGAAATAGCAAGTGACATCAAGTTGGTCTTTTATTCTTCATCGCACTCACAGTATTTAATACTTATTGCTTCATAATTCCGTCTGACTTCGTAAAATGCTGTACGATAACACTTCCACACAAACGAGGCTCTGACATCAATTAACATGTCGATGACATTCTCGCCTAATTGTTTAAGCAGTGTTCACCTTAAGTAGAGAGAACACATAAAATAATTAAACATTTTGTGTACATAAAGCCTACAAAAATTAGCAATTCTGTGTATACATCAAGTTGAAGATATTTGAACGGGCCTCAATATTATGTTGTATCTGCATTTCCTAAACGTTTCTCCATGCAGACACATCATACTGGCCAATGACGAGTCCCTTTCATGTAATGGCAGTGAACTAGTTTCATGAGAAGCACTGTTTCTAAGGTGATTATCAACACAAGGCTGTTGAGTATCTTCACAGACTTCACAAACCTAACATCAGAACGTCAGACGCAACCCTGTTGCATGAATCAATGGCAGCGATTGTCTGGGTCACGGTCCATGTCTCGTGTGCACGACACTGCAACCCTGACCCGCTGCCCTGTGTAACAGGTGGCCGTGTGAAGAGTACTCTAACGCCTTAGAGGTCGTACCATAAGGGGGGATTAGCCAAATTCCTGGTAGAGAATTCAGAGCTTCTGTAAGAGCAGCAATTGAATGTGTGTACCATGTAATCGGTACGTGGCTCATTTTCTATAGCATGACGTAATAAAAAATTACACAGACTTTTTTAAATTTAAAGGTATGCAGACGGGGATAACTGTACGTGTTCCAGTAACAACCACAGAGGAAAATGCAAAATACTACAACTGTATTATCATAGCTCCTCAAACACATCTACTCTCTCCTTCGTCACCGTGTCCTTCCCTTTTCCTTCTCAATTTCCTCACGGGTTGCTTCTTTATATTATTTCTGTCTACTTATTTCTTTTCTTCTTCCCTTCCCCAATCTTCAATTATTCCTTTCTTCTTTCTTTCCTTTCTGCACTCTACCAAGTGTGTATATTTTTGGATTTTCAATTAAAATATATATATATATATATATTTATTTTCCTACTCAGTCTTAAATAATAAGTTTTGTTTAAGTTATCAAAAAAGTAGTTTAAATTACAGACCTGTAAGTTGAATAAAACAGAAGTCGGGATAGGGTAGTCAGTGCATCGACTAGGCTACGGGCTGGACGATCCGGGGTCCGAATTCCAGCACGGACAAAAATTAATCTCTTCTCTTAAAGAACATTTCGGCTGCGGAGCACATCCAGGCTCCTGTTCACTGGGTACTGCGGCTCTCTCCCTGGGGCAAAACCGACTGAACTTGAAACTGGCAATTCAACTCGATTTAGTGCAGACCTTAAAACGGATTGGAGCTACATATCGATTCCCCCCACATGCCTACATGTTATGTACATTGATAAATTTGCTATTTTAACACTAATAAAATCTGTAAATATCCTTGAAATGGGTAGCAACATTACTGATTCGTACTAAGGCGTTATTTGGTTTAAAAAATTATTCCAAGAATAAAATGCCTCCATGACACAAAAGCACAAACCATGACATTCTGTAATAAATGGCATTAGGCTTCGCCTCCCAGCACAAGTTCTAATTACTAGTGAGGGCGCCGGTCCTTGACACTTCGTTTCAAGTACTGGTGATAAATTGTTCTTCTTCATGTATGCCCCATACCTCAGAGCGGAGTAGTTCTAATGAAATACCGAATCCATATACTATAGCCCTTTATACGTTACCAGGCACTGAGACGGTCAAGAAATTTCTCCTGTTTTATGGGACACACAATTTTAGCGTCGTGTTTAAAATTTATCCAACCTACCTTGTGTTCTGAGCTAGATGAATCAGTCTACACACTCCAGACCTATTATTGCTTATTCATTTTAATAGTATTCTCTCACCCACATCTAGGTCTCCTAAGCGCAACCTTTCAAACTTTTTAGACGCTTTCACACAATTGTTAAAAGCTACTATTAGATTCATCATGTCTGTCTGTCCGTCCATACACATGGAACAACTCGGCTCCCACTAGATAGATTTTCATGAAATTTGATATTTGTGGACCTCTTCAAAATTTGTCGAGAAATTTCTAGTTTCATTAAAATCTGGCAAGGATATAAGGTACATTATATGAACATCTATATGCATTTATGACATCTCCCTCAATTCTTCTAAGAATGAGAAATATTTCATAAAATTTCGTAGAGAAAATCAAAACACACTTTTTATGTACAATAGCTTTTTTTAAGTCGTGCCTTTTATGAGATATTGTGGAAAAATGTGACAGAGCCGGACATGCTACAGATGGAACTATAATACGACGCATGCCCTTTGCTGTAGGACTAAGGCAACAGACACAACACACACCCAGAATATGTAACTCTTATTGCTTTTCCACGGCAACAACGATTTCGCCAACGCGCCTCAACGTTACCTTTACATCTACAGTGCCTGTCATGTTTACGCTATGCAGTTGTTAGCTCTCGCTGAACGCGCAAGCTCGAGGACCAATATATTCCGACTGTCCGCAAATCCTAACGTAATATATTTGCATCTACCCTTCCTATCTGGGGCCGGCAGCCACCATTTGCAGCGTCAAAATGAGCCATAATATTGTGAATGAGACCAACTTATCATGGCCGTGAATGGTGGAGCACAAGGCTCTGAGAAGGATATTTGGTCCTATGATGGCGGTAGGATGAGCAGAATGGTGGAAATGTCGTAAATAGGAGTTCCACGATTGGTACATCCCACAACAGGTTATTGAGGTTGACGAAACGAGAAGGGTGATATGGACGAGAAACATGGAATGTATGCGGGAGAAGAGAACTGCATACAGCGTTTTGATGGAAAAGCCGGGAGAAAAGAGGCCACTTGAAAGGACCAGGAAAAGATGGAAGCATAATATTAATATGGATCTTCAAGAAATACGATTTTAGGGCGTAGACTTGTTTGATGTGGCTTAGGATAGAGCCAAATATTAGACACTTGTGTATACCGTAACGAATATTTGAGTTCCATGATATGAAGGGAATTTATTACTAACCGATAAAGCATTGGCAATTTCAGGAGGCATATTTACACAGCTCTATTCAGTCTGTTATTCACATCTATACCACAAACGTCTTTACAAATAATTTCTACATTTCTTGTGTTTCAGTTTTTCATAAACCACGCAGACGTCTGAGAAAATTACTTATTTTCTGTAACCTGGCGATAAAATACAAAATGGTGTCACCTGACGGACTATCAGCAGAACCGAGAAAGAAAGCATAAAAACAAGTATTTCTTAAAAATAATAAAGGTGGGTACACACTCGCAACGTTACCGCGTACCGTAACGCCGTAATGTTGCCAGCGACTGACGCGATACGGAGTTACGAGCTGAACTTTCACCCCTTGCCTCACGGCGTAACAGTATCCTCCGAGCTTTACATGATGGGGTCCCCAGTTTGTTACGGGAGCCCGAGCGATGTCTTTGTAGCTAGCAGCGTCTTCGTACATTTATATATACTATGCTAGGAACTAAATGATTTGTACTCCTCACCCAATATTGTGCGGGTGATAAAATCGAGAAGAATGAGATGGGCTGGGCATGTGGCGCGTATGGGCGAGGAGAGGGGGTGTATAGGGTCTTGGTGGGGAAACCGGAG
>Ga0136643_10001992_pt1 | contig 25874 bp, 19 predicted proteins | sample TergutLab28metaG_FD_96883 | JGI IMG/M metagenome (GOLD analysis project Ga0136643, IMG submission 96883) | Labiotermes labralis P1 segment gut microbial communities from Petit-Saut dam, French Guiana - Lab288 P1 (version 3) (version 3) | ecosystem: Host-associated > Arthropoda: Insects >... | reverse complement strand
TTGGGGGGGGGGGGTAAAAAACCCTTAAACAAAGGATACTACAAAATTTGAAAATAAAAAATAAAAAAAAAAAAAATTTAAAAGGAAAAACACTAAACGGGTCCCCCCCCCCCCCCACCCAAAAAAAAACCCAGAAGCACTTGCGGCATGGCAGAAAATAGAATTTTAAAATCTGAAAATGTGGAGTGACAGAATGCACTGGAAATTGTAAGCACCCGTCAGAACCATATATGACATGAAGGAGGACAAAGCATACTTTAGGAACTTACTAGTCACTTCATATTGTTTCCACCTACAATGTTAGTTATAAATAACATACCTGTTCCTAGAGTTTGTCTGTCAACAGAAAGATTTGTGGCTCTGCCAGTAGTGGTGGTAATTCTGCTTGAAGCATCATCTTCAGATTCCAGAAAACTTGTCGTCTCCAAATCAGAACTAAGCATTGAACTTGACTCATAACCATGTCCAGATCTGTGTTTTGAATGCCCATTAATCCGTAAACCTGGCAGAATAACAAAATATTAGTACACCATACAAAAAATTTTTTTTAACTTCAATACTGTTCAGTCATATAAAACAAAGAGTTCATAATGAACGTATATAGCCCATTAAATTACATGTGTGTAGGAATTTGTTAAGTGGCAACGTCAAGGCCTGATACTAAAGCAACCAGAATCATTCTGCTAACCTCTAAATGACCGGCATTCAAATATGCAACTGCATGTAAAAAAAAACCCCAAGAAATTAACTCAACTTTGTATATTTAAGCAACACGGAAATATACTGCATTTCTAAGACATGCTGCCTAAGCTGTGTTTCTTCCCCCACAAAATATCATTTATTTCATAATTTTATCTTTTTGGTTTCAAATAATACTCATGTTTTCATAAACAATATACAAAAATTTAAATACCAACCCAGTCAAGATCAAAGTGTTATTCTGTCACTAATGACAGGAGAAAGCAGTCACCTTCGACTTACTCTCCTCACTTTACGTACTATCATCATCTTGCCATATCTGGAAACACTGCTAGCCAAAAATATTTCCGGTAGTACCACTAGAGTGTGCTCAGTATTTTCAATATACTGACAGCACAATGCTGTCTTCACAACAAATCCACATGTAGAATATTACTGCCACATCAACCTGCCTGGATGTGCAGGAAGATGGACCATCATGATGAAAAATTCACTTTACGATTTAAAATTTCCTTCAGTAAATGTTTCACAATTTGAAAGAATAATTAGCATTTTGTTGTGGACAAAAACAAAAAACAATCATAATGGCCAATCCATATGTTATTGTTTTGACCTTCAATTTTGACATTTCTCTTTTTTCAGTCTTGAAGGCTGCAAACTTTTGTATTGCAGCTGACAAGCCCTTGTATCAAATTGTGGATAAACAGAATTGCAGCCACTGTGAACACTCACTAAAGCCTAAGCTGCCACTTCCTTCACTACACACTAAATATGTAAACTGCTGTAGCCACTGCAGTACAACTGCTACTCAAGGGGTTGCAGATAGAGACACGCTGGTCACTAAGTTCCTGTGTGCATGTACCACTCTGTTCTACTGTCCAAAAAAAAAGACACACGGTACCTACAATAGTTCACTTAACAGTTCGGAGTAAAGGAGCTATGGTTCAATATTTTATTTTAGGTATATCTTAAGCCATACTGTACCAAGATGCTTTCCACAGTACAGGCAAGGGGTACAGAGTTCAAACAAGCAGACACAGGCAGTAACATGTTTACAAAAAAAGCTAGACATACAACAACTATCACAAACAGACAGACAGCAATGACAGTCTGGAAACTAGAAAAACTGATTTTAAGATGCCATTACCGCCCTGATGCAAGCATATGTGAATCTCCTGTGGTGGAACCCACTCATATTTTCCACTTGTACACAAACTGAAAACTATAAGTATGTAACACCAAACATTATTGTTGGCAAAACTAGATACAAAAAGACAAATGCAAATACTTCAGAATTGCATTTGGTGAGAGATTGCTGTACCTGTGAACTTGGTCTACAATTAGCATAAGGACATAATCGTAAACAACACTTAGTTGAATCCCAGGTCCATTAATTGAGAAATACACAGTCACAAGAGTATCACAATCTCAGAAACACTGTAAATAAATTCACATTTTATTCATCGCAATGATGATGATGATGATGATGATGATACAACAAGGTGGTAACATAAGAAATCAAGTGCTGGCTGACAGGAACAACTTGTCGTGAAGTTGCACAAGTTCTTAGGGCCTTTGGAATAACCCTGTGGCCACACACGGGTCTGATGCCCATCACTCCATGAACATAGTTAAATTATCACCACTTAAAATGCTATGTTAACGTCCAGGAGCAATTTTGCCACCAAATATCCGATTTTAACTGTTAGAAGAAGAATAGCGTTTGGGTCACAGCCCTTCTGGGCCCGCTGCACCTAGGCCTTAAGACAGGCCCTTTGTGCCCTGTATTCTGTACTAAGTTATAAGAGCCCTGTTCCTTTAGCGAAGTTCCAGATGGCCCCCATACCTAGTTTCCTAACATCCTCCGGGTCCAAAAAGAATGAACCCAGATATGTATATCTGAGTGAGGCCAAGGCCTCACACTCACACAAAATGTGGACTGAGGTTTCCTCCTCCGTACCACATTTCCTACGGATGGGATGTGTTATGTCCAATGAGCAGGCCAATAACAACCCTGGATTGTGTCCTATTAAAGGACAACAATTGGGCCCCCATAGCCAGAATAGGGGATCAAACCCAACCCTGTCTCTTTGTACTAGAGGGACCATGCCGCAACGCCAGGTGCTGTTTCTCCATTCAGCATTTCATTTTTCGTCTTATATTCCGCCTTCAGACCCCCAAGAAAGGTTCAGGTCCAACAAACCACTGAACAGAACCACTCCTTGTGGGCTTTTCGGCGATTTCATTTCCTCTCACTCCGGCATGCCCCAGGAACCAATAGAGCCCCACAGCAGGTTGGGTAGAGATATCATTCAACACCTGCTGGCACTGTCATACCAGAGGAGACGTTGTTTTAGCAGCCTGAAGCACTTTCAAATCCGCCTGGCTATCAAAGCAAGTACTAACATATTTCTCTGGTTGGTCCTGAGTTTCATTTTCATGAACACAGGCTAATATTGTATATACCTCAGCCTGAAAGACTGTGGTATGTTTTCCTAGAGGGATATATTTTAACTGTTAAGAAATATCATGTTCTGTACGTAATTTTTGTGGAAAAAATTTCATAACACAGCAAACAAAGTTTGTAATTCTGGTTTTACCTAATTACTACTTACATGAACCCTCCATCCTTAGTTGGAACTAAAATATTTTATTTACAGTTCCATAGTCTAACACAAACAAATGACTTGAAGCTTATGTGGCAATGGTATACAATGATTCTTCTTGAGCAAATAAACATGTGGAGACAAAATTGTTATCCAAATGCTTCAAAGTCTTCCCCTTTTCTGTCAAGATGTGACGAGATGAGTGACAAGGCCAATATTATATTTATACTCCATGCATGCACTAGGAGCTTGTTGTTCTGACTCCATTCTGCACAACCTCAATACTCATGGATTGCAGCTGTCATTGGTCCTTCATGTATTCTACTGGCCTACCTAGCTGAGGCATGTCAAGTGACCAGGTACCACATGACTTAACAGTAAATCCCACAACTGTGTGGAAGTTATCAGAAGGCAGCCAGATTTCAATGGCCTCATTCAGTACATGGTCCATGCAGCCAGTCATTGTTTGAATGATGTGTTGTCCCTTATCTGCCCTGTCTCAAGGATGTGATTTGCCACAGGTGAATTACCAAAGTAATCTACTTTCTTTGCACTTCATCTATTGTCTAATGTTTAATGAAGTACTAAGTTTCGAAAGTTGGCTCTGCTTCTGTTTTCTGATTCAGGAATGCATCTAAACTGATGGAACCAGCAGAAAGAGCTATTCTCAGTCACTAGGCACCACAGTTCTGTAAACTTGTTATGATATGCATCTGACACCATATCTTGTCCATGTGTAGTAACAGGAAAATCGATACTAAAAATGGTGTTCATTTAAAATTAGACAAAGGACAAAATCCAAAGAAATAAGCTTAGTTCTGTATGTCACATACCATGTTCCACCTGAACAGCTGAATTGTCAAGTTACAAACAGACACCACAGTACTGGTTAAAAGTAGACGGTTATGTGGACCGTTCAGTGAAGGATTCCATCAACATCTGGCCGTAGCATGACAACTTCAAAAGGGATAGAGAATTCACTGTAACTCATTCAACACACCTGCCCACTAACACACTTCAGTGAGGAATGACCAACAAAAAACAATATACCCAAGGATGAATGACAGATGAGAATCCAGTTTAAAGAATAAGGATTCTGAAGACTCACTACTTGGCTCCACCCACTTTTCACAGAGTGGTCAATGCCTCGACAAAACATTTGAGCTACATGAGCTTCCTTTGTGCCATGCCACTTAACATATCAACTCCTGATAAAACAGAAAGAGATGAGATTCAAAATGTTACTTACAAATTCCAGTTTCACAAGGCTGATTGCCCCAGACTTTACTGCTTGATACACGTAATTTCAGTTACATACAGTAGCCAGTAACTGTGATGGGGATATATATATATATATATATATATATATGGAGAGAGAGAGAGAGAGAGAGAGAGAGTGAGAGAGAGTGCGCGCGTGTGGTGTGCGTGCGTGGGGGGGGGGGTGGGTGCGTGTGTGGGTGTGGGTGTGTGTGTGTGGGGGGGGGACATGTGCATGCACACATTTTGAAGTCATGAAGTTACTGACAAATGCTGTATATTCAGTAAAGTAACAAAATTACAAGAATATACATATACAAGAACAATAAAACCAACAGTTCAGAAAGTTGTGTTTACATTCATTATGAGTACCCTGACTTACCATTGTATTTACTGTATTTGTCTCCATGATGAGTCCTAGATCCTTTGTGAACATTATGATGGCCTAAAATAATAAACACATTAGAAATAATAAGCTGCAAAACAGCACTTGCTGCTGGCACACACAAATGGTAACAACAAATTCAAACATAAAATTAGCATGCAAATTACACAATGCAGCAAAGCAGCAAATACAAAACTAGGAGAAAAGAAAGAAACAAGGGAACCCCTTTAAACTGTTTTGAAAGCATCATTTCCTACAGCAGTCACAGAAGCACTTTATAAAACACTCTACAGCAAAAGGACACCTGTACTGTATTCAGGAGTGCTTGAAAGGTAACGATGTGCAAATCAAACATTCAAAAAAGCAAGGAGCACTTGCCACTTAATCTAATGAGTGCCCTTACTGTAGAAAATTATTGTACGTTCAATGTCTGTGACAAGCAAATATAAAGTAATAAAAGAAAGAAAAATAATTGCTGTAACAGATGATGAAAGAATACAAGTAACCATTGCGGTACTTCATAATACTATGCTGAAATGTATGATGGTCATTGTTGATCAAGTTGTAATAGTAGGTAATGTGTACATGGAACCTCTAAATTCTTCAACCTATGATGATAAGGTCAGCAAGAACTATAAATTAATAATTATACTCAGTCAAGAACCACTTCTGTGTATAATTTCTACTTATAAGGATTCATCCTTCCTGAAATTTATATAACAATGCTGTCTCGCACCATCAACTTGTTTGTAACGTTAACACATACAGAATGCAACTGCATAGAGAAACTGAAAAGTCAACTATTATCTACCTCCACAAGCACTTAACATGAATGTCTCCTGTGATTCAGTTGCTACTGTCATGAAACTGGAAGGTAAATACAGATACCATGCAGCTATGATGTTTCACACCCTACAGGGTGGTTCCTTGGTGGATGTACTGGGGTACAGACAGCATAATGCTGACCCTGAAAATAGGATAGTAACTTCCTCCATTAAGTTTCTGTGGTCTCATTGAATCACTGCTACTGACTGAGTAATAAAGTTGTCATCCAGTGCCATGACTGCAAGTGACTATACACAACAGAAAGCACAGCCACCAAACATCCCTGTACAAAAAATTTACTTCAACAGTATTTGGAATTGTGATTATGCACCATGCTGCATTTATACTGTATTAATTAATATGAGAATATTCACTCACAATACAACATATATTTGTAGATATTCAAACCCACAGTGTCCATACTTCAACAAAGGGAGTATTTTGATCATCTTTTACCACATAACATTGCAGGATCCTTTGCTAGTGTATTATAAATATGGAAAGACTAAGAAATCCATGAAGTGAGAAGAACAGATACACAGCTGGTACAGTAAATAGGCTACAATCTGGACACCCAAGGAATTGTGGATTGATTCCCAGCCGAGGCAACAGATTCTACTCCCCTCCAAAGCATCCAGACTGGCTTAGGAGTCCACCCAGGTTCCAATCAAATTAGCACCTGGGCTCCTTCCATGGAGGAAAGGAGCCACAGAATAAAGCTTACCACTCACCTCCACCTTTCTCCCAGGGAGCTATACCTCCACTCCCCTACATTACTTAAGGTGTGGTGCTTAATTAAGCACAGTGACAATATTTTTATTACCAAGTTTTTACTTCAGGATGTTGAAACCCAATATGCATAGTATTTGTACTGATTTTCTTTTAAATGTACATGGTGCGACAATTTAATTCCCAGAATGGCCCTGTGAAAGCAGAATTTGCTTACCTGTGCACCAACAGCTGCTGTCACCTTCAAAATACTCTCCTTGTGAAGCTATGCACTTCATGAGACGATGGTACCACCGCCGGAAACAGTCTTGAAAAACATTTTACAGAATACCTCGAAGTAACATTTTCACATTCCACTGGATGTCAGAAAGGTCAGCAAATCTTTGTCTCTTCAGGGCATTTTTCAATTTTGGAAAGAGCAAAAAATCACAGGGGGCTAAGTCAAGTGAATAAGGTGAATGGTCCATTTTTGTAATGGAGCTCTTGGCCAGGAACTCACGAACTCTTAACGCATCATGCACAGGGGCACTGTCATGGTAGAGAATCCACTTATCAGGCCAGAGTCCGGGTCTTTTCCTCCAAACACATTCCCATAACCTTGTCAGCACTTCCAAATAGCAATGTTGATATACCATTTGTCCTTGTGCAATGAATTCATAGTGAACTATCCCCTTGTGATCGCAGAAACACACAAGCATGTTCTTGACCTGTGACCGAGACATGCATGCTTTTTTTGGCTGAGGTGAATTCTATGTTTTCCATTGCATGCTCTGTCATTTTATTTCCGTGTGATATTGAAAGCACCACGTTTCATCACTGGTAATGACCCTATCAAATATCTCTGCATTGCGTAAAATGTGAAGCCGATTTTTTTCTGATCATGTGTCAAGACTTGAGGCACCATTTTTGCGGAAATTTCCCTCATTCCCAAATCTTCCTTTACAATCTGTCACACTGTTTCCCTGTTCACATTCAATTCTTCAGCTATTACTCTCACACCTACTCTTCAATCTGAGCGCACCAAGGTTCGTACTCTGTCCACATTTACATCTGTCCTTTGTGTTTTTGGCTGCCCACTTCTTGAGTTGTCTTGCACATCTTCTCACCCTTCCCTGAACCGCCTGTGCCATTCAACAATACTCCATTTCTTCATAGCGTATTCACCAGAAGCCACCATTAATAGGGCTAATGTTTCACTAGCACTTTTACCACTCTTCACACAAAACTTGATGTTTATCCGCTGCTCCAGATACTTTCACTCTTTTTTCCACCAACCATATACCACAGACATGTACTACTTCCTCTGCTGCTCGGGAACAAACGACTCATTTGGTCTGTGGCTCATGTAAATGCAAGTTGGAACATGTTCAAACGTGCTTGAGTACATGGGTTTGCCTGACCCAACACCCCAGCGACACACTGCGACTATTCCAGGAATTAAATTGTTGCACCTTGTATACCATGGTACTACTGTTTACTACTCCGTTTATTGTACAGACCAGGGGTGGCCAGCTACATGAGCTCTGGAAACCACACTGTGGCAGTCAACTTAGGCAAGAGCCAAGCATCACAAAAATACATCATCTTTTCCTTATTTGATGGCTTCTTATTTTTGTTCATCCAACTACAATAGGTTAGTATGTTGGTAACAATGCTCCTTTCTGTAGAAAATATATGAAAACACTGTTCACAGATGGCATGTAAATGACCTGAATTATATTTTTATAGGAAACTTGTGTCAGCCACATTTTGCCACCCCTGGTATAGATTTTTAGCTTTTCATCTCACATATACCCCACAAGCTGATGAAAATCTCCTCCTGATGATGACCAATCAGAGGGTCAAAGTCTGTTGGGGATGAGCTGTATTTTTTATCCAATACACACACACACACACACACACACATGCACAATAAATAGTGCTTGTTTTGTTATATCTATTAACATGAATAACATCGACAGTATGGACACAAGGTTGAAGATTTAATAGTCACCTTTTCAGCATGATATCTCATAAGTAAAACTAGTGCCTCCCTACAGATGCCTAATTTTTACAAACTCTGTGTCCTGAGTAACTTTTGTTCATGATTTAAGCCGGCTTCTTAAAAGTAGTAAGTCACAACACAAGGTTGGTAATGTCAATAAAATTCAATACATCGCAGTTGTCACATGCCACTTCACTGTCACAGTAATGAAGCAAGATAATGTGCGTACCATTAGTTTCATAACAAACATCTAATGCTATCTGTCATGTTCCTGTTTCACTCCACATTTGTTGTGTCTGTTGTTACTAGTTACAGATGTGCTCATGCAGACCTTGTAGGCACACTAGCCAGAAAGTAATATCTTGTTTGATGGTCAGTCTCCTGTGTTGCAGCCTACTATTATTTACATTAAACAAGAAAGTACACCCAGGTTAGTGTACTTTACATGTCAATAACAACACAACTGTAACAGCAATGAAAACAGGCATGACAAGGACAGAGCATGATAGAAAAATATCAAACTGCAACGAATATTTGTGATAATTTTAATGATTGGAACACTGCATTTCCTTATTACCTTGATAAAGGGACTGTGACATACTGAAGTACAGGAACGTATTTTCATCAATGTAATGTAAGTGTGTTTATCTTCACAAAAGCAACTTAAATAATGAACAGAACACACATGACACAAAATTTCTTGCAAGATGTCCATCTGGAACACAAATGTTTTACGCATCAGATATATCTGTGACAAAGACACTCCGGGTTTTATGAATCTTAATACAGGTGCCAATCAAGGTACTTTCAGGAAAATAAACTGCAATAAGAAGTCTTCAACCTTGTCCTTTGGGTATAAGCTGTAACTACTTGATTTATACAGACACTCAAAATCACTGATCAAAATTAAGAGAATTATGATGAGTTTAAAAAAGCTTCCATCGATCTTTGTATATCTGAAAGTAAGTGCTCCAAAGGCGTCAGCAGTGCAAGCATGGGGCTAAGAAATAGCAAACTTTATGACATAACCAGCACTGCCATATATAGGAACGGCCAAAGTCATGATTACGTGGTTTATAGTAAAGGACATGTCACATATAAAAAACACAAGGGACAATGAATGTTATGATGATCGCAGGATATGTATTTGGCCTTCGATTAAGATGAGGGGCATTACATCTGAAACTAGAGGGAAAGACAACGTCAGTGGACACAACAGCTGGGACTTCCAGTTTTGTGGAGGATCTTCCTTTCACAAGTATGCTACTGTAGACATGTTGTACAATATTAACAAAAACTTTCTATCAAGTTTCAGTGTGATTTCACAGTAGTCACAACAAAACAATTCACCATCAAGCAACATCCCATAATCATATGGTTTCATTTGAAAGGAAGAAGTGGCTAAATGTATGAAGAAATAAGAGCAAAAAGTGCCTTTTGTTTTAATAAGGCATCCCCAACTCAGAAAAAATTTATGTAAATTGAAGACAAAAAAAAATCTGTAACTGCTTCTGTATTAGAAGTGAAACAAAGCGCATGACCAAACACACATGTGAATGTCGAGCTCATTTGGAGGAATCAGTTCTTATACCTCCCAGAAAATATACACAAAAACTGATGAGCAGATTTCCAGATTCCAAGAAACTCCAACTTCTTCAGAGTAACAGGGATTTTGTTTGGATTGGATTACAGCCTTTTATGACTGTGTGCTGAGCTATACCATGCAATTGTCAGTAAACATAATATTGTAATGGGACAGGAAGTCTTGGAACGTACACAGTAAAGATGAACATGCCTACTGCCAAACAGCCATGTCATCATCACTTAATTTGTTGATAAATGTGGGTCACTACTCATGGCAGCCATCCTTCCTGATGAAGGAGTATAGAAACCTGAAGATCATTCTTCATGGATGTTCTGGGAGATCAAAGAACTGATTTCTCCAAATAAGTGCTGACATATGCGTATATCTAAGGTCTTTCATTTTATTTCACACCTAACACAGAACTAGTTTTCCAGTTTACAATTAGCCTCAGTTGAAGCCGCTTTCTTAAAATAAAGGACAAAGGTCACTGACATTTCATCACACATTTCACTGTTTCATCCCTTTCCTATGAACCCACATGCAAATGACATGCTACTTGATGGTGAAAGCACTTTTATCCATCATGAATACTGTCACAACACGCTCAGTTTCACTTATTTATTTTCCATGTATCATACACACCATTGATTTGGAAATAGTCATATGATAATAGTAAAAAGCATCTGCTATCAAAGACAGTTGTCTAAGTATGCTAAAACATAATATAAAGTTCCCATCATTGGTGTAAAACATGCCCACAGTGAAATCTTTGTGAAAGGAAAATCTCCAACAAGAGTGGCAGTCCCAGCCACATTATGTCACAAGATACCCCCTTTCCCCCTCCCTTCCAGATGTCTGACCCCTCTCCCACGTGAATCTAGCCCATGACAAATCTTTTATTATACACCATCCAATCACAACTTAGAGCAATCCCAGTATATACAAATGGCTTAAACTTTGAGCCTTTATGAACACATAAGCATAACATATATACAACATTTACATTGACAAACACATCACTAACACATTTCGGACGGTGAAAAGTCAAACATCACACTTACCCTGGCGAGAACTAATGATAGATTCTGTTTCTGTGCAGGTTGTATCTTCCACATTTGCTCTACCACCATGAACTGGATTGATAATACTATAAAATAAAGATATGAGAGGTCTTACAAGATGTTATATATAATAGTGGTTATTTCCAACTACCTTTTATAATTTATCATTATGCCAAACACATTCTCCTTGACTTTAATGTATACACTTCTCCTCTAAATGCTGCTGCAAATAAGACTGGTACTTTACAAATGTAGTTTCCAGTGGTCACCATGGTAGGAAGTATATAAAATAACCAAGAGATAGGCTTCAACTGGCTGTTTGTAGATACCTACACTGAGTTCATGAAAAATACAAACTTGAAAAATGGAACTTATTTAGTAAACAATCATAATAATGAACTGGACTTTTAATTTATAAATGCCATGGTACCTATAAAACATACCAAAATGATCTCTCTAAAATTAATAGTAATATAAAATATTAACTACTCATACAGCTGCATGCTGCAAGCAGACTCCTTCTGTGGGCAGTGTAACAAACATACTCACTGCTCTGCAAAGAACAGTTAACGCTTCAAAATGGCAAGTGTGAAAGATACGGAAAACAGATAAGAACAAAAACTGCATTTCTGTCCACAACACAGCTGGTGTCAGAATCAGTCTGTTTCTTTTAGAACAGTATTACAATATGGTGAACACACATCCATCGTTAAAATGAGGCCTTCATTTATGACCAAAATTCATATCTGATACAACAGAAAACATAGTGAATGAGGATTGCCAGCAATGACAGTGACCACAACAAACATGATGGCAGTGAAGGTAAGGTGGGTATCCAGATAGCTTAAGCATACTCAGTTCATTCAACAGGAACAAGATGCTATTGAGACGTAATGTGGGTTCCTGTCAATAAAATGTAAAGGCCTAACCCGTTACCAAAATTAAACCTCAAAGCCTAGCCTTGGTGGAATAAATACTTTAGGATTGAGTTTCTGTCAATAAAATGACCTCTAATTCATGTTTTTATCCAGTTATTAACAATTAAATAACAACATCTATTTGAGATTTGATACACCAATTGGGATGTTTTATACAAAGAATATAGCCTAACCCTGGCAGTATGAATGGCCAGCCTTGCTGGTGTATGTTTATGTCTTATGTTGGAAAATGAAAATTGAGTTTGTCATTACAATTCAACCAAAGTCTAATACTGGTAGACTGAGTCTATTTAATTTGTGTGGCTGTGTTGTGCAGCCAACCCTGATCTAAGGTCTCAAATACATAAAACATGCAAAGTACGGAAGAGAAAAGAATGTGTTATACATATATTACCACTTTTGTTAAACTATATTACTTCTGACAAAGAAACAGTGGTATTTCAAGACACTAATGACAGAAGATCCATAATAACTTACATATCAGATAGTAAGTGGGATCCTTTTGGTTTAACTGTTAACTTAATACCTACAAACTTCAACAAACAAAGCTGTCACCATAGGCCATGTATCTTTCCACACACAATTATTAATCAAAGTCTCTAATTCAGACAGCATACAAAGGTTACACCAAGAAAGAGTAAAATCTCACATATTCGAATATGAATAATTGAAAGAATCAGAGTAACTTACTGAGGATCTCCAGGTCTATCTATAGGAACCTTTATATCAGAATGTACAACACTGTCAGTACACTGAGATGTCCCATCCGACACATTGCTGCCTTCAGCCGAGACCAACTGCAAAAACACCATATGCAAATACATTTGTTTTAATTCGAATTTCATAAACAGTATTACACCGAACCCCAGTTACTACCGCACCCAAGTAATAAAGGTGGCAACAAACTCTCCAGGTACTTACCCATGAAACTACTCTTCCATTGAAACATGGTAAATGAGCATCATCATCGATAATCTCTTCCTTCACAACACTGAAAATTGAAACCATAAAAGCTAAAACTAGAACCAGAATGAACAAAAATAAAAATAGAAAATTTCCCCTTGTTCAAATTGGCATCCCGCTTGTTTGATGTGTAATGTCAACAAACAATTTTGTGTCGGAAAAAACAAGATTACACCAACTTTAACACAAATTTCCATTCTGCAAGGGTCAATAAAATTCAGTTTGCCCTGCTTTATGTTAGGCTTTCAATATCGTAACCGCGATTCCTCATGTATAAAATAAATGTAAACTTTCATGAACAGGCTTACCCAAAATCATCATCCATTGACTTAAAGAAGAACTTGTAGTTTGGTCGATTAAGAACATTCTTGAAATCTGCTAATGTAACGCGTTCGGGTGCAATAGTCAGTTTAACTAAATACGGAGTTTCTTCATCATCTATGTGATATATAATTTTTGTCTCTTCCATAGCAAAAAGGCCGAGTCAACAAACGATTCCCGTCATGAAGTCTTCAATATGGCAGCCATGAATCAATGCACAACTTGAAACAACAAAAAAACGTTTACATACATTTACAAAAATAAAGTTGGACATATTCACATATTTATCCAAAATAAATATTTCTGTACATTTAGCAAGTAACGTATCCGTCCAAACTTCTTTCTCGTTGTCGTCACCTCACAGTTGTGCAAAGTACCAATTATACCGATTTGTAGTAGTAGTAGTAGTACTAGTTGAAGACATGTTTTCGGTTCTTGATTGGTTAGCGTAAGTTGTGCCACAGTCAAATAGTATGCATAAAGACAGGGCACTTCGAATATTAATTTTAGTTGTAAAGCCACTGTTTATAAATTGATGTTTAAAATGACATCAGGGAACTAATACACAACAGTGTCTTCACAGACACAACAGAGTAGATTACGAACACGACGACTGAGCAACCGAAACCGACAAAAATACGTAGGAACTCAATTCGAAAATAGTTAGGAAAATATTCTCTTCTAATTCCCTATAACACGACATACAGGGCAACTGTAACGACGACAACGAAAACTACAATTAAATTTATTAAACCTGTCCGTAATTTTAATTTTACTGTACTTTTTTTTTTGCTCCATACCCTCTTTACTCTGTGGCAAGTCCAATAAAATAAATTAAATAATAACCTTTTTGTACTGGTTTAACTTTTCTCTTCGTTTCAAATATTATTGCTGCGTGCATTCGTCTAGCACATTTAACTACCCAAACACTCTTCTCATATTTGAAACCTGGAACTCGAATTATTTTAATCCTGATGGCAAATAAATTACTCTCTATAGCCCTGGAGGCGAGGCAAAAGCCAAAGTCAAAGGGAAGTCGTTTTTGGTCCTTTATATTGTTCTGAGAAAATGCGTTAATTTAAATAATGCATTTATGCCAAACTGCATCGAGGAATACGGAGGAATTCTATTATGCCGTCTCTGTGACAATAAGCACATGTACCTATCATGTTTGACAACCAAGACGTAACTATATAATAGCAGCAACAAGTGAACTGCCGCAGACTCGTGTATTTTGCCACCTGAAGGCCGTTAATGTTGGAATTTAACTTTTTAAAATGCCTGTTAATGATATTATAAATTTGTCTATCCTGTATTTATTAAAATGTGTATATATCTTCTGAGTAAAATATTTCAATTACAATTTATCATGTTCATATTTTGTAATACTAGAATTCTCAAATACAAAAAAAGAAAGCTACAAACCATTCTGCACCCTTCTTTTCTCTGTTAATCTTTTTACGCGTTTTTCTAGCTGGATTAATTATTGCCGCTGTGTCCACTCGTCAGGACTGGGCTGGGACTGTGAAACAAAATTACGACTATTATATTAATTACAACAATTTTTAATAATGCAAACATTATAATTCGACAAATTTTGAAATGACAACCTTGACAAAAAAAAAAACGTAAAATTGAAGTCTCCGTTAATGCAAATGTATATATATCAGCATGATTTTCCTTTTCCTGCGATTTCTTGCCGCAGCCTGTAGATGGCTTAATCGACAATCTGCGCTTACTCTTTGGTGGTGTCAGCTGCGGAACAGCTGTGTGCAATTACACGTGGCAAAGGTTCGTAGTAAGAAAGTATGCATGCTATTTTAATTTGCGATATTAGCTTGTCTGCCGATGGCTGTGGTTCAAGTTGAAACTCAGGTTGTGGAATTGTGACGTTTCTCATAACATGTGTATGATTCAGGTTTGAGTACACAGAGTGTATTGGCAGGACCTTGTCTTAAATCGTTGTATTTTTCTTATAACTGCAGCGTTAAACACTGCATTAACTGAGGACAACACGTTCCTTTTCACAGCCCGCGTAATGAATGGTCTGAAGGAAGGATGGTTCAGTGAGCTGAGCTCTTTATGGCCTGGAGTGAGCCTGTCTTTGGAAGTGAAAGAGGTTTTACATTCTGAAAAATCAGAATACCAAGACATTTTAGTACTGCAGACGTAAGAAAATTAGCGAATGTTATTAGTAGGAATAATGAACTATGAACTAAGTTGGTATTTTAAACCAAATATAGCGCCAGACATGTTAGGAATTCTGAACACATCACCACTTTCAAATATCACCTATATTTGTTGAACTGATGAAAGTCCTTCTCAGGAAGTTAGTAGTCAAATTCCCAGCTTATGTGGAACCCAAAAGTTCGTTATCACAAGAGAAAATCACTGGATCCTGTCCTGAGTCAGATGAATCCATTTCACATCATCATTCCCAATGTAAGTCCTATTTTAATATTATCCTCCTATTACACCTAGGTCTACCAAGTATTCTCTTCAGGTTTGCCATCTAAAACTATGCATTTCTTGTAGATCCTATGCTTGCTGCATGTCCTGCCCATCTCTTCCTACCTGATGGGTTATTCTTCTAACATTTTATGTAGAGTAAAAGTTATGAAGTTTGTATTGCAGCTTTTTCCAGCTACCATTTACTTATTCTAAGGTCGCAACATTCCTCAGCCCTATTCTCAGGTTCATTACTGTTCTGATGTTACACGGCTTTCATGAACCAGTCACTGTGGACATTCATATATTATTTATGTAAGCAAACTAATATGTAAATTATTCATTGATCCCAAGACTTTAACCAGATCTTTGCTTTGTGTACTTCACTGTGTGGTATGTTTCATCATCATCATATGGAAATATGTATTAGTAATTATACACAGAAGAAAGAGGTTTATGCCAAGGTAAATGAAAGACCAGACCAAAAGTGGAAGCAGAGTGTCTTACAAATTTTAGAAGAATTTGTGATACTGCTGCTGACTTAAGAGCTTTCTTCCCCAGTTATCCTGGTGCTACTGGTATTCTGCTTAAGAAAGAAACATGTAGTAGGAAATACTAAATATTTTGCACTGAGAATTAAATTACTCTATGCGTTTTTCCCTTTTTTGCCTATGCAAACTTATTTGTTACAGAAAATCACATGGTCGAGCACTGATCTTGGATGGGATTATTCAGTGCACTGAGTCAGATGAGTTCGCTTATCAGGAAATGATCTCTTTCCTGCCCCTCTGCAGTCATCCATCACCAAAAAGGGTAATTGGAAATCACTAAAACTGTCATACAAATTATAGAGACACTATTTGAGACCTAATTTTCTTGAAATAAATCTGCTGTGATATGGAACACGAACACAAAACAGTCCCCATGGCTTTACGTTGTCAACTCTTCTGTAACTATAGTTGTCACATAGTCTGCTTTTAGCCATGATGCTTTTAACATTAGTAAGCAGTGCAAGTACATGGAACAGTTTTCCCTTAGAAGCTCAAATCTTCTGAAATGTCACATGGTGTTGACTGGTAGTTACCAACAGTTTAGAGGAGTCTACTACCCGCATGTTAGGGTCTGGCAGTTTCAGCAGGGGACTGCTTAAACTGCTAGACCAGCTCTGTAATAGATATTTTGGAGGAGCAGCATGCCTCAAACTTCAGGGTCCAGCAATCCTGAAGCCTCTCTTGAAGTGCAACAACCGTATCACAATACCAGATGAGTAGTCTGTTGCAGGGTGTCTCCCTGTCTCAGTTAATATGATTTCAATAAAAGTGGCTGAGAGGTTAAATCTTTTGTGATTTATACAACTGAAGACATCTGTTCACATTATAAAAATTGACTGATGTCTACCCATGTTCGTAGTATGTATTTAAATATGTCCCTTTAACACACATTTCTATGAAGTGCAAACACACATATGAGATAAAACATGACACCCTGAAAGAGTGAAGGCATAAGGAGTGAGCTTTCCTGTAAATAAGACTTTTGGAAAGGAAAAACATTTGAACTGGAGCAGTGTGTATATCAACATTATATGAAAGGGCACTCTAAGTTGAATGTTGCATTGTTAAAACATACCCAGAATATTTCAAAAGTTTGCATAATTCAAATTAGTAAAAATATATAAAAAAACCAGGCATTGTATGAACTGTTGCATACAAATTGTCCTACCAACTTTTTATGATTGTTTACCCCCTTACAGCTGCCTGGAACTATGGACTTATCTTACAATTGAGGTTGCCAGATTTTCAGTTAAAAAACAAGGAACATACCATTAAATGGGCAGGGAGAGCAAGTAGTTATCTGCTTGTAGAAATGTAACGATTTAACAGAATAACACCAGAACCTGCCACTGGATGAGCTAGCTTATCTAATTAGCATTCTCAGAATGTAATATTATAAGATGTAGGTTAACATTATCACCCCTTCTTAGTATTTGACTGGGTTGCCCTCAGATACTTCTGCACCAAAATTAAGTATGCATATCATGCATCTCTACTGGAGGTATTTTATGTTGCAGGTACTAATAGTAGGTGGTGGGGATGGGGGAGTGGCAAGGGAAGTGGCTAAGCATCCTGATGTTGAGAGCATTGTGCAGGTAGAGATTGACTCTCATGTTCTTGAAGTGTCCAAGAAGTTTCTGCCATTCATGGGTACAGGGCTGACCAATCCCAAGCTTACTCTTCATGTTGGTGATGGATTCAGGTTTATGGCACAACATCGCCAGGAGTTTGATGTCATTATCACAGATTCGTCAGATCCGATAGGTATGTATGTAATTTCCGTAGTACTCTTATGTATGTGTGCAGTAAAAGTCTATCCATGAAACTATTTGTAACAGAATTCTATTATCCTGCAGTAATAAGGCATGTTTCCTGATGAGGTACATTATAGTCACTTTGGCTTCCCTGAAAAAATACCTATTCAAATTGGCCTCTTTATGTACGTACATCACAAGAATCATATATTTTTATGAAATTTGATACTGGAGGATGCTACCACCATTTTCACTTATTGTAGACTGGACAATGTTAACCATCTCATGACATGGAGAACTACATGTTTCTCCTGGACACCTTAATATCTACCAGGTACTTTGATGATAGTTGCTGTAATATTATCATTATGTTGAGTGCACCTGAATTTAAATTTTATGATAATCATGTAGATCTTGTATTAACACATTCCTATAATGTGAAATTGTGAATCCATTTGGGCTCTTTGTCTGATGGGTTTTCTGTCTCAGAATTATGACAGTGGGATCAGGGATAGGATTTTCAGACAACTGATCTGTAAATTCAGCTTTGATATGTTTGGTGCACTGATCCACACAAATCCTGGATTATGTTCATTTCTTGTAATTCTCCCTCTCCCTTGAAGACTTCCTTGTCTTGATTTCCATTTAATAAATGCCCACTCAAACCTTGTTGTTTCTCTTAAGATAAAAAAAATTGTGATTTGGGATCACCCTTCCTTGGGAATTAATTTTACAGGAACCATTTTTCATGTATTAGACTGAAGCAAAAATCATTGCATTTGACCATGGAAGACTCTGCATTCAAAATTTCTCAAAACAGGAACAGTAACACTGCAATTCATATGACTAATACAGATACAGGCACACATTAGGGTTTTGTATGAAGTTTGATCCTGAGAGATTCCTGCTCCACCTCACTAAGAAGTAAGACTGAAGTTAAATATCTGGCATCTAGGGACAGCACAAGGAATGGTCTTAACTCTTTGGCGCTGAAAGATGATTTTAGTTGACACTTAGTGTAATGTTGAGAAAACTAAATATCACCTAGACATCAGCCAAGAACATGTGAAGTAACGGGTGGCCATTTAAATCCCCAGTCTTTTGCATCATACACAGAACACTTCCAGCATCACAGGGATAATTGGGAACTTTCCATGGTATCAAGAATAAAATTTGAATTTCTGTTATTTCAGGCCCAGCTGTGTCTCTGTTCCAACAGAGTTATTTTGAGTTGATGCGTGAAGCTCTGAAACCAGGTGGAATTGTTTGCTCTCAGGCTGGAACATTGTGGGCTAACATAGATAATGTAGCACAGACGTTTAAGCACTGTCATCACACATTTAGGAAAGTATCATTTGCCTGTGCTGCTGTACCCACATATCCAACAGGACAGATCGGGTTTGTGCTTGGAAGTCTCAGCCCGGTAAGAAGAATTTTAGCTTGACTTTGGACTCAGATGCTTACCTTCCAACTTATTATTTAATGGGAAATTCTCTTTTTTTTAAAGTGAGTTATTATAGGCCATCTGGTGTGATAATTGTGCAGCTGTTTGTTGTATTCCAATGCAACTTTGTGTATGAAGCACTGAACCAGACTGCGCCAAGTTGTTGTGCGAGATCTGTGCTGTTCTGGGATATTATGTAGCATAGAGTGGTAATTCCTTACCAACGTTTCAGGACAGCTTATAGGTTCAATCTTCAAAAGTCAACAAATCAAACAGAGAGAACAAGCATGACTGAAGTTAACTGAACAGTCTTTTTTTGGGACTTAGTCCATCATCTAATTTTTTAAAGAACATGATGTTTCAGAAGCCGGCTGTGTTTCCGTTTGCATGCAAAAAAGCACCTACCCTGGTGTACTCCTTAGGTTGAGCTATTCTCCATCACTGCAAAACATAGAAACAGTAAATTGTTATGATATGCACCTGAGAACAAATCTTGTCCAAGTGTAGTAACAGAAAAATGGCTATTGAAAAATTAAAAATTTACTACAGTACTAAAAAATTAAACCTGGATCAGTCCACCAATTAAAAACCATCAAAAGAACCATGAACGCACAATGATCAGATGACAGACACAACACAAAAGTCCAGAACACATGTATTTAAAATTCTTAACACCACTTACACCATCTGTGAAGAAAATTGTGAATCTTCTTCATGGGTTCAAGTAAGTTTATAAACCAAGAAATATAAATGTATTATTTAGTCAATGTGGATCATAACAGCATGGCATCACATCTCACCAGAAGTGACTATGAAGGATTTTAAGGAGTGCCATATATCCAATGGAAAGGTTGAGACTGATGATATATTGTGGAATGGCAGTGAAGAGGAGGGGAATGTTGAGAGTTAGTGAGGAAGATTAAGGCACTGACTGTGAAGATGGATACACTGACATCAATTGGTAAAGGTAGAAAGAATCTGACATGCTTTGTAAATTAAGGATATGCAATTAATAGTAAAATATTTTTCTCAGCAGACTTTTGTTTGGAGGTCATCAAAGATTTGGATAAACATAGTTTTCCTTGGCAGATGTTTCATTTGGTGGGGTAATCTTAGGTTAGAGTCATCTTGCATTCAGGTAAATGCGGTATGGGATAATATAGAATTTAGGTTTACAATACAGTGCTTTGTGATGCTGTCTGTCACTTTACCATAATCACTTCAGAGTTTGGATTTCTGAATGGCCTTAATTACAGATTTTTCCCATCAACAATCATTTATTTTACATATGCATACCACATCCCAACCACTTTTAACTGTGATTATTAATTGTAATAATGTATGTATAAATCTTGAAGTTCTGTGAGAGAAACCCCTTTTTTTTAATTTTATTTTACAGGAAACCAATTTTAAAGAACCGTTACGGATATTCTCAGAGTCAGAGTTAGACTCATTCAATCTCCATTACTACTCTGCGGAAGTACACAGGGCTGCATTTGTCCTGCCACGATTTGCTAGAAAGGCCCTGGATGAGACTATCGCTAACTTCCATGATGAGGTGAACAATGGTGACCGCTAAAGAATCTCAGTATTAATACTGGATAAGAAGAATGTATCTTATCCTTTAACATTGTGAACACCTTTATAATTCTTACACAGAGCATAACATACCTTGGCAAATGACAATATTTTTGTTCAGTCTGAACTCGCATAAGCTGATGTGACGTGTTGGTTGCAGTTCCTCAGTAACTGGCTTTCCTTGAATGAATATGTAAACCTTGTATGTCAAAAAGAAACTGAAATATCCTTTATATAATTTAATTTTATATAACTGTACAACTTGCTGCTGATGTGCAGAAGTGGTGACTTTACACTGAATGCTTCCAGTATCTTGTTCAAGTAGTGAGAAAATGTGTTGATTGTTCTTGAATTTTTACAGCTGCCTCTTAAATTAGAAGCATTAAATTTATAAAAATATCACATTTTCTGTGCTATAATTCATACTAAAACTGGAGTTTTCAGCTGCTTGGATTGTCATAATTAATAATACCGAGGTTTAACTAGTATTGACATAAAAAAGTCCAAAACTGATACAGGTTAGCTCTTTCTGTAGTAACAGAAGAATTACCCCAACTGCTGGTTAGGACTTAAGAGCATACTAGAGAGATAAAGACCAGCATATATAATTTCAACAGAAAACTCATGCTGAGAGTACTGTATTTATGTACTCATACAACATGCTTATATTGTACATTTGTAGTCTGAAGATGGGTGTGCAGTGTGGGTGGAGATCAGGCCATCTGTGTTCATGAAACATTAACAAAATCTGTACCCTTTTCTATTACACTTCAATATATGAAGTCTCACCCAGTGATGAGACTGTGACAGTGTTACTGTACTCGGATGGCAGATATAAATATTATAACGAACGCACAAGGGAGTATTTCAATGCAGACTTCTACCATGCAAATTTCAGGGATTTTTACATAATAGTAGCTTCTGATGAGACAGATTTTTATATTGATGTCCATCCACATTTCCGAGAGCAACATCGTATTTAGTTAAACATTTAGCATTGTTTTCCTATTTCAAGAAACACATATCGCAATACTGGACCACATGTGCTCTTTTATCTAATATATTTCTTCTCCTTTTTTGTTGTTCCTACACTACGTTTCAAGCCAGTATGATCTTTAAACATGTTCTGACCTTTTGAAGTTTAGTGCCTTGTGTCAACTATGCAGTCATTATTAGTTTAAAATACAGTGTCACTCATATGCAAATTACATGTTCAAGTGCAGACACAGGAATCTTTTAGGTACATTTGTTCACATTGAGAAGCCCATCCTGTCCTCACAAAGGAGCAAGCCTTACCACAATACCAGGGTGCTGATAAGTCCTTAACTCGACCAGGAAGGAAACAAGCTCGGAAGCATGTCAGGGACGTGTGCGATTTCAACATCATCAAGACATGAGCTGTCATCAAGTTTTTTTTCCTGCAAGGCAAGGTGCTGAAGGAAATTCATGCCATTCTAGCAGAAACATTAGCTTGTTTCCTTCCTGGTCGGGCTAAGGACTTACCAGACCCCTGTAAAAATGGCACCCAGTGTCCATTCAAATATACAGATATATGTAGCACTGTTAGCAGATACACACATTTGTAAGACCACCTTCCTTTGAAGATTAACAGTTGGTGTGCCAACATAGTTGAAGAATATATCTTGAATATTCTTGCCTTGTTAACATTGGTTTATAGCAAATGGTGAAGCTGATACTGCCATTCCAACTATCACAAAGTTTCATTACACTCAGCTCAATGATAAAATAAAATTGAACCCTGGGAGGGGTGAGATTTTACACACCTGTCTAAACTGCCCCTGGAGCCCACCCAGCCTCCTGTACAATAAGTAAGTAACAGACCTCTTTTCCAGAGGTAAAGTGGCTTGGGAATGGCAATGACCACCCACCCCCTCTGGGCCTTCATGGTCTGTTCTAGGGTGAACTTTTTACTTTTTAATAATACAAGAAAATAATATTGAGTATGAGAGCAAAAGCTTAACCTTTTGGAGACTTAAAATTAATAAAAATAATATGTAACAGTTCAGTTTGTACCTCACAGCCAATACATTGTGTGTCCATTATGAAGTCCGAGTTATAATACTGTTTGTTGTGAAAATCACAGAGAACACATAAACCCTTCGAGGGGAAATGCAGACAGTTCTTTAATGTTAAACATGGTTGTGTATATATTAAGCACTGAATGTTAAAGCATGAAACAAGCCCTACTTGATTCAAAGTAAATACGAGGATGTTGAAATGCACTATAACTGTTAAGAGCATGTCATTGCACCCTATATGGAGTCATAGACTATCATCATAAAAAATGCCACAGAATAATTATTTGTATCACCTTCCACATGGTATCACATTCACATTTAATAATTTCATTACCAGCGTTTCTAATGCTCTGGCCTTCATAACCAACTCTCGGTAGTAGAATCCAAGCTTTCTTCACTGCTGAGATCAAACCCCACCACTGGGCATGATACTTAACCAGTTACTCCACCTCTTCTTGTGACTACTTATCCCCCCCCAATATCCATCTTCATGTTATGGTCTAGTCTCCTTTAGCAAAAAGCCCTGTTTTGAAAACATACAAAACATGGAAGAATTGTGATTTTGTACACAGTTTGATCTTCAGTGGTTTGGGGAGAAGAAGGGATAAATTCATGAACTGAAATAATAGTTTCATAATCTCACTGTGAACGTGATTTATACTGTTTCCTTTCCCAGATATTTCAGTTCCATGAACATTTTAAATATTTGTTCCATGTGAGAGTTGTAATGGGTAAAGAGATGTCTCAGGGGACACTGAGACATCTCCTTTGCAAATAACTCCCTGGCCTGCTGTTGTAACCACTGCAACATTGTGGTCCTGACTCCTCCATTCAACCCAAAATCCGGCTTCTCAGTACATTCTGAATACGGGTGAACAAATGTAAGTTGCTCAGTGAAAGACTTGGGCTAAATTGGGGTGGTCCAGTACTATCCAGTACATGGCCTGCAGGGTCATGGACAGCATGAACCATACAGGAATGGGCATTATCATGCCGTATGACAACGCTTGTAATTATACCAGGATTTACAGAATGTCAAACGACCAGCCCAGCAAAACATCACTTTGAAAGAAGAGATCATCTATCTTGTGACACTATTCTCCCACTTAACAGTTTTAAGCAAGATGAAATAACAAAACCATCATTTTGGGAGCTATCAGATACCTAACCCCATCCTTAATTAAGCTCTGTAGAGTTTCAGTGGGTACCTTCAAAGAATGCAGATATCTGTTAAATTTCACTGCATAGTAAAATACATGCACATATGAATAAATAATGCAAAACAGGTTTGATATGTGGGCTGGATTATAAGCTGAATTCCAATTCTGTTAATTATAATGACTTGAAAATTAAGCGAGCCTTATAACACTTCCAATGAATCTTATATCTCCCACAAAAAATTGTATTTCAGAAACATTATTTAATTTCATATGGGAAACATGAGAAGGTATGTCACCTTGAAAATTAATTAATTACTTTGTGGAGGTGATGTTCAGGTTTTGTAGAACAATGACATCAGCAGTTGTGTTAACTTAGGAAGTAATTATTTTGTGAAAAATTTATCAGCTGTAGTCAAATGTATTCATACATATCCATTTGTCCATTTTTAACAGTAAGAGGATGGCTGTTCTAAAAAAAATTTTTATGTCAACTTTCTGGATGTCATTCCATTGTACTTTCAGCACTCAACAAATAATCAGCTAAATCAATGTCTAATGAAACTCTGTATTTTTTTTATACTACAAACAATCTAGTCCTTACGGACCATCATCAGGCTTGCATATAAAAATGTAAAATAAAAGTGTAAACTTACATATAGACTTACTTTTGTGAAATCTCACATTATTTGTTTTTATTAAGATTTTAGATAAACTTTTTAAAGACTGCATTCTCTTCTTCTTCCAATGGCGCTTCAGCCCGGGGTGGGCCTCAGCCTCCTTCAAGAGTTTCGTCCATCCTTTCCGGTTTCGGACAGCTACTGTCCAATTTCTACATCCTAGCTTTGCTACATCTTCCTTCACTCCGTCTTCCCAGTGCAATGTTGGGTCTACCTCTGGGACGCTTTCCTCCTGGCCTACTGAGGAGGACTCTCCTGGCTAAGTCGTCGTCATCCTGGCGCATGACATGTCCTGCCCATCTCAGTCTACTCAGCCTACAAAATCTCACAATGTCTTTCTCATCATACAATTGATAAAGTTCTCATTTAGTTCTAATTCGCCATTCTCCCTTATCAATCACTGGGCCATAAATTCTCTGGAGGATTTTGCGCTCAAAAATACTTGCTTAGATAGCGCCCATGTTTCTGCCCCATATGTAAGTACCGGTCTAATTAATGTTTTGTAGAGGAGTGTTTTGGTCTTCCTGGATATAATCCTTGATTTCACATGTACCATTGTACCCAGATATTTAAAATTGTCCACTCTCTTAAATGTGTAATTTCCTATTACAAGGTCCTGATGTGGTGATGTGTCCTTTCCATTGTACATGTATACTGTCTTCTCGTAATTTATTATCAATCCCATATTTCTTGCAGATTTCTGCAACTTTAAGAAGGCTTCATTAAGTCCAGGGGTTGTGCGTGCCATTAAATCGATGTCATCTGCATAGGCCAAGATCTGTACGGTCTTAAAGAAGATGGTTCCTCTAGTTTGAATGCCCGAGTCCCGTATAACTTTTTCCAGGGCTATATTGAAGAGAAGGCATGCTA
>Ga0136643_10001989_pt1 | contig 25907 bp, 5 predicted proteins | sample TergutLab28metaG_FD_96883 | JGI IMG/M metagenome (GOLD analysis project Ga0136643, IMG submission 96883) | Labiotermes labralis P1 segment gut microbial communities from Petit-Saut dam, French Guiana - Lab288 P1 (version 3) (version 3) | ecosystem: Host-associated > Arthropoda: Insects >... | reverse complement strand
TGAGTGGACCCCGTTCCAGACCCACTACTACTCAGAAAATCTGGTAGCGCCGGGGATCGAACCCGGGACCTCTGTATCTGTAGCCAGAAACTCTGACCACTAGACCACAGAGGCGGTCACCAATTAGATATACGTAACTTTATACGTCTTTTGCAGAGAGCATGCTCTTCATATGAAGTTAACATCATTACAAACGGAAAATATTGAAATAATCTGACAAACGTGTTTTGTAGGAACTGAGAAATACCTTAAAATTATGAAATATTCTTATGCTTCAGATATACTAATTTCATAACTAGGCGAATTTCAACGAATTTGACAATTAAAAAGACATTATTGCAGCTTGTGATATAATATTGCCATCTACAATAAATCGCCGTATTCGTGAAAGAAAATTAAATATGTGACCACTGTGCACTGTAAATATTATAACCCCCTTTGCTAAAGATTTATAACTTGAATTATGTAAAGCCACAACATAAATTTAAAGTGTAAAAGTGTAAGTTTACCTATTCTTTTATTAGCTGTAACACCATGTGTCTCATTCTAAACAAACGGCATACTTTGAGGGTGATGGGAAGAAATTCTGTGAGGAAAGAAAATATTAGGAGGGTGGACATCGTTACATAAAGAGAGTTCATATTTGTATATCAGTCGAATGAAAATAGAATAACCAAACTAAGGGGGCAGAGATCAGTTGATCGTAAGGCATGTCCGGGGGAGCGGAAATAGAAATTTAAAAACAAGCAGTAATTCAAAAAAGTAAAGGAGTAAGATTACTTTGGAGACTTGGGTATAGATTGATCACATTTAATGCACTTTAGGCATTGGACTTGATTACGTGGACTGGATCTTTGTAGTTCAACATAGGCTTATATTCGAATGGCCTGCTCTAGTAAGGGGACATCCTCTTGACCAGATGGGTAATTATCAACGCCTCAAAAGGTAAAATGATCCACGAAGTAATTTCATACACTTAACGTGAATCCACCTTAACATACATAGGGCGTCACTCTTCCATGAAAAGTAAGCAATGTACAATATTAATTCGAAATAAAAGAAATGCCCTGCTGTCCAAGATGGTTCATTTTCCTCAGTGCTTTGTTAGCATTCTTTAAATATTAATCAGTATGTGCTGAAAGTTCTTTCATTTCTTTTTTCTTAAAATGTCCTACAGTACCATTATCTATGTTGTACGGCGGTTGCCTGCATAGAAAATTGTTAGTTTGTATTGAAAAACAAGATTCAGTACTTATTGGGCCATTCGAAACAGACGCGGGCTGGAAAAAAAACCAGACTGGCTTGTTAGTAATGCTTTCAGCATTGACAGGCGAACCGGATACTTGGTAAAAATTCCCGAATATAATCCTCCGTTCATTGCGTTGTGAATTTAATTCGGATCTTGTTAGACTTATGTGATGTCCCCCTCTTTTCGCCCGTTGTTTTCAAGTGATCTCTTCCGCTTATATTTTATGGAAAATATTTTTTATACAATTATAACTCTGAACACGAATGTTCCATTCCTTGCCGTTTTATCCATCTTGCTGTGAACACCTAATTATTCTTATATAAAATGAATGCTACAATTATGGAGCACAGTCTTCTCTCATTTTTCGTCGTGTATTTAGGCACATACCTCAAACACTATACAAATTATGACACATGTAAATTATAATTTGTTTTTTTCTATTTATTCAGATTTTTAATTCAGTGCTCTGTTATCAAACATTCATAACCTATCGCCTCCCCTTGCAGCCAGAAATCCTTGAACCCTGAATCATAATACGTATACAAACAGCAAGCGCCAGTGTATGCCTGTAAGTGTGCGTGCGTGCGTGCGTGTATGCCCGTGTGCATGCGCGCGCGCGCGCGCGCGCGTGTGTGTCTGTGTGTGTGTGTGTGTGTGTGTGTGTGTGTGTGCGCGCGCGCGCGCATTCGTGCGTGTGACAGTTTCTCAGTTGCTGTAGAAATTTCTCTTATGTTATTCCTTCAACAATATTTTGGTGTAAGAGTCTCGTATTGTTGGTTCGGTTTCTTTCGTCACGTTACACAAACGTTGTCCGTTACATTAGAACCATCCTTGCTCTAGCAACAATTAAATCTATCGAATGTTGATGGCAACAATGTTAAAGAGTGACCGGTGAAAAGACATGCAAAAATATTTGATGAGTCCCACTGTTCAGCAGAGGTTTGCCCACCACAAAGACCTTCTTGAGAATCCGAAATTAAAATACGCATCCCATTGTTGAGAGAGGAATTTTTAAGACACAAAACAAAGGGATATTTAGTCAGGCGGAAATCTAGCTAGTCTTCATGTGACAAACAAAAATTCCACTATTATTTTCAGTTTCGTATACAATTTAAAAAATCACGAGTTATATAGAACGCCACGTACACACAGTACAAAATCGCAGACAAGATTCTAGAAAAACTGTTAACACAAATGGCTATCACGTTTTTGCTTATACGAAAGTCCAATTGATAGCAAAACTCAGCAGAATTAAAAGAAAACAAAGAGCTTCTTAAGCCCAAAAACATGGACAGAACTCTTAAGGCACGTTAAAGCCCACGATCAGCATACAGGTCTATTCAGTAGAATTTACCATTCACCGCATTACATTCTGTCGCACTAATGTGAATTCACCTCGACTCATCTCTTTCTCTCAACGATACTGCCTAGAAGGTCTTCCTTACTGTTACTGGAACACACAGTTCATGTTGCAATGGGATCGCGTGGGCCGTCTCGTGTTGTCAAGTCTATCCCCATAGAGCACGACTGAATGATGACTATGCCAGCCAGGAATAGAAAAAGGAGTTCGCAAGGCCTGACTTTGCGAGTATGGAAAGGAATTGTTGAGCGATTCGTATAAAAGAGACGTCTCCAAACTGGGTAATCATTCTCACAGGTGAAACTGAGAAGTCACCTGCTCCTTGAGTAACTACGAAATATTATCAACGCTTAATGTGTCAATTGTAGATAAATACACAAAGTCGCTGCGATGTGTAAGGTAAGTGATCGCCTTAACATAAAGTATTTTAAGTTCAGTGTAGGGGAATTCACAGCTCGTGTTTTTTCTGACTTCCGCAATTTAAACTAAGCCACTTCTGATCTTTCTCTATAAATTATTTAGTCCCAATTCAAGGAGAAATATGTCTTAATGACTACGGACTACATACCCCAGTATCCATGAGGTCTAGGGCGTAGGTCTGCTGGTATCACAGTTTCTAATCCATTGAGGGCATAGGTGTTCGTCTCTTGTGTTTGTCTTGCGCTGTGTAGGTAGCGCCCTCTGTGACAAGCTAATCACTCGTAGAGGCGAATCTTACCGGGTGTATGTGCCTGTCATGTGTATGTGTGTGTGTGTGTGTATGTGTGTGTGTATGTGTGTGTGTTTGTGGTACAGAAACCTGGACAGAGAGGCGGAATAGGCCCCAGCTGGAATGTAGCGGCACAAAAAAAATGTGTATATGGAAATAGATGCGGCTGAGGAGACAAACAGCATGTATTGGAGTCTAGACTTTGAAAGTTTATGTAATTATAAGGTATGATGTAGTTCCATTACAGTGCAACGTCACTTGACAACGTCGCTCTCACAGTATCAAAAAATAAACAAGTTTAAACTTCTGACACACACACATATAGTTCTACATGCGTACACACACACACACATATATACACAGTTCTACATACATACGTATATACATACATACATACACACACATACATACACACACATACATACATACATAAATACACACATACATACATACACACACAAACATACATACATACATACATACATACATGCATACATACACACACACGCATACATACACACATACACACACATACATACATACATAAATAATAAACACACATACATACATACATACATACATACACAAACATATACATACGTACATACATACATACATATATACATACATGCTTACAAACACATACATACATACATACATAAATACATACATATACAAACACACAACACTCGATCATTATACAAAGGCTTTTACAGAACCACAAACTACACAGATTTTGTGCGTATGTACATTTTACAGACTACATATAGCCTTTAATGATATATAACCAAAAATAAATTTTAAAGGTGTTCCCTAAAAGTGTCACAATTTCTTACTGCTCAAGTAGATGGAAAACCTGCTGTTCCGAGAACCCTGAGTATAAACGCGAATAGCACATCTATGATACGTTTGATGTAGTTCAGTCAGGCCTCGTCGCTTGATGCGTAATCGTTCAAAATGCATTATTAAATATATACACCACCTACTGTGATTTAAAGAAGCTTCAATCTTGCCACACGGTAGACAAGGTTTGTTTGTTTTGTATCATTCTCACAATAAATACTGAGTATTGCCATACACTTCGACAACACACACTATAATTACAGTGGGCGCTGTTCTGTAAGAAGTAGCGAATGAAGTTGTAGTTATCGTTTAGACAAAATCCAGTACTGTGATTACTTACTGCCTGCAAACACTGGAATGTAGATAAGCTCAGAATATTTATAATAAGCCAGCAATCCACGGTATATCGCTTTTTCCATCGCACTGCACACCTTTAATGCTCTTAGTCAGCAGTTTCTGTTCCACTGCGATCTGAAGCTGTTCCCTGTTATCCAAAGAATTAGACAGAAAATGTTACTAGCAAAATTAAAAATAAGTCTATTACAAAATTGCACTTAAAACTAATAAGGCGCAAAATATTTATTTTATTATTATTGTTGTAGTTCTTGAACGAGTGACAGACAAGTCAGTTGTACTAAGTTTTTCACTTCAATAACACGAGTACTTTTCCCATCCCCTTGATTGTTTCCCTTAGGAATTCAGGATCATATTAATTGCCCTTACACAACCAATTAAATACTCTTGAAAATTAAATATTCCCAGTTTTACTGAAAAACGAAAAATTTGGGATTACCTGTTATAAGTGTCAGAAGAGCACCTACTACAAATTATGTACACGTAGTGTCTTAAAACCGTCTCAGTAAGGCAATATCACAAACTGCTTCCAACGAAAAGGCACACAAAAAAGTTATGCAAGAAACAGCGCCTTCTAATCACTGTCGCATTTTTAATTAAGTTCCAATGTAATTCCTACGTCAAACACAAACTCGAAATAAATTTACGAAATTCTCTGACAGACCTCTTGTGCAGCAGACCTTACAAACAAAAGTACTGTTATGTAAAATTGGTCATCTGAGTTGTGACGCCGTGCAGTCTGGTATGTTTACCGAAGTTTCAGAATAATGTCATTAGGGTAGATGATGAGGGCAGCAGTTTCTCCTAAGACATCGTAATGTTTCTATAGGAAATCAGCCTTCACGGTCACTGCTGTGTGAACCTCATATCTCATTAAATTGTTCTGTTTATGTCTCGAATCTCTGAATTCATAGCGTAAAAGAGGCTATTCGCTCAATATTATAGGTTAGTGTCCAGAGGTTCTAGGTCATTTAAAATCGTGTAATAATTAAACGTAGCGAGCTTTGATAATACGATATTATGTTCTAATACATCAATTCCATAAATTAACGTACAACAAGACAGGCAATGTACTGTACGTATAAACTAACAATGAGATACGTCCACGAAACCATTGTTGCCGTGGAAAGCAGTATTACATATCCTGAGTGTGTGCTTGTTACCTTAGTTATTCAGCAAGCAAAACGCACGCGACATACTGTATAGGGTTATTCAAAATCATTTACGGGAAAAAATTGTCCAGCGGCAATTTCGCAACAAATTCGGGAAACAACCACAATCTGACAATTCCATTCGAAGGTGGTATTCACAGTTTCAAGAGACAGGGTGAGTGTGTATCCCGGAACTGAAGGTACAAACCAGAACCGCCACTGAATCCATTACCGCTGACATGCTACAAACAGTCTGGAAAGAACTCGATTATCGTGTTGATGTTTGTAGAATCACAAAGGGTGCGCATATAGAGGACCTGTAAGGTATGTAACAAAAACTGGGAGTGTTTTCTATTAAATAAAAAAAGGCATATACTCCTATCTCAAGTGTATTGTGTATGACAAGTTGTTAAAACCCCGACAATCATTTTGAATAACCCTATATTGTCAACTGCGGCCTTCCCGGCTATACTGTATTTCTCCACATTAACTCATTAACGGCACGATTTGTGCAAAAACATTATGAACATAAAATGTGTGTTTTCATTTTCTCTATAACTTCTATCTCAAACATTTCAAATTTGAATATGAATTGAGCGAGATATCATCATAAATATACATAAAGATTCATGTAAAGAACCCTCTATTATTGTCTGATTTTAATGAAATTTTCCCAATAGATTTTCGAAAATTTTTCAGATATCAAGTTTGATGAAAATCCGGTCAGTGGGACCGAAGTTGTTCCATGTGGAGGACATTGAGACAGATGTACATGACGAAGCTAGTAGTCGCTTTTCGCAATTTTGCGAACGCGCCTAAAAACGGTATCTATTCCGTCCCCATCCCTGTCCCCCCTCTCCTTACGTCCTACAGTTGACAGTCAAACTGTGAATTCCAGGCATAAACATTTCTCAATTCAACCCTATAGGGCTCTGACGAGGATGTGTGACTCACTGACATAATCTTCCTTTCTTTTGACTTTGTACATCGTGTAAATTTTAATAAAGCACAATATTTCGGAAGCCGGCTGTGCCCCCGTCTTCAGGCAAGGACAGCACCTAATCAGACAGACCCTTTAGAAAGGGCTAATCACAGTCAATGATTGTTCCTTCTAAGGGGTCGGCCAGATTACTCGTAAGTGCTTTCGTTGCCTGAAGTGGATAAACAGCCTGCTCCTGAAACGTACTTCTTTGTTAAAAATTAGATGATGGACAGACAGTTCTCTTAATCTCCGCAAACTGTATTGTCTCTACTTACACTGTTGCAGATTTTACTTATTATGACCGTGGCGGCCATACCCTTGGCTCGCCCTGAGCCTCCATTGGGCAATCAGTATCTTCCTCCCTCTGGTGGTGGCCACCCTGGTGGACACGGGGCGGGCGGTATACCATCCAGCAACTACGGAACACCTAGTTCTTTTGGTGGCTCAGGCAGCACACCCTCCAGCACCTATGGAGCACCAGGTGGAGGTTTCGGTCCTACTGGAGGTGGTAGCCCAGCGAATACGTATGGCGCCCCGGGTGATTCTAGGAACGGATTCGATAGAGGTGGGAGCAATTTCGGTCAGGGTAGCAGCGCTCTCCCTTCCAGCGCGTACGGAGCACCTGGTGGAGATCAAAGTGGCTTTAGTCCCAATGGAGGACCCTCTGGATTTGGTGGCAACAGAGGTGGGTCACCTTCCAGCACGTACGGAGCTCCGAGTGGATCTCAAAGCGGATTTGGACGCAACGGTGGAGGCAGAACACCTTCGACTTCTTATGGTGCACCTGACGGCGAACAAAATCGTTTTGGTGGTCCGGCTCATGGAAGCGGATTAGGAAGTGGGCATCGAAATGGATTCGGACATAATGGAGGTGTCAGAACGCCTTCGGGTAGTTACGGAGCTCCTGGTAGCACACAGACTGGTTTCGGAAGTGGCTCCCGTGGGCAGGGTGCTCCGTCCAGTACGTATGGAGCTCCAGGTGGATCTCAAAATGGGTTCGGACGTAACGGAGGAGACAGAGCACCTTCCAGCACTTACGGCGCGCCCGGCAGTGGTCAGAATAGGTTTGGTGGATCTCCTTCAGCTACTTATGGAGCTCCTGGTAGTGGGCAAAGTGGTTTTGGAGGAGCTTCTGTTAGCGGTCAGGGTGGGTCTGGAGGATTTCCTTCAAGCACTTATGGAGTTCCTGGCACCGGTCAGACCGGTTTTGGAGGAGGAGCTCACGGCTTTGGTGAAAGTGGATTTGGTGGGTCTCCTTCAACCACTTACGGAGCTCCTGGCAGCGGCCAGGGCGGTTTTGGAGGAACTCATGGTGGCGGTCATAGTGGTTTTGGTGGATCTCCTTCAAGCCAATATGGAGCTCCTGACAGCGGTCATGGTAATTTTGGCGGATCTCCTTCAAGTACCTACGCAGTTCCTGGCGGTGGGCAGAGAGATTCTGGTGGATCATTTGGTGGAAGTCGAAGCAGTTCCAGTGGATCTCCTTCAAGCACTTACGGAACACCTGGGGGAGGACAAAGGAGTTCTGCTCGAGGGCGTGGTGGCAATCAGAGCGGTTTCGGTGGATCTCCTTCAAGTACTTATGGAGCCCCAGGTGGTGGACAGAGAGGTTTTGGACAGACTGGCAGTGAAGCACCCTCCAACACTTACGGAGCACCTGCAGGTAGTCAGAATGGTGGGCATAGTGGAAATGGGACACCTTCTGGCACTTACGGTGCACCAAATGGCGGAAGAGACAGTTTCGGGTTCGGAAGCGGAAGCGGAGGGGGTTCCAATGGGGCTTCCTCCTCAGCTGGATCGGGTTCAGGTAGCGGATATGGAAGTGGCACTGGCGATGACGGATCTTCTGTGAGTAAAAATGTCTAAGATAACAAACTACATCGTCATACACTCTTCCACTAGATATATATGCAATTCAAATCACACTTATTGGTAGAAAACATCTCCGTTCGTCTTTGTTTCAGTAAACTGAAATTCCTTACAGAAAATAAATTCCCCTCCTAATGTAACTAAATCACAATAGTCTGCTTCAACTATCTGTCTGAATAGTCACATTTAGTGTTAGACTAAAACAATGTAAAAAAGTGAAGAAATTAGTCGGTTTTCACACTTTTCAATGTCGTTGCAGGAACCAGCCCATTATGAATTTAGCTATGATGTGAACGACGCGGATACTGGAACAGAATTCGGACACCAGGAGACTCGAAACGGTGACAATGCTCAAGGTGCTTACAATGTCTTACTTCCTGATGGTCGTAAGCAGATTGTAGAGTACGAGGCCAACCAAGAAGGCTACAAGCCAGAAATCCGCTACGAAGGTGGTGCTGATGGAGCTGGAGGCAGTGGATATCCTTCAGGAGCAGCCGGTGGTGCTGACAACAGTTATCAATCAGGAGGAGCAGGTGGTGCACCCGGTGGTTCAGGAAGCGGTTATCCTTCAGGAGGATCTGGTGGCTCAGAAAGAGGCTATCCTTCGGGAGGTCCTAGAGGATCAGGCAGTGGATACCCTTTAGGAGGACCTGGAAAATCCGGCAGTGGGTATCCTTCAGGAGAATCTGGAGGAGCCGGGAGTGGATATCCATCAGGGGGACCCGGAATATCCGTCAGTGGATATCCAACAGGAGGACCTGGTAGTGTCGGCGGATATCCCGCCGCAGATCAGGGCGGGACACATAGCGGACATTCCAACGGTAGGGGAGGATCTGATCATCCGGGATATTAAAATGTTTCTAGCAATAAATATTGGTATTACTGATGATTTAAACAAAGTTTTTTAAATAAACTACTAATGTTCCAACCCAGAATCTAATATATTTATGACTAACCCTGAAACTTAGGAAACACAGTTCGAACTTTAAATGCATAAGTGATAGTAGCCTAAACACAAAAAACTACTGGTAAGATTATTGTGCATTATTTTATAAATATGATTACGTAATTCCCATGCTATGTGGGAAAGGGTTTATGCACACGATAAATACAAGTAAAAACAATTACAGGAACCAAATTTCCCCTCTATACACGAACAAATTATCTTCGAGGAAATTATGCAGTTTTAGGTCGTAATATGTTTATATATAATTCATATTTTCGTGTACCATGTATACGAATGTGTTATTTATACTTTAGCCACTACATAATAATATGAAACTATATCCACTAATATTTGTACCCTTAGAGTTATTTTTATTCCTGCTGTTGAACGCCTACTAATTTCAGGCAAGTAGATATTTCATGTTTTTGTAAAGCTTTTGTAGATGTAGCCTAAGAGATGTTGTAACACTTAGCAACTTGCTAAATAAAGCAAAGTGATACCGAAAATACTTTAACGTGTACATACATTTCTTGTTAATTTTATATTCAAAGACACACTCTCGTATAGTGACTAAAGAACGCTGGCACGAGAATTTAGCTTTAAATCAGTAGTCAATGACTATTACTAATCCACTTAAGACTCACTATTCTACACACAATGTAATAATGTAACTGCACTTTGTAAATTAGTTCTCATATAATTCTGAACATTTAAGCATTCCCAGATAATTCTAAAAGAGGTTCACCTATTCCGCAGAAACGCAGTAGCTAAGAAGTAATCATTAATTCTCTTATCTTCAAATTATATTTCTGATTTTACTTCGCAACGTCCAGTGTCAAATATTGGTACCAGCTACTTTAACAGTAAATAAATCTTCTTTTTCCACACGTTTTATTCATAAGTTTAGTTCCGTTCTAACATTAAACACAAAACTATTTCCCCAGTAACATAAACAGGCATTTTTATTGCAATATAGAGGGACTGTCTAGGTAAAGACATAAGAAAGGAAAGAAAACTGAACATTTATAATGCATCGATTAAAAGCAGTTTATTGTATGGTTCCGAAACATGGAGACGCACAGAAAATAATAAAATTCGCGTCGAAGCTACAGAGATGGATGCCCTGAGGAGATCCTCTAGGATATCAAGAAAAGAAAGAATTAGAAATGTAACTATAAGACAACAAATTGGATTAGAGGAACCAATTATAAGAGAAATTGAACAGAATCAGCTTACATGGTACGGCCATATTCAAAGAATAGCAGAAGGAAGATTACCCAAAATAGTATTGAAGTGGATGCCGAAAGAAAAGAGATCACGAGGAAGACTGAAGGAAAACTGGATGGAAGGTATAAGGAAGGCCACGAACGAAAGAAACGTAAATGAAGGCCAGTGGGAAGACAGGAAGCAATGGAGTCTAGGTGTCGGACAAAGTAGAACGACGTTTTGAAACCGATATATACATACATAGAGGGACTGTGTTCCCTGTGAGGAAGAAACTGACTTTTGTATATAATTCAGATAAATATCGGTCACCAAAGATGTAATGCCCCTTAGTTGGGAGTTATGTCTTGAGTATCATTAGCTCTGCTAAGGCACAGAATCCTTCAGTTTGGTTTACGGTGTGTTCACTTTATCGCGTCCGTGAATTTATACCACTTCAATGCCCTACAACGAAGTAAATTAAACTGCAGAAGAAAAACGCAATCCATATAATTTTTCGGAAGATGCAGGCTTTCAGTCCCATAAAACTCCCGTGACAGCTGCGGTAATCACAAACACAATAAAGCAGTTACCTTTATTTCGTAAAGGGAAAGAAAACTGCAGGTAAATGCGTTGACATACGCACAAACTTCTTCTTGGAAATTGTCTGTTTCTTTTTAGGTTTTAATATAACATTACTTTATTCGACTCATTTTAGAAAATACTCATATATCAAATACCTTGAAAATCCCTCCACAGGGAGCCGAGTTGTTCCATGCAGAAGGACGGACATGCATGACAAAGCTTTCTGCAATTTTGCGAGCGCTCCTAAAAAGTGAACGAGTAACGCGTGGCGATCCACTGTGTGTACTTAAGTTAAACAGCATTACTTCTACTCATCACAGTGCAAGGTATGAGATGGTCCTCAACAGTACACGGTTAGCCTGCCGTGAAAAATATCCTTAGGGGCGAGGTTACTTCTGCGCGATACGGCCAGACGTCACGTTATCAAACATTAACTCGGAAGGCACTGGTTGTAACATCCCGCAACTCAACTAGCATTCAGACACGCCTTAATAAGATATTACTCTAAGGCTTCGCTCTTTCTAAGACGTGCGAGTACGCTTCAATGCTGTCAGGAGGTAAACACATACATGTGCACTGCCAAAAGAATATCAGATTCTTGTACATACTAAAAAATCTATTCCATTTACAGTTCGAATTATGGTAAAAAAAATCTTACTGATGGTACGATTTTGTGCAAGTAAATTATAATACGAGTTCTGTAATGACTTGTTTCGAATTCAAGGTAGAATTCGTCCTGTTCTTTATGTCATTACCGTATCCACTTGAGAGTAGGTTCGTTTCATGGCGTGTAAAACGAATGGAAAAAAAAACACCTGGCTAAGGTACTCAGTTCTCAATAGGCCTACACTTTTGGATCAACTTGTCACACTCATCCCATTAATTTCTATAACGTGCGAACATTTCCAGAGTTAATTTATTTTAAAATTGTGTTCTTTATCTTCTTTCATTGTTCTCTTCAATAACAGAATTAACTACGGACAGACCGCATTGGACAATCGACACAATTCACACCAAAACTGTTTCTTCCCAAAATCCAGTCTTCATTAATAATTTGGTTGGATACCGCATTCAATTAAATACGTACTTATTGAAGACATATAAATAAGATGTCTTCATGCTTAAATAAACAGCACGTCATGAAGGCATAGGAAGATGGAGAAGTATGGCTCCACTCATTCTTTACCTCGATACGAGATGGATGCATGTGATCCATTTCACATCACGGCCACTTTACACCCAAAGAAACCATTCCTGGCTTTCACTGATTAGGAGATTGGGTGGACCCCAGAGCAGGTGTGGTCGATTTGTCGAAAAAGAATTTATTGCCTGCCGGTTAATAAACCCCTATACCTCGGCCATCTAACCAGTAGCTTAGTCAATGTACCCACTGAGCTAACCCACTAGGCATGCAACTAACGTCTAAAAGGAATCTGAAAGCAATCGACTTATCATTTCTACCAAGCAACTTACACAAGCAAGAGCCACAATAAAACGTAATAAAACGAAGATTAAATAAGAAACCACCCATGATAATCATAAGATTTCTGTAATGAGTATTAACTCATCCCACAAATGTGGGCTGGAATAAAAGCGAAACGGCTGATTACTGTCATATGGCCTCATTAACGTACGTTCTTCATGGATAAGAAATATAGTATGCACAGTACTTGTGACCCGTACAGTGCACCACATGTTATGTAGCTGGTGCAACATTCCGCAGTGCGCTTCAAGGTGCGTGATATTTCGCTATGAATTGTAGAAAGTGGAATAAATTAACAATTTCCACTCCTAATGTAATAAGGTCTTTAAATTTTTTAATTCTTATGTACGTCATAATTTACAATCAAGACAATTTAGTATATATATATAGAGGTTACCAACTGCACTTGATTGTAACACCAGGATTTCTTTGTTTTAGATAAATCGCCTTTATTCATAATAAACCTGTATGCCTGTAAATATCCCAGTCAGCTAACTACGCAATGCAGGGAGATGAGAAGCGCACCCTTCTGTACCACTTTAATTGCGCGTTTGCTGGGCTTTACAAACAAAACTGATAGTTTTACGTTTTTGAACCGTGCATTGTGATATACCTATGTAGTAAGAATCAACAAAATGCACACTTTTTACATTAATGTTTTAATTCAATTATAGTGTCTTCCACATGTTTCGAACATCCAAGTGTCCATCCTCAGGAAGCTTTGTACTTTGTACAAGCAGTTTTATTGTATTTCTTTCATGCATCCATATAAGAAGTCTGGTCGATGGTAGGACGTGCTTGATCATCCTGCACATCCTGACATCGACCAGACTGCTTATATGGATGCATGAAAGAAATACCATAAAATTGCAAGCACAAGTCTTCCAGAGAATGAACACTTGGATGTTCAAAATGTGTCGAAGATATTTTAATTAAATTTAAACATTAATGTAAAAAGGGTGTATTTTTTGGTTCTTACTGCAAAAGCTGATAATGTTTCATGTGTTTCTAACTTCAAGGAATGGAACACAACTTCCTTTCTAGTTCTATGAGGAATGTGTGCTTAACATCTGGTGACACATTGGTAATTAACACATATCAGTAAAAGAAAAATACTTCTTGTTACTTTGTGTATTGAGAATTTTATTGAAAGTTGTGCAGTATTTTAGGCAACATATTGCTGCTAACAGTTTTCTAGATATTTACATTCTTTCACTTACATTCGAATGAAAATTAGGTATTACTGCAGTTTCTCCAGATTCGGAAAGCACGTTGATTAATCCTATTTCAGGGGACAAAAAATTGGCTGATTTTGATTAAACATGAAGTGAAATTTATGGCTGAAGAGATTATTACACAATTTAACGGCGCTCTTTATACGCTGGGAGTTGTTAAGCAATAAATTCACCGTAACATTTGAAGATTCATTGTGATATTTACTAGAATCTCAGTTGAAATACATCTTGATGTGGAAGATTCTAATCCATATCGTCCTATTTCTGCAAGAAACATTTTAATACTGCACATAGTCGCGCTACTGTTTCCGAAGCTTCTGACCGCTCACAACCTTCACCCCGAACTTCCAGCCTCTACCAAATTTCCCGTGATGGAACTGAAAATATGCAGATTCTCGTGAGCTGTGTGGGTATAAGATGGACCCATCTGCCTGAGGACAATCCTAGAGATGGGCTGTTGTGAACATAGCAATGAGTAGGCCCTAAGAGCACACACGCCTGAAATTCGACATCATGGAGTCTCTCTGATAGTGCCAAAGTTTCGGAGGAACGCTGCTGCGTTCATCTTCAAGGTCAACTACTCCACCCTAACGGCTGGAGGCAGAAGATACTTCAGAAACCTTAATACCTATCTACCGAACTACATGTCAAAACAAACTTCAAATCTTACCGTAATAAACTTTCGCGTTCCTGTCAGAAATTTCGTCATCAGCTAAGCGAATATTAGCTTCTCATTTCGGGCTTTCCATCGTGGATTTAGTTAGTTAATTAGCTGGTTAGTTACTTCATTTGTTTATAACGGTGCCACTGAAACTTGCAACGCCCAGTGTTGCCGACCACCCGCATGCCAAGTGTTTAAAGTATGCAACAACTTTTGACTAACACGCAGTAGTGGCGCTATCAGAAAACTGTTTCCTAAATTTGTTCCTGAGCACACCATAAAGGCACAAGGGGAGTAGAGATATAGCTCCACGTATTCTTAACCTTGGCATGAGATGTAGGTGAAGGGTTAGCTGCACATCCGGACCGCTTTACCCATGCAAAAAGAGCCTCCGCACCCATTCAGTGGTAGACTGGGTAAGTCGTAAACTCCGTTTAAATGCTTGTAGAACAGGAAATGTTCTTCACTGCCAGGTAACAAACTCGATTCTTCGGTAGTCCAGTCTATAGCTTACTCACTAATCGACTAGAATTACAGTTCATAGGAAAGAATTATTAGCTGCATCCCCAACTCTGTTCTTCAACAAGCCTTAAACATAGGTTTGGTTTCTTTAAGACAGAACATTCCTCTGTATACCTCGACTGTTGGAACAAGCTCAGGTGTCTGAGTTCTGTTATGAAGCAATGATGTGTCTTAAGGACCCTCACCACGCTGTGCGCTGGTTTTTGGAGGGGCAATGATGCATTTGCTAATGCTAAACTGCACTCGTGACTGAGGGAGGAACCGAGTCTGACAGGTTTACATGTTCTTGTAAGCAGTTGGATTGTAGCCAGCCAGCTACTTCAACCTGCACTGGCAGAACTGGACCACCGGCAAAAAAAACACGAAATTTGTACTGACTTACTGCTCAAATCCGAAACAAGGCCGACCACAATGATGCATTTCCATCTCCATGGTTTCGTCCAACTTTGGTGAAGGTCAATCATAGTCGTGAAGACGGAAGTTTCAGATTAATTCATTCCTAAAATTGATACCATTGCAGTTTTTATAGACTTTGACACACACACGCACGCACAAGCACGCACACGCATGCACACACACACACACTCATATATATACATATATGAAAATTACAATTTTCTTAGTCGAACCTTATCTACCACTAGGTGTAGAGGGCTTTCTTTGTTTGCTTGTAATCAAATAAAATTTCGGATATGAGAGGGATTGGTCCGCAGTGTCCTAGATATGTTTAGGGTTTACTCCCCTAGGAGGGTTGGCTTCCATAAATATGAAACCTAAGAAATGAAATCTGTCAATATGTTCTCGTATAGCAAGCCACGACAAAAGTTTCTTTTGAACGCCCCGTAGCAGTGATTGCTGCAGCGCGTTTCTGATGTGAAGCAATCAGTAAGCACCAACGCTTCGGTCGGCGTTACAGCTCTGATCTTTACCGACGAAACTAATACTGCTTGTTACCTGAAGATGTCTTTCTAGAACTCTGAAAATTCACAGCCTAATTTGAGGCGCTAAAACGACATCGGTCTAGTCGTACGGAGAATAATCACAAAGAACTCTCCCAGCACAATTGGCGCTCCGGCTGATTTCAGAAACGACATGTCAGCAAACAAGTCTGAAGAGCTATCGATTGAGCTAACCTGTCCCGTGCTAGGCTTCTCAGTTTAAGCACAACGGTAACTATAAATCCACTTTACTTAATGCCCAAAATCTCCGCATTTGGGACACAAAGTTTACCTGTGTGTTTCGTATCTTCTCATAAAGAACAAGGATTTTTCCCCTAACAACATTAACCGGCTCGTCTTGTTACTGGAGATACAAATTAACTGTCACTGATTACTAATGACTGGCTGGCTCCTTTATCCTCAATGAGAAGGATCCTTGAGGAGCGAATAATTCCTCTGCTAGTCTCCACATTTAATGGAACCGAAGTATTAATAACAATCTGTTATTTTGATGTTTTGCTAATCGTGCATCTCAGTTTAATCCTAGTAATTAAACAACTTGATGCACAAAATCTTGTTTTATAATAAGTTTATTGAATGCCTCTACATGTTTCGAGCACTATGTGCTCATCATCGGGAGGCCAAAATTATATTATACAGAATCTGGTATCATCACGCCTGTAGGTGGCCGTCCCGGACACAGTGCTCGAAACATGTAGAGGCATTTGATAAACTTATTATAAAACAAGCTTTTATGCATCTAGTCGGTTAATTACTAGGATTAATCCATTATTTTTCCTTGGTCTGAGCCACACGAAGTAAGTCCATGTTTTACCATCGCACTTTTTAAGATATCTGCGAATATTATACTCCCATCCACGCCAACATCTTCCAAGTGGTCTCCCAACTTCAGGTTACCCCACCAAAGCCCCAGTAGGAGTCACATGTCCATCTATCTTATTTTCCTTGATTAGATAACACAAATGACATTTGGTGAGGAACACAAATCATGCAGCTCCTTATTATGTAGTTCCTTCCAGTCTCCAGCTGTTTCCTCCCTCTTGGTCTCAAATATCACACCCCCCTTCCCCCCCCAAAAAAAAAAAATTTTTCAGCGTATGTTCTTTCCTTTATGTCAGACAAAGCACCACACTCACAGAACAAGCGGCAAAATTATAGTTACGTACATTTTAACAGCACGGAACTTTTAGAGAATGAATTTAGTAGCAGTTTTAGTGACTCTCGGCTCCATGTAGGAAGTAAGTAAAGTGAATCTAATCCTACGAACAATAAAAGTGCGTACTAATAAAATAAACTGAGGGTTTCTATCTGTAAGTGAAAACTGTACGCAAACTGTAACATACATTGAGGAACGAACTTCATATCTTGTATAGGGAGGACCCCTATACGGGATCAGCCAATCTCATTGCCGATTGGCTAACAACGTTCGGACCGGGATGTGTAATTACGTACACAACGCCATACGAAGCGTGATCCCATCCAAACATTAGAACATATTTCTGACTTATAATTATGAAATTTCGATCAGACAGCGGTATGCTGCAGTGCTCAGCACACGGTGAAAATGACGTAATGCAACAGCAATGAACACAAAGTGTTTTGAAATCTAAAAACATATTGAGCCATAATATTCTAAACCATCGCTTTATTTAACAATCCCCCTCCCCCAACCACCACTTGAGAGTTCGCTTAACTAATGACCGGTCAATGTTACATATGATAGTTTCGCGAACATCCTTGATACAGATGTGCCCTACATTCCGTTCCACCTCTATACGTGGTTTATTATTTCATTTCTCTTTCTTTCATATCTCCGTATAGCAAGGACTGGCTCTTCAGATGGCTTAGCTCTCCAAGGACGAGACGCTGGTGATGATGCGAGTGAAAACAGAACCGTGCCCCTAAGGCTTATTCACAACTCGTTCGTCAGAAAAGTAGCTTGAAACTGTTTCTGTAATTCCAATTTAAATATAAATGAAGTAATGAATTAGCTCAGTTAGTGCAGTTACTGGCTATGTAACAGAGGAGCAGGATTTAGACCCTGACAGGAACAAGGTGTCCGGAAAAACCGTATGGTGAAGGAGGAGTTGTCCCTTTGCACGCCTTGCAGGGAGAAGGCGGACAAATTTAAGGCTTCACCAATTCTTAACTTTGGTAGTGGATAGAGGTGCGTGGTTAGCTTCAAGTCCCGGCCGTTTTACCCCACGATACAGAGCTCCTTTTACACAATAAATAGGCTGGGTGAGCTCCAGAGCTAGACTGGACGCTTTGGAGAACTGGAAACTCTGTGGCCTCTGCTGGGAATCGAAACATGATTCTTCATCAGGACCACACAGTGTCCCCTAAGATGGAAACTTGCGGTACAGCCCAAACAAAACTCAACATTAACCTGCATTTCGTGATGTGTTTCAGAATGTATGCGGTCCGCAACTACAGGCACTTAAACGCTAATTTAATGTGTAAGAATTATGCGCATGGAAGCGGTTTTTTAAATATAAACATTTATGTAACACATCTCATTCAGTTGCTTCTTATAGGAAAATAATTATTGAACTTCAGCGACTTACGATGAAACTGCGTTAAAACTGTGGACGTTGGCTGAGAAAAATAAGTTTCAGAAAACATAAGCTAAGCCCTACATTGTTAGTTATAACCACTAATTGTTATTACATTAATATAAACATAAAGACACAAAATCTCTCATACGATGTCATAAATCTTCATTTCCTCTTCAGATTCGTGATTCCTTAACAGGTATTCCTGCCACTACTTATTTTAATACCAGCTGGTACTTCATTCATCAGAGAGAAAACCCATTTTCTGTTATATTTATGCCTAATGACTACAGCGAAATTATACAAGGTGTACATTTACACCCCTCAATAAAAACGTGTTCGTGATGGTGAAGGAAAGCAAGGTAAGGCCACACAGTTAATTTTATTACTTGTACACAGTTGCCTACGTACTATCATGTCCGCCACTTAAAATGGTCTCTATCACATAATACGTGTTTCTGTTACTTTATGCTGCCCATCGCTAACCCGGCCTCTCACGGTGTGGGCGAACATAAACGCTAATCCGAAGGAATATACAATGCAGAGAATTAAAATATCAGTGTGGTAGGATATGGGTTTGTGTGATGGCTCGTCGCACTGGGCGGACACCTCTCTACTAACAGAATAGCCCAGCGTGTACCAGGCTGATCATCATATGAGCCGTATATGATAAAAGGCATAACGGTAGCAACTTTGGTAACGGTAAGCAGGAAATCCAGGTCTATGTTACGAAACAAATACCGTACAGACACCAAATTTTATTAACCCATTAAGAAATTGACCTGTACAAGATATGAGGTGCCCATATACGTGTTTTAGGGGATTCAGGTCTTCTGGATATGGCAGTGTGTGCCTAAGTTTCTTAACGATTACATACGAAACTAGAGCAGCGACACAGGGACATATACCAGGAAACTTACATGCTCCAAGTTAAAGCTGATTAAGAAATGTTCTTTCTGTTCATAATATGCAAGGCACAGTATTAAAACCTCTAACATAATTACTTTGTTTTCTTGCAAAAAATATCAACTCCAACCTGAAACATATACGACCATGTTACCACAGCCAAGAGGGAGTTCAGGGTAAAAAACTAAGTTCATATAACAGAGCTACACTTCTATATACCTTGCGTTCTTAATGTATTCTTTAAGGGATGCAAATTTTACCGCAAACAATAAAAATCGAGTTATACCTGGGGGTACCGTGTTGGTCACCCCGGTTCATGTGATGGAATCGTGGAGTCAAGGTAATTTACTGCTTGAAATTTCAAATATCTTTGATACGGCCTCTTTTTTCTGCTATCAAACACAGCACTCCCATTAAAGTTTTAGATACTACTTCAGCACCTTTTGCGAGAAAATATGGAAACTAAAAATAAATACTTCGGTAAGAATAGTCATCGAATTCATAACCGTAAAACAAGCCTCGGTCTTCCTTATGTGAAAGAAGATCTAATGTTGTATTTAACGTTCAGGTGACCGTGCATCGTGATAAATTCTTACAATAAAACCAACTAGATGCACTAATTTCTCAAATTTATTTTTGGAATAAAACTATACATGTTCCGGACAGTTCCTCTGTCCATCATCAATCAGGAGTTTTTCACAGTATACACAGCAATGGTATATGTCATACAGCTTGCGAGGACGATCAGGGTGGAACTGGTTCCGTCCTGATCCTGCTCGCAAGCTGTCAGCAAACCTGTATGACATAAACCACTGCTGTGTGTATGGTGAAAAACTCGTGATAATGGACAAAGAAAGTGTCCGAAACATGCGGAGTTTTATTCCAAAAATTAATTTGAGAAATCAGTGCATCTAGTTGGTTTTGTTATAAGAATCAAATGTTGTGTTACTTTCATTTTTGTAGTTAATTAACCATTTATTTATTTATTTACTTGTTTCTATTTCAGTCACTTCACTGACAACAGTGCTAGTCTCTATTTCCTTTAATATAGCGGCCAGCAATTCAAAAATAAAATAAAATAAAACCGTGTACACACAATTTCAAAAGCACAATCGAGCCCTGCTCCTCTATTGTGCTTATTATACTCCGTACTGAGAGCCCATCACTCAAATCCAAGTGTACAATTAAGTTTCCCTCTGTAAACATTTCTGTTATCCTCTTATGAATAGAAGATGGTGGGACTATCAGAACAAACCACATTCCAACTAAGACAGCAGTAACACACAAGCAGGAGAAAGATTAAATCTCAGTACCTAGACGGCCAGTTTCAGTTAGCAGACCATTCATTCTTGTTGCATACTTTACAGTCTGAACCAGTTACGTTGCCAGAATGTGAGGAAAATTCTTCTTATATACTACCCTTTCTGACAACATCAAATGGCCTTCATAAACAGGTTTCGGCGAGAGTTTCTTCTGCCTTGTGCGAACAAACTACCCGAATTCTGATGTTTTGCTGACCGTGCATCTCAGTATAATCCTAGTAATTAAGCAACTTGATGCACAAAATCTTGTTTTATAATAAGTTTATTAAATGCCTCTACATGTTTCGAGCACTGCGTCCGGGACGGCCACCTACAGGCGTGATGATACCAGATGCTGTATAATACAATTTTGACCTCCTGATGATGAGCACATAGTGCTCGAAACATGTAGAGGCATTTAATAAACTTAGTATAAAACAGGATTTTGTGCATCAAGTAGGTTAATTACTAGGATTAGACTATCCGAAATTACGCATGCGTTGTTAATATTGTGATTATACACTCACATTTCCAGTGCCGGTTCTCTATTGGTGTTTATAAATATTATAATCCATCCATAAATATGGTACGAATGCAACGTCTTACTAATGGTCCCTGCCTACTTGAAAAACACAAAATTAAACAAGTTTTCCCTGTCTTGTGTGTGGCCCCTGCAGAAAATAAACTGTAAAGAAAACCCTAAGGATTTGTGCTCTTCAAGATTTTCTGTACCGGTGATAGAATAATATAGGATTTAATGGGCTAAGTAAGTCTAGAAACACATACTAAATTTTACTCCGAAAATCTGAAAGAAAGAAAATCCTGACACATACTGTCTCAAAAGGAAAGTTAATATTTAAAATCCTGCAATGCAGGTAGTCAAAATTTGAAATGGATTCAACAATTCAACAGTCCCAGGAATTCAGTGGTGGGGTCCTTTCACACTTCAGTAAGCACAAAAGAACCCTTCTTCCTCATGGACTGGAAACTTCACAAAATTACACTACTAGGTGTTTCATTCCATGCGATGCGTATGGTTGGTAACCAAGGACGTAGCGATACACACGTACGGACACGTAAGAAATCTGTACACATTTGGCTTGGAGGTATCACAAAAATAAACACTACAAAAGAAGTGTTCATGAAAATGTAATCATTAAGACGGAATTATAAAAATCGGTGATGGAGATTAGAGATAGGTTCAAACGCTTTCAGACAGAAACAAGCGGAATTTGTCCTTTGCCCCTGCGAGCCCTCTCCTTTAACCATCGGCCTGATCGTCATGACAAATACTAAGCATAGTGTCTTCTTATCGATTTGTCTGGTTCCCGCCAAACGAATTTCCGGCAGTTTTTTTTAAATACATTGCGCTTCTTGTTCTATCATATTTATCCATTAACGTGGTATTGGTTATGCTTCACTATACGCAATATGGATTTACTTCTGAGTCTGAAGTCGTTAAAAAGCTCATGAAACAACACTTTAATTACCCATAGATTGTGCTTACTTGTTTGTATATTTGTTTTACCTATTTCGGTGAAAAGGTCTTAAGCGGCTGAAGAATGAACGGCCGTAAGGAGATCGTCGTCTCGCAACTGACTACCAAATACCTTCATAAATTTACCGAATCACGAACCGGACCCACTTGGTCACATTACGACACGCTAAACGTTTCAGCCTCTGGAGTCAAAACTCATATTCACGCAGCACTCTGTAGTTGGCTATAATATTTTGTACATATCTTTAAGTTGGGGTTACTTATTTTGAAATACAATACTACTTGCCGAGGATCGGGTTCTCAAGGCAAAGAGAGACGATAAGTTACAGACAGGCACTCTGAAATAAACCATCTAATGGTTCATGCACCTTAAACCCGAAGATATTAAAGGTATTATAAGGGTAAATGGTTAGTGTATTCAACCATAATCCTAACGAATACCAACACAGAAGAGGTGCCACACCTTGACGACTTGGTCTGCGATGTGTCTTACAACTAAGATAAGCATGTGGTTAATAACTCACATAAAGTTCAAGGTGTGTGCGGTAATATGAACACAACTGTTATCATGCGACAAAAACTAGAAGAAAAGTTCAAACACAACAAATTCCAAATATGTTATAAAACGTACTCTTGTTCTGCATCAGTTTCTCGTTCTAAAGATCTTTTGATATTTGAAATTATCATTCCGTTTAGTAAGACAAGTTACCATACATATATCAACAAGTGCGCTATAATTACAGTGCAGTTGTTAGTACGTACATGGTAACTTTCGACACTAAGTTGCTTTGCTTTATTTTATTTGATTTTGTGAATAACCTCCACTTAAATATATGCCAAATTTGCCCTGCATCACCGTCATTATTGTGTTTGTTGACTTACAGAAAAAAGCTATTCCAAAGCACAATTTTCACACGGCTGATATGTCTTTATATTATACATTGCTTAAGTTTTCCAGCTTTACTAATCATATATCATTTCATTACCCTAAAATGAGTGACGTCAGTGTCATCCCACACCATGATTCTGCGCGTCCTGCATATTACTTTTATGTAATTTATATGGTAAATAATAAAAGGCGCTTGGTTGTCGTCCAATGACAATTCGTCTCGAATTTCAAGACAATGGAGTGAATGGTTCTAATTCTTAAATGGATCTCACACACACACACGCGCGCGCGCGCGCGCGCGCAAACACTACATGGTTCTTCCAAGAGCCAAGTTTTTCTTTCTTCTGGGAAGGACATCAGGTAGTCTCGAATATTGTCTACACCATAAATTTTAAATAGATAGTACTGAGGAAAGACCGAAATAGAAGGCGTGTCTCGTAAACTCTCGTTCTAGACAAAGATTTTGTTTCCATGTACACACAGATACCGAAACGGTACGTTACATGATCCATAATCCGTTATTAATTGAATATATAACACAAGAGTACAACCAAAACACAGTTCACACTAGTGAAAGAGTAAGGTAAAGGTAAAGTTCACACTAGAACAGGCCACGAAGGTCCAGAAGGGGAGTAGAGGTATAGTTCTACTCTTTCTTTAACCTCAGGGCCAGATATGAGTGGGTGGTCAATGCCACGCCCCGGCCGCCTTACCTCTGTGAAAGACAGCTGGCACCCATTGTATAGGAGGTTGTGTGGGCCCCAGGGCCGGTATGGACTGGTGCGGAAAATCTCGCCCCCCACCGGGACTCGATCCTCGGACCGTTCAGTCCGTAGCGAGTCGCTATACCGTCGTTAGTGAAAGAGTACAGAGTGGTTTACTATGACTTTTAGTCCCAAATACATCTTGAATGATGCATTACTACATGAAACGTCTCTGTTTATACAATTCATTCAATAAGGCACAGCTGTAGTAACATCTTACGTTATGTACTTTAAAGTACTTCATTTTTGTCAGTTTATATTTTTGATTGGTGCTGTTATTTCAATAAATTTATCATATTTTTAATATTTTAACCTTTGTATTATTTCCCTGAAGATGGCCACATTTAGGAGGTTATTGTATATAAAAGTGTTTCAACAATATATATTTTGTTGGTATTATTACATTATATGGTAGTCACTATTTAACATTAAGCAATAAACTCTCTCAAAAAACCATTTTAGGCAACTGGAAATTGTTATAAGACAACCCCATTTTCTGAAACATATACTTTAAAATTTCACACATATATTTTAATGCATTGTAACATAGTTATAAGCAACACAAAAGAATTACACATCCAAGAGCTTCAGTAGCCTCAGGTATTAGACCAGCAAGGGGTGGGATAGTCGATTTCAGACGGTCATTACAGGTGTAAAGAACAAATCCTTGAGCCAAAGTTGCGGCATAAAGCACTTAACAGTTACTCAGCGTCTCCGCTGACAGTCTGCTGCCCAGAATAATGCAAATTGGTTTTCATGTGCTTTCCCTCCTAAACACATTTCACAACTTCTTTCTGTGGCTCTTAAACAGAACTATTACTGATATTACCGGCTATTTTATAGTCAAATTCTTATTGCTAACACTACAGCTACTTCAACCACTACTACTACTACTACTACTACTACTACTACTAATAATAATAATAATAATAATAATAATATAACATCCCATATCTTATTTTTAAACCTAATATTCTAATGAGTGTACATTTTATTCCTGGCGAAGTTTATACAGAGTCTGGGTTGAAGAACCCGAGGAGAAGAACCACTTGGAAGACCGGAACGTAAATGGAAAAATCATTTGAAATATGATCCTAAGGAAATACGGTGAAACGGTGTGGATTGGAATCAAATAACATAATGTAGGGGCCACTGACTGTTCCTTGTGAATACTGTAATAAACAAGCAGCTTGCAGAAAATAAGTTACTGATCGGGTGATTAACTACCAGCATCTGAAAAAACATTCTGTACATGGAGTTTGTTGGCTAGTTACTTAGATAGTCAGTTGTTAGTCTGGGCAAAGTAAAACAACACTGTAAACAGACACCGAAGCCCAGCACCGCTAATAAGTCCCTTCATAGCACAGCACTCTGATTTCGTCACACGCACTTCCCATCCTCATAGTCCATCTTCTTTTTAATTTTGTCCTCCTAGACCTCTTTGCAACTTCAAAAAGGGATTTCGGCCTACAGGTTATACAGTATATGCAACACATACAGTATATGCAACACATACAGTATACGCAACACATACAGTATACGCAACACATACAGTATACGCAACACATACAGTATACGCAACACATACAGTATATGCAACACATACAGTATATGCAACACATACAGTATACGCAACACATACAGTATACGCAATACATACAGTATATGCAACACATACAGTATATGCAACACATACAGTATACGCAACATCTACAGTATATGCAACACATACAGTATATGCAACACATACAGTATATGCAACACATACAGTATATGCAACACATACAGTATACGCAACACATACAGTATACGCAACACATACAGTATATGCAACACATACAGTATATGCAACACATACAGTATACGCAACACATACAGTATAT
>Ga0136643_10001986_pt1 | contig 25924 bp, 20 predicted proteins | sample TergutLab28metaG_FD_96883 | JGI IMG/M metagenome (GOLD analysis project Ga0136643, IMG submission 96883) | Labiotermes labralis P1 segment gut microbial communities from Petit-Saut dam, French Guiana - Lab288 P1 (version 3) (version 3) | ecosystem: Host-associated > Arthropoda: Insects >... | reverse complement strand
CCCTGCCATGCTTCCCGCATTAAAGGCACAACAAAAGTCAGCACCTTCTCCGAAAGCACTTTATCCGCAATTTCTGCATAAATATCCGCTTGCACAAGTGTATATTTAAGTGGCAGCCTAAGCGCTTTACCAGCCACAAGTACTACCCCTTGAGAACCTAGCACATGTTCTCCCTCAGTAAGTGCAAGCAAATTGCCATTGTTAACCAACCCTGTAAGCTTTAAAGGACTTTGAGCATTTACCATTTGACAAAATTCAATCATTTTTTCCGAAGTATTCGTCTCCGGCCTGTACATATTAAAAACGCAAAAAAATCTATAATTATTAATCGCGCTATGGCAATTTGTCAAAAGCTTTAACCCATTTTCGCCGCCTGCAAGATCAATAATCACATTCTCCCCTGCCCTAATACGCGATAAAAAGGCAAAGCTAAGGGCAGGTATATCCTGCCCGGTATTATTATCTAATGCAGATCCCATCACCTCAATACCCAGGGGCGCAAGTTTAGCCGCCCATTCCCGACTGCGGAAAAACGGATTAATAACATCTAAATCCGCAATGGTAACACGGCCTTCTGCCGCAAGCCTTCGCGCCAGATTTAAAACAAATTCCGTTTTCCCGCTACCGTAATGCCCTGTTACAATATAGGTCATCTGCGAATATAAATACCTTTAATATTTTTTATTGCATCTATGCGTGCTTCTGCCATGCGATCTGCACAGTCATGAGCCAGCTGCCCGGTACTTGCCGATGTTGCAAGTATTTCCAGCATACGCCCATAAATTAAACCAATATCTCGCAAAGAGGCCTCTTCTTTGTAGCCGCCAACACTTACTTCATAAGACACATTAATAACGCCACCGGCATTTGCTACATAATCCGGTGCATATGCGATACCTTTTTCTTGCAGCAATTTACCATGCTTAGTTGCATCTTTAAGCTGATTATTTGCGCCGCCACAAATTATTTTGCATTTAAATTGGGGAATTGTTTCGTCATTTACAGTTGCACCCAAAGCACATGGGGCATAAATGTCGCAGTCTACACCATAAATTGCATCAGGTGCAACTACTGTTGCGCCAAATTCCTCTACGCATTTATCTATGCTTGCTTGCACGGTATCTGTAACAATCAGCTTTGCTCCCGATTCATACAGTAATTTACAAAGGTGGTACCCAACCGCACCAACCCCTTGCACTGCAACCGTTTTGCCTTCTACACTTTTTTCTCCATAAACATGTTTACAACAGGCCAAAATTGAATTAAACACACCAAGTGCCGTATATGGCGACGGACTGCCAGACCTACCTGGCAACCCAACAACATGGTTTGTTTCCATATTAATATAAACCATGTCCTGCACATCTGTGCCAACGTCAGCAGCAGTAATGTAGCGGCCGCCAAGCCCTTCCAAGTAACGGCCAAATGCACGCCAAAATGCTTCCGCACGTACAGAATCCTTACGCAATTCGCGCACATCCCCAATAATTACTGTTTTTCCACCACCCAGTGGAAGCCCCGCAACGGCACTTTTGTACGTCATTCCCCGGGCAAGGCGCAAAACGTCAAGTGTTGCATCGTCTTCGTGCTGGTAATTCCAAAAACGCGAACCACCCAGTGCCGGCCCCAAAACCGTGTTATGGATACATGTAATTGCCTTTAAACCTGTTGATTTGTCCTGAAAAAAACAGAGCTGCTCAAAGCCGTATTCTTCCATATAGTCGAATTTGTTCATGATAATCCTCCTAAATTTATACGTAATTGTTACAGATATTCTTTACCAACCTCTTCACCACGCAGCACACGTAATGCCCCTTGGGCAAGTGCTGCCAGCTCATCTTCACCGGGGTATTTGCATACTTTGGCAATAAATTTAACCCGTTTAGTAATTTCACTTGTAATATACTCGCTACGCGCCAGGCCTCCTGTTAACAAAATGGCATCCACCTGACCACAAACAGCTGTAGACACTGCAGCAATTTCCTTTGCAATTTGATAACACATCGCGTCAAAGGCTATTTTAATTTCAGGCTCAGCTTCGAAGCGTTCTTCAAGCTCTTTCAGATTATTAGAATTAAAATACGCCACCATTCCGCCACTACCTGCAATCATTTTTTTTACATCTGCAAAACTGTAATTGCCACTAAAGCACAATGCTGCAAGATCCCCTGTAGGCAGTGTGCCGCTACGCTCTGGAGAAAACGGCCCCTCGCCATCCAATGCGTTGTTAACGTCTACTACTTTCCCTTTTGCGTGTATACCAACGGAAATCCCGCCGCCCAAATGTACAACAATAAGGTTAAGGTCTGTGTATGCTTTCCCCACATCCTTGGCATATTGCCTAGCAATTGCCTTTTGGTTTAAAGCATGAAAAATAGACCGCCGCTTTAATAAAGGATGGCCGCTTAAGCGGGAAATATCCATAAACTCATCCACAACAACAGGGTCTACAATAAAAGCTGGCTTATTTATTTTTTGTGCAATAGCATGAGCAATAATACCACCCAAGTTTGACGCATGCTGCCCCTGAAGCCCAATGCGTAAGTCTGCCAGCATCTCTTCATTTACATAGTATGTGCCGCCTTCAAGTGGCTTAACAAGCCCACCACGCCCAACAACAGCACTAAGGCTCTCTACATCGATACCTGCATCTTTTAACGCACTTACAATAATACCCATGCGAAAATCGTATTGGTCTGTCATTTTTTCAAATGGTGCCAGTGCTTCCATGCTGTGGGATAAACTAGATTCAAAAATAGACGTTTCATTTTCGAACACACCAATTTTTGTTGATGTAGAACCTGGGTTAATAATTAGTAATTTCATATAGAATTTCCTCCTAGTGCACCTTCCTGGGTTTTAGGCAAGATGATGCGCTTAGCACAGAACCGACAGCGCGATTGAAATGAGTTTAGAATCCGCAGAATCAGCCCTTGATGTTAAAATTATTGGACACTTTGCCCCAAGCACCACGCCGCCAAGGCGCGCATTTGCCAAGTATGCAAAGGACTTATATAGGATATTGCCCGCTTCAATATTTGGGACAACAAGCAAATCTGCATCACCACCAACTACACTGCGAATGCCTTTTATCTGGCACGCCTCTAAGGAAACTGCGTTATCAAGGGCTAATGGCCCCTCTATAATGCAATTGCGCCATTCCATTTTTGCAATTTCTGCACATTCCACGGTGATGGGCATTTTTTCATCAGCCTTTTCCTTTGCAGCAAGCAGTGCAACCTTTGGCGTATCAATACCTAAATTATTTAAAGCCGCTACAGCATTTTGGATAATTTGCAACTTATCATCTACTGTAGGCGCAATATTAATTGCAGCATCCGTTACAAAAAGCAGTTTATGATAACTGGAAAGTTCAAATGCAGCCAAATGGCTTAACTTATTTCCTGTTCTCATACCGCTTTCGCGGTTAAGGGCAGCACGCATTATTGCGCCTGTATCAACCAGCCCTTTCATTAAAGCGGTAGCCTTGCCTTCTGCAACAAGGGAAACAGAAATATTACATGCCTGCAAATCATCCATCTCGTTAATAATTTCAAAATTAGAGATATCAAACCCTACCTCATTTGCAATTTTATAAGTTTTTTCGGCATCTCCAACTAAAATAAAATGAGCAAGCTTTTTTTCATCCGCTAAAATACAAGCTTCCAATACATGAAAATCTGCACATGCGGCAACACTTACAATTGCACTTTCGCAACTTGCGGCTTTTTTGAACAATGTTTCTATACTATGAATAGTAACGCCTCCAATCCATAGTAATTTTACTACAACTTTCCGATCTCCTCAAGTAAAAGCAAATCTTTAACCCGTATGTATGTTCCTTTCATGCCAAGAGAGCGGGTTTCTACAACACCTGCGCTTTCCAATTTTTTTAGCCCAGTAGTAATAATAGATCGCGTAAAACCTAACTTATCTGCAATTTTCCCCGCTACAACTAAACCCTCTGTTTTACCAGTTTTGTTAAACTCTTTTAGTATCCCCATAATTGCTTCAAGCTCGGAAAAAGAAAGGGTGTTAATCAAATTTCGCACCACTTCCCTACTCCGTTTTGTATCCGCAAGCAGCCTTGCGCTTCTTTGCCTAAGTAAGATTGTGCAAATAGAAACAGCGACACCAAAAGCAAGGTTTTCATCCTCGCTAAATGGGCCGCCAAATCTACTTAAGGACATATGCCCTAATACAATATCCCCAGCCATTATTGGCAATGTCATACGGAATTCATTGTCTTCTTTTTGCTCCCAATACTGCGAAGGCTCAGAAATTTCCCCCTCACATATTGTTGTATCTTGCGAAACAGCGTTGTGGGGGAAATTTGTGGCCCTTCGCGGTTTATCAGGCTGCAAAAGTTCAATATCTGCAATACTAACCGCCGCCTGCGTATGCGTTTGAAGCAACTCACAAACATCTTCCAAACACATCATATTCGGGTTTTGCATCCCTTGATTAAGCTGGGAAACAAATAAAGAAAGATTCACTATTCTTCACGCTCCGGCGCCTCAATAGCGTAGGTACACTCCGAGCAAGCAAACACACGCTTTTTACGGCCTTTTTCTACCATAAATTTGCCACATTCCGGACAATTTTCACCTGTTGGCAAATTCCACGATATAAAATCACAGTCCGGGAACTTATCGCAGCCAAAATATTTGCGGTTCTTTTTAGATTTTTTTATTACAACTTTGCCATCATCACAAAGGGGACAGTCAACCCCTGCCTCTTCAAACATAGGTTTCGCATTACGACAATCCGGAAAACCCGGGCATGCCAAAAACTTACCAAAGCGCCCAAATTTTATAACCATGTTGCGGCCACATAATTCACACACAACGTCGGTGACTTCATCCTTAATTTCTATATCCCCAATTTTTTCTTCTGCGTCAATAATTTTTTCTGCAAAAGGTGGATAAAATTCTCGTATAATATTCTTCCACTCTTCTTCTCCAAGCTCCACTCGGTCTAATGCATCTTCCATTTTGGCAGTAAAGTCCACGTCAACTACATTATCAAAATATTCACACATAATATCATTTACAATTTCCCCAAGCTCTGTAGGGTACAACACCTTATTTTCCTTTGTTACATATCCACGGTTCATTAAAGTCGTGATTGTTTGTGCAAAAGTACCCGGGCGTCCAATGCCAAGATCCTCCATAGTACGTACCATATTACCTTCAGAAAAACGCGGCGGCGGTTGCGTAAAATGCTGAGCTGGCTTGTATTCCACTGCTTTTAATTGATCCCCTTCTTTAAGGGGCGGCATGGTGGAATCTTTTTCAGATTCTTCATTTTTGCTATACACTGCAAGATACCCATCAAATTTAAGAACAGAACCACTGGCGCGAAAATTAACACCACCGGCAGAAATTTTAACGCTCAAAGTATCATAAACAGCCGGGTTCATTTGGCTGCCTATAAAGCGCTCCCAAATGAGTTTATAAAGTTTAAACTGCTCACCTGTTAATGACGCCTTAATTTCTTCCGGTTTGCGAATTGCAGACGTTGGGCGAATTGCCTCATGTGCATCCTGAGTGCGCCCTTTGGATTTATACTCAACTCTTTCAGCAGGAAGGTAATTATCCCCATAGCTAGCTGTTATAATATCCTTCGCATCCCCATACGCCTCGTCAGAAATACGCGGAGAGTCCGTACGGATATAGGAAACAAGCCCTACTGTGCCTTCGCCCTTTATGTCAATACCCTCATATAATTGCTGTGCAATGCGCATGGTCTTGCTGGTTGCATATCCAAATAACTTACTGGCCTCTTGTTGTAAAGTACTTGTTGTAAAAGGTGCAGGCGGTTTTTTTTGTCGTGTACCCTGCTTTACTTCGGTAACTTTGAATTCGCCTTTTTTAGCAGCAGACATTACTTTTTTAACGTCTGCTTCTGTTTTAAGTTCCTGCTTGTTGTTATCGCTCATATTATAACGCGCCGTTAATTTACCCTTGCCACCAACCGGAGACAGGTCAACATCAAAGGTCCAATATTCTTCCGGCATAAAATCGTCAATTTCTTCTTCCCTGTCACACACAAGCTTTAATACTACGGACTGCACGCGCCCTGCACTTAAGCCTTTACGTACTTTTTTCCACAAAAGCGGACTAATGCGGTAGCCAACCATACGGTCAAGTACACGTCTGGCCTGCTGTGCATCCACTAAATCCATATCTATTTGACGCGCCTCTTTTAATGCTTTTTTTACGGCAGCTTGAGTTATTTCATTAAATACAATACGCTCTGTATTTTTCGGGTCTAATTTTAACGCATGTACCAAATGCCAGCTTATTGCCTCGCCTTCGCGATCGGGGTCAGTTGCGAGATACACTTTTTTAGCAGACTTTGCAAGCTTGCGCAAATGAGCCAAAATATCCCCCTTGCCGCGGATTGTAATATACTTAGGCTCAAAATCATTTTCCACATCCACACCAAAACTACTCTTTGGAAGGTCGCGAATATGCCCAACACAGGCTTCTATTTTATAATTTTGTCCTAAGATTTTTTTTACTGTTTTCGCCTTTGATGGCGACTCAAGAATTACTAAATTTTTTGCCATATACCAATTCCCTTTCATACTGGAAACATATCTTTACATATCTTTTATATACCGCGCACCCGGAAGCTTTTTTATTAGCCCTTTAAGCTCAAGTCCGGTGCATATGAGATGTAGTTTTCCGATTCCTACCTCAGCTACATCCGCCAACATATCAAAACTAATTGGCTCTAACGACAAGTTATCATACACTCGTTTTTCATCCGGTGCAAGGCTGTATTCTTTACTTTTCTGTGTTTTTTGTAAATTGTGCGACTCTTGGTTAGTTTTTATACCAAGCATCCCTAAAACATCTTCGTGGTTTGTAACAGGATAGGCGCCATCTCTAATGAGTTGATTGGTGCCATAACTTAATTTGCTAGAAATATTACCCGGTATGGCAAACACTTCTCGCCCCTGATCCTGAGCCTGCTCTACAGTTATTAGCGTGCCACTTTTTTTACCTGCCTCTGTAACAATGATCCCACGGCAAAGACCACTGATTATACGATTACGCGCTGGAAAAAACATAGGTGCAGGACGCACCCCTGGCGGATATTCGGATATAACACATCCGCTTTTTATAATACCCTGCCTAAGCTTTGCATTTTCAGCAGGATAACATATATCGGCACCGCATCCAAGTACTGCAACTGTTGTACCGCCACCTTCTAATGCCCCGCGATGAGCCATGCTGTCTACACCACGTGCCATGCCGCTTACGATAACAACACCTGCCGCCGCAAGAGGCTTAGCCAGCAGCCGTGCCGTTACAAGGCCGTATTCGGAACATTTTCGTGAGCCTATTATTGCCACTTTTTCAGTATTATTTGCCGGAAGTGTTCCTATAAAAAAAATTCCAAGTGGAGGGTCAGGTATTTCTGCAAGAAGCGCAGGAAAACGCTCATTGCCCCGAGAAATATATGCAACCCCGCGAGATTCCATTCTGGCAAGCACAGACTCTATGTAGTCTAAAGTGCGATATTTGGAAATATAAGCAAAAGATTTATGGGCACTTCCCATTGCATCTTTAAGTTCTTCAATGGGGGCCTTAAAAATAGCAGTAGCGCTGCCGAACCGGTCTATTAAAGAATTTAGCTTACGGGATCCTATATACTGCACCAAAGATGACAGCCACAACATGTATATGTCGTCATGCACGATAAATTACCTCCATCTTAATGGGGCTCTGCCCCAAACCCCGCCGCTACGCCGGGCAAAGCCTGGCTACGCTTCCTGCGCGTCCGCTACGGGTGTGCGCTGTGCGCACAAATAGTTTTGCACAAACGAACCTCTTCCCCAAACCCCGCCGCGACCTCGGGCAAAGCCCGGCTATGTTTCCTCACTTCATTGCAGGTGCGCGCTGTGCGCGCAAATACTTTCTCTATATGTTATAATACCTGCAAATAATTAATTGTAAAGGGGTTCGATGATTAAATTATGAAGGTTTTCCTTTTTATTGCCGGATTTATAACATTTATTGCAACAATTCGTGGCATGTTTATAAGCGGATTGTTTAACAATACAACTATTTTTTTAGGAGGAATAACCGCCGCACTATGGGGTTATGGTTGGTTTTTTAATAAACTAAAAAAAGTGAAATGGCTAACAGTCGCAATTTTTACAGTAATTGCTGCCACTGTAGGCCTTTCCACTTTTGTAGCAATTTATGGGCGGCGCACCACCACTACTTTTAATGAAGACTTGGTAATCGTTCTAGGTGCGGGAATACGTGATGGCGAAGTCGGCAGCAATCTCGCACGCCGGCTTGACGCGGCTGTTTCATATCACAAGCAAAACCCTAACGCTCTCATTATAGTTACAGGGGGTATAGGTCACAACGAAGTTGTGAGCGAAGCATACGCAATGGCACAATATCTAATTAGAAATGGCGTTGCATCTGATCGTATTTTGCTAGAAAATTATGCATACTCCACTTATTCAAACATGAGATACGCGCGAAAAATTTTAGACGAACATTTTTCACATACTCCCAGCACAGTTGTAATCACCAGTGATTTTCATATGTTCCGCTCCATAAGGTTTGCCGGGCAAGTAGGCATAGAAGCCAATGCCTATCCTGCAAGCACACCCTTTTTGAGTACTCCATTCATGTACGCAAGAGAAATTGCAGCCATTATTAAAATGTGGGCACTCAGACGTTAAGATTGGACATTAAGACTCTGTAGAAATAACAACCTCATCCAGCATAACATATGGAAACTTATTATAAGACCCGCCAAATGGCGACATAGAGAAACAGGACTCTACTTCTAAAGAACAGTCCACAAAATGTTTTTTCAAATGCTCAAATGCATTTATTGTGTACATGCAGTCCTTTACACGGCCGGTTATTTTTCCATTTTCAATGGCAAGCCCCATAGATATAGTTCCGGTAACAATACCACTATAAGGGTTGCCCGACCACGCGCCCATAGTGCCGTCAATTAAAAGGCCATAATCAATAGACTTTATAAGCGCATCCAGAGTTTTGCTTCCCTCCGCCAAACGCAAATGATTCGGTGCAGGATCAGCAAGGGATGCGTTGCCACTGCTCTCTTTACCTAAAAGCGCTGCAACTTTACGATCTAAAAGCATATCTGTTAGGCGGCCATTTTGCACTAACACATTACGCTTGGTAGGTGTACCTTCTATGTCAAAAGGTTTTGATGTCCACTCATTATCTAAGGATCCATCATCAACAAGGGTAAAGCGCGGATCAAGCAGTTCCTGGCCCAATTTGCCACTATATGGCGACATTTGACGATACATAGCAAGCCCATTAAGGGAAGCAACTATCGGATTAATAATAAAACCCACCTCTGAAGGGGTAAATATAACCGGGTATGCTCCTGCTTTAAAGGGCACAATATTTTTTGCATAGTTTAATTTCCGTGATATTGTATCAGTAATTTCTTTCACATTAAAATTTGGCCCCATAGCAGATTGGGATTCTCTTATTGCCAAATTATCGTCACCATCTGCAAGATTAATTGAACCACTACAAGTCCATACAGATTTGCGATAGCTATTATTAAAACCATTGCTGGTCTGTAGGGATACTTCATTTATTGTAGATTTTACCTCTACGGATGCAGATAATCTGCTATCTAGCTTACGCAAGTCTGCCATTAGGCCTGATGCAATTTCAATCATCTCTTTTGATGTGAGGGTTGTTGTATCCTCCAAATGCATGGCCGCAATGTTTGTTGCACCTACAAATGGCACATCATGAGGAGAGCCATAACAAACCGTATCTGCAGCTTGCTTAATCAGTTCCTCACCGCAATTAGGCTTAAAACTAGAGGCAACACTTATCTTGCCATCCTGTAACAATCGCACTGTATGGGAGGTTTGATCCGTACTATTTATGCCTTCAAGCTTATTTCCAGCAAAATTAACACTTTTGGTTTTTGTGCGTCCAACACGCATTTCGTAGTTATATCCCATTACTTCACGCCTCCCACTATTACATTTTGAATACGAATATGCGGACATTCTCCGCTGGTTGGCAGCGGCCCTTGCGGGCCTTTGCCACAGCCACCCGGGCCGTTACGCGCCGCAGGGTCGTTGCCTATCATATCAATGTTAGCCATGGTAGTAAAAACATTGCCCATTAGCTTTACATCCCGCACCATTTCTGCAAGTTTTCCATTGCGTATCATTATTCCATAGCTTGCACCAAAATTGAACATCTCTCCATTGGTTTGCCCGCCGGTTGAGCCAATTGCATAAACGCCCAATTCGATGCCTTTAAGCATATCATCAAAAGTACTTTCCCCAGGCCCTATGCTTGTATTACGCATACGCACAATTGGCGGGAATGCGTAGTTAAGCGCCCTTGCACTGCCAGTTGGAGCAGCACCTTCTACTTCCAATTTAGCCGCACTAGAACGGCTATGCAAACGTCCTACAAGCTTGCCCTCGCGCACAAGATCCGCAGGCTTACATTGAACGCCCTCGTCATCATACATAAGCCCACCACGGCTAGTGAAAATATCCCCCGTATCGTAGATATTTAATATGGGCCTGCCCAATTCCCTCCCGAGATACATAGCCTTTAAAAAACCTTCGTTTTTATGCAAATCGTCAGCTTCGCTTAAATGGCCAAAAGCTTCATGCACAAAAAGCCCTGTATGGGCCGGGTCGCATATAACTGTATAAACACCCGCCTTTATTGACGGTACATCCAAAAGCTTTTGAGTTCTTTCGCACATTTCTTTAATTTGATCATCCAGTCCCAAAAGTTTGTCAATACCTAAGGAAGAACCGAAGCCTACGGCCTGCGAAACAGACACATCCCCTTTGCGTCCATTCGCAACAATACCCCCTGCAATATCTAGCTTTTCTTGACGCAAAACTGTGCCTTCGGAGTTTGCAAACCACAGGGTCGTACAACGCTCCTGATACCGCACCATTGCTGCCGGTATGTTGTCGTATGCAAGTACCAGTTTCTGATAACCATCTAAGATACGAATTTTTTCCTTTAGGGATACTGCCTCAGGATGTAATATCCACTGTGGACAAAAATCTTCTTCAATGGTAGGAACAGGGGCAAGCTTGCTCTCTCCCATAATAACGTCCCCTGCAGCTCTGGCCTGTTCGCAAGCCACGATGATGTTGTTTTCCAAATCCTCTAAGCTGTTAAAACTGGCAAAACCCCATCCGCCTTTGTGTAACGCCCTTACATTTCCGCCATACAACCCTGTGTTTTGCACACTGTCTAGGGATTTACCCTGAAACATAATCAGCAATTCACGACTGTCTTCAAAATGTACCTCGCAGTAATCTACATCTGCTTTTTTGATTGCTTGCAGCAATCGTGCTTTCATTTTCGCAAAATTTCCAAGATTTTTCATTCTCATGCCTCCTTTACATTATTAAAAATCAGTGATCTTAACTCATTAATTGACGGTTTATATTCGCCCAAAGTATCAACGTAAAATTTGGGCACTTCAAGCCGTGGTTCGTCATAAGGGTTCACATTTAACGCAATGCCTTGTCTCACCATGTCAACGCCCTTATCTCCATGAAAATGTTCCCGCAGTGGGTTGTCCAACCCTCTTTTTACAAACCGCGCCATTGCGGCCTTATCGTCAATCTTACATATCAACAAGCAAATTCGCGCTTTATCCATAAACGGTTCAAGTATAGATGACCACACCCTATGTTGAAATGCAGCCTCTGCAATAACTGACACATTACCAGTAATTAGTCTCATTAAGGTATCAGAAAAAATTTCATTTATAATACCATTCGTTTCTGGAGGAAGCTCTGTATGTCTTTTTCCAAAGGTATGTACATACCCTTCCTTAATTTCGTCTCGGCTAATTACAGGCATAAAAATTTCCCGGCTAAGTGTTTTAGCAAAGGTTGTTTTTCCGGCACCCGGCCTGCCTGCAACAATGATTAAGTGTGGTTTTTGCATTGTCGGCTCCTGTTCCATATAAAAATGACCAATTCAGTTGGTAACAAAACGCAACCAACTGAATTTATTTTCGCAAATATTTTTTCGGAAATTCAACCCGTACTGTTTTTTTAGGATCTACAATTTGGCAAATTCGCACATCCCCAACAAGAGATGTTAGCATAACCGCATCCTCCGTTGAAAAGCCGCCTGCACCTGTTAAAAATTCTATCATATTAGCTACAGCCTTGTCTGCCGCTATGTCTAAATCTTCGTCCGAGAACAATGTCATTACATGGCTTTCGTTTTCTATCATTGGCAGTGGCAGGGTTTTGCCCTTAATAACATCAACCGTAACAGTAACCAGTCCGGATACTTCCACACCTGTAACGCTAATTTCCCCATCCGCCATTACTGCATGCAAATCCCCCAATGCAAGCAGCGCACCGGGTACGTTTACAGGAAGCAGAACCGTTGCACCCTCTCTAATTTCTTTACAGTCCATGTTGCCGCCGTGCAAATCCGGCACACCACACTTAATTTCCCCATCTTTTGGGGCCACGCCTATCACACCAATCATTTTGTTAAGAGGCAGCTGTATTGTATCCGAAAAATGGGCAAAGCCATCTTTTATAGGCACAATTTTTCTGTTACTGCCTCGCAAAACAGAACCCATTACACCCATGTCCGCGCCACACAACACAATACCTTCATCGGCTACATCTATTTTTTCGATTTTAACCGATAAAACATCCCCTACTTCCGCACCATTTACATAAACAGGCCCTGTTGCAGGGTTTATACGGTTCCAGTCAAAACCATTAAACTCACTGCCATCGGAGTTAAACTGCCCTTGCAATGCATCCCATGTTTCAAATTGCAATTGCGTACCCGGATCTACATGCAAAACAGGCTTGTTTTGCGCACTCATTGCGAAAATGCATGTTTCCTTTGAAATTTTTTGCATATGCATTCACACTCCCATAGATAAATTTTTACAATCATACAAGACATCCCGTTGGCGGTCAATGCATAAAAAAATAGCCCATTTGCCACACTATAGCAAAGAGGTGTTTACTTTGAAAAAATGGATAAAAAAATTAGCATACATCACATTTTCTATTTTGCTGCTTAGTGTGTGCGTAAATATGTTTTTAGCACCGCACAACATTGCCGCAGGCGGGCTTACAGGGCTTGCAATCATACTAGAAAGCTGGCTTGGCATTGGACGTTCTACCATAATTTATATTGGCAACGCAATCGTCTTACTTTTGACATTCTTATTTTTGGGAAGAGAAGTATTTTTTAACACAGTAATTGGAGCAACACTACTGCCTATTTTTATTGCGATTGTGCCGCGGGTTACATTAGTTAGTAACACAATGCTTTCCATGGTTGTGGGCAGTGCACTTTTTGGCATTGGCGTTAGTATTTTGTATCACAACAAAGCATCTAGTGGGGGAACTGCTGTACCACCGCTTATTTTGCAAAAACATTTTAACATCAGCCTGTCTATTGGACTGTTCTTAACCGACGGAATTGTTGTACTTTTATGTCTGCTTGTATTCGATGTAGACGCGTTCTTTTACGCAATTGTATCAATTTTTATAACATCCGCCGCAATGAATTATATCGAAAACGGCGCAAACAAAAAGAAAATGGTATATATCATCAGCCAGTTTCACGAAAAAATAACCCAAGACATTATGCACGAAATTGGGCGCGGTGTAACAAAAATACCATCCACCGGCGCCTTTGAAAACCAAGAAAAACCCATGTTAATGGTAACCATGAACGCAAAAGATTACCAACAGCTTTTAACAATTGTGGATAAGCATGACAAAGAAGCTTTTATGATTACAGACACTGTTTCCGATGTACATGGTCAAGGGTTTACCTATGAGTCGGGAAGTGTATAGTGTAATACTCCTGCCACCACAATCCGGTCATCTCTTGCAGCATTTGTACAAGTAGACAGCACCAAAATTCTATCATAAGCACTTACCGGAACACCACTGCCATGCATGCACCGGCTCATCATTTCCTTCATCAGTTGCATAAAATCATTGTCGTCTTCAAAATGCGTCTGTATATAGTCGAAATCAATATGGGTATAAAATACCGAAAATATTTCATAGGTTAGTATCTCTGTTTCTGTAATTAATATTATATATCTATTAGCACTAAAAAAATCCGGCTCCAAAAAGTAACGCAAATCGTGAAATTTTGTACCATTTCTCATATTATGACCGTAAATGATGCTATTCCTATCACCAAAGCAAGGGCGATTTGTATAGTCTAAAAAGATAGAACCCGCTTGATTTGCATAACCATAAATGTCTCGATGCAGATAAAAATTATTGTCATTGCCCTGTAAAACAGCATAACTTATATTTGTGCCTGCAATATAGATAAAAGCCACAATATCATCGTTTCCTGTTGCCTCTCTTGCTGCAAAGATAGGAGATATAAATGGGTCGGTTTCCTCTGAGGCATATTGCTCCAAATTTGGCCGATCTAAAGTAGCGGTGGATACATTCATAAGCTCAATGTGCTTCATAAAAATGTTCTGCATAGCGGCGGCATTTTCTCGTGTTATACGCGCATCCATCGCATATCTTATCTGCCCATATAAATTATAAACAAACATTATACCAAAACCGAGAGCAGAAACCACAGCCACTGTAAGGATAATCCATTTTCCTTTACGCTTCATAACATGCATCCACCTTTAACTAGAACAAAACCCCCGCAGCCAACTTTATAGTTGCGGGGGTTTTATATGCTTATTATATTATTACCCTTTAAAACTAACAGACTTTCTCACATTTTTGCTTTTGTGTTTCATTATAAAGCAAACTGCTAATAAAGACATCAATAATCCAATACCTGTAACCACTAATCCTGTGGCACTCCACTCATCGCCAGTTTGCGGGTTACGGTTATTCGTTCCGGTTGTTTCTGCTGGGTTTGTTGCTTCTGTTGGATCGGTTGGGTCTGATGTTTCGGCTTGGTCAGCTCTGTCCGTTCCAACATCAGTCAGCAGCGTAGTAGGATCAAACGGTGTTATTGGGCGTATTGTTGTTACTAAGTTACCTGCCGTATCAACAAAGCTAGATACTACTTCATACCCATAAGGTGGTGTAAATATAGTGGTATGGTCAAAATAAGTGCCTGGAGCTGGGGTGGTTGTGATGGTAGTAGTTCCATCAGGGTTGTGAGTGACAGTATATCCAGTATCAGGGAATCCCGGCGTTATAACATTTCCACCAGGGTCTTGTTGACCTGCCTCCGGAATATGCGTCGGGCCGTCAGGACCTGGAGTAGTTGGCGGGTTAGTCGTACCGGGATTGCCACCTGGTCCACTTACCCACCAGGTAGGCCCGCCGCCGCCTCCTCCGGATCCGCCACCACCAGAGCCGCCTCCGGAACCACCACCGCCAGGACCACCAGTACTTGGCGGTGTCCATACGAGGTCTTGGTTTGTAACATTAGTGGTGCCTACGGCAGTATTTCTTGATGAAATATTAGAATGGTTGGGGTGCGATGCTTCTATACGATAGTTACCACTTGGCAGCCAAGCAGATTCAAAATTACCGCTGCCATCGGCTGGACCTTCCCACGCCAATGTGGTGCTTCCATCTGCATTTACTCTATATATCCGAACATTTGCATTAGGAATTGGCTGTCCATTTCCTGTATTTCTGATTGTACCAGATATTCTGCCGCCTTGTGGGTTTAATGGGATTGCATCACTTCCAGTGTAATCAACAGGGTTACCAGCTACCGCAGTATTTGTTTCGGACCTATCAAAGCCTGGCTCATCTATTACAATCGTAAAGTTGCCATCGGGGAATAGGCCAGTATTAAAGTAGCCATCGCTATCAGCAGTACCTTCCCATATCAAATCATTGTTGTTATCATAAATTCTGACATTTGCGCCAGGTACAGGTACGTTGTTAGACGAAGTAGATTCTCTATCATTTATAACGTCGCCCTCAATGCTGCCACCTGTTGACCATACTGCAATAAATTCTCTGTCCGCATTAATTGTCAATCCTGCTACATCGCTTGATGACATAATAGGACCAAGAGAACCATTTGCCAGCACTTCGCGCCAACCTACGAATGAATCCGTACCACGAGTCGGGGCGGGCACGCTAGCATTTATAGAAGCAGGAGCGCCAGCTATTGTTGAACCAGTTGGTATTTGATGAATGATAGGACCAAAATCTGTACCATCATTACCGCCACCAAGGTCAAATGTTACGGTATTGTATCTTGCAAGTGTAACAACCAGATAATTACCACCATCATCAGGGTGTTCAACATTTACAACCATATAGCCCGGAGGTGGAGTTACCGGAGGCCAGTCGGTAGGGTCGATAGGATTAAAAGGAGGTTCACCCGGAGGTGGAGATACATTGACAGGCCAGCTGCCATCAGGGTTTTGCGGACGATTTCCGACATAATCGGGATGGTTTGTATCCGCAGAGAAATTAGGGCCGGTACCGTCTATATAAATCGGTAAACGGTCGGTGATGTAGAAAATTACTCTAACCCAAGTTCTTGCGCCATTTATGGTATCTCTAATAATCACATAAAAGTAAGCGCCGTTTAATAACGGATTGGTATCAGCGTAAGCGATAGGGTTAGCTATTGATATAGTATTACCGGCTACTGTTGGCGCAAACGCTGTAAGCACTATGGGTGCTATAGTAGGCGAAGTTATAACTGTTAAATTATTAGTATTGCTTACATTGTATATTTCAAAATTATGAGTAGCGCCATCACTACTACCGCCACCTAAAGTGAGAGACCAAGCCGGCGTTGCATTAAGATTAGAGTTTACAGCATCCCTTATACCTCTGATAGTGATTACATTGGTAGGTATTGTTGTGCCAGGAAGCGCATCAGGATCAGGGTCTGGTGTAGTAACTGTAATCTGTCTTGGTCTAAGGTAAAACTCCAGATATCCTTCATCACATGGTACTATATGTGTTACTATATCATCAGTTTCAGGACAAACAACGTCAAAACCGGGAGGCGGGGTAACCGTTATACCACCACCACTTACACGCCAGTAATGCCCGCAATCGGGTGTAGGGATTTTGATAGGAATATCCCCATTTGGCAAAGTTGATGATTGATCGATATCGGGATCAGGGTATGAGCTAGGTGACTCTCCGCTAACAACACCAGTGCCAGAGTCCCTTTCAAGCACTATGCTATCCACAGGAATTGGAACCAACTCAACAATCAAATAATAGCCATCATCGCACACATCTATGATATTGTAAGTATAACCAGAGGGAGGGTTAATAGCAGGAAGGTTATCGTAGTCAAAAATTGTCCATTCATCTGGCCTTGGAATTGTTACGGTAATATTAGTGCTGGGGTCAGTATTAAACGGTTGACCAGAAATATCGTACTCGTACCCATCATCATAAACATCGTCAAGATTAGGGTCAACAAGTTCGACATCAACCTCTATCAAAACCTCGCCATCCCCACTTCTAGGACTGTCAATTGTTAGCTTTGTAACAGGACGATGAATTACAAAGGTTACTGAAAAAGTATCTAGTGGATGACCGTCGGGCTGATATTTTACTTGAACCGGTGCTGTGTGTGTACCGGGTGCTAAAGTATCGTCTACAGGATAGATATTTGGCAGATTAGTAGGAAGTATGGGAGTAATGGGTATAGGGCCAGGGATATTGGCAGTCAAACTTCCACTACCAAATCTAAATGGGGCCGATGCCGCAAATTCTAGTAATAATCCTCCAGGTATCACAGTTAGATTATTGGGATTGGCAGACCATTGATGTGTAGTATTATCAATTGCAGGTAAACGGTAATAATCTTCGGGATCGAAATCTCCATACATAGCACGATCACGTCCTGTATTTAGATTGACATTCGAAGCCACAACACGTACTTCTACAAAATTAAGTTGTACAAGCGCACCTTGATTACCAGCATCTGTACCGCTAACATCCGTCATAGTAGCAATTCCTGTTGATAGAGTCTGTGGCCCTGTCTCCACTATATCCGTTACTCCTGCCGATACAATAAAATGACCGGGAAAAAATGGAATTTGCGAACTAAAATTTATTTGGCCTCCTTCGCCCTCAGCAGGAGTATCCCAGATCATATGAAATGCATCCGCAGGACGCATATGTCGCGTCAATCTAAACTCGCCAGATGCTGGTAGTATTGCATTTAATGGGGTAATCTCGACATATCCATCAAAGCCAAAAAAGCCAACGATATCATCGCTAAAGTTTCCCTCAGAATCATCCCCAATCTCCAAATCATCAGGATAAGAATAATCTAACTCTGCTTCCCCATCGTCTTCACATATAACATCACTACATACCTCTTGATCACTTTCGTCCTCTTCATTTGGGTAAACAGCGGGAATATAGCTATCAGTATCGGTGTATATTTGTTGCTCGCATTCCACCACAGGCAACTCGGGATTATAACTTTCACCACTATAATTGTCGTTGGCAAAAGCTACTGAACCAAAAATAAGTGTCAGCGCAAGAACGAATGCAGCTGCTTTTTTAAAAAGAGTAGCAAAATTGTATGTTTTTTTGCTTTTTGTCGTTTTAGTCATGATAAATAAGCTCCTTCTAAGTTTAACATTAATAATCCTTTATAACTCTCTGTTACCATTCGGTTATTTCATTTTTAAATGTTACCCATCCAACCAAAATAAAGCTAAAACAATAAATTCCTGTTTCATTGCATTCCCCCCTAAATGTTTTATGTACGCCAAAATATATTTTGTTACATATATTCTAACTATTTGTCAACGAGCGTTCGCCATTATATTCCATATTCTGAAAAAAAGCAATACGTAATTAAGTAAAATTGAGTGACAGTTTGTTTACGCACAGTGAATTACACTTTATGAGCAGTGAGCTTCACTTTTACCACAGTGAATTTCATTGCCGACTACATAAAAACCGCTTCTATTGCATTTCAAGTGCCTAGTGCCACTAGCCACTTGAAATTTGCACACATTAAGATTAAAAACGCACAAGTATAACAAAGTTATACTTGCATCAAGTAAAAAGCTTTGCTTTAATAAGTGCAATACATCTTAAAGGAGAACCTATGTATACCTTACTATTAGCGATTATTTACCTCACCTTTATAGGACTCGGCGCGTCCGATGCCCTGTTTGGCTCCCTTTGGCCAACTATTCAACCAGAAATGGCCGTTCCAATTTCTTATGCGGGTATTGTCTCCATGCTGGCGGCAGGCGGAACAATTGTATCCAGCCTCATGTCCGCACGCTTGGTAAAACGCTTTGGAGCTGGAAAAGTTACCGCAGTTAGTGTTTTTATTTCTGCAACTGTATTAATCAGTATCTCATTCGCCGGCTCCTTTTGGATCATTTGCCTTTTGGCACTACCCTTAGGGCTTGCAGGGGGTAGTGTGGACGCAACAATAAATAACCATGTCGCATTGCACTACACATCCAAGCATATGAGCTGGCTGCATTGCTTTTGGGGGCTTGGTGCCGTTATTAGCCCCGCCATTATGGGTTATGCATTAACCGCAGGCGCAAGTTGGAACAGTGGATACAGAATTATTTTTGGCCTGCAAATTACAATTATGATTATTCTGCTTTTAAGCCAACCACTTTGGAAAAAACAAGATTCTATTGTTGAAGAAGAACAAAAACAAACCAGCATTATAAAATTACCCCAACTTATACGCATTCCCGGGGTAAAATACTTACTACTAACATTTTTTGCATATTGCTCTGTAGAAGTTACAGCAGGGTTATGGGCAAGCACATTTCTAGTGCAGCAAAGAGGCATTGCTACAGAAACTGCCGCCGGATATGCCGCACTCTTTTTTATAGGGGTTACGGTGGGGCGTTTTATTTCGGGCTTTATTGCAAATAAAATAAGCACCAAAAATATGGTGCGTTCTGGTATTGCAATTATATTTATTGGTATTTTGGCTGTATTGCTGCCAATTTCGGCAAACTGGCTTGCCCTTGGCGGATTAATTGTTATCGGCCTTGGTTGTGCGCCAATTTTCCCTGCACTTGTGCATTCTACACCAATTTATTTCGGCAAAGCCCACTCCCAGTCTATAATTGGGGCACAAATAGCCAGCGCATATACAGGCAGTACGTTCATGCCTCCGCTATTTGGCTTTATCGCCGCCCAAGTTGGCATAGGACTCTATCCTTTTTATCTTTTAACCATGGCACTTTTAATGCTGTTTATGACCGAGCGCTTAACCCGGGTGGTTACCAAGAAGAACAAGGTTTAATATCAATAGCTTTGTGTGAACTAAAATCAATTATTTCACCCATTTCAAAGAGAATTGGAAAGTTAAAAATCGGGCCATCATATACGAATGTATGATATTCACCATTTTCTCCACAAACATCAATTCCAACAGCCTTCATTTCTTCTGTTAACGGTATTGTAAGTGTTTGTCCCAGAAAAGATTTATCAAGTTGTTTACTGTCTATAATTTTTATTATAGCTTTAAAGCCAATATCAATAACCTCTCGCGTTAAAGCCTCCCGGTTCTGTTGCCATAGAGGTAATACGCATTTTAATCCGGCTTTCTCACATCGTTCTTCGTTCCATTCTTTGTGTCCGGCAATATCTATATCACCAAAAGCACAGGCTTCTGCACCCATAAGCATCACTTTTCTTAAGCTATCTTCATATGCTTGGGTATAATCCTTTGGCGTACATTCACAAATAACCAGGGGAATTTGCAGGCTGTCTGACACAGAACTCAACAGTTCGTTCTGTATTCCGTGAAACCATGAACGTTTTTGTTCTATGTTCACTGTAGTTATTAATGCAACAGGCTGATGTCCTTGCTTTATCATTTTGTATAAAGCCAACGCACTGTCCTTGCCACCACTATACGACATTGCAAAATTCATCTACTTCGCCCCTATAATTATTTAACAACACTTAACGTAAACCCATCATAGCCTTTTATGCCTACAGTTTGTAATGCGGTAGATTCAACACTTGTAAGCTGCCCTAAATCCTCAACAAATTTTCGTACGCCTACAACTTTTTCATCAGCGTTATTTTCATTATAAAGCCTGCCACCCCGCACCACATTATCTCCATATATAACCGTTCCTGGCCTTGATAGTTGCAATGATAATTCCATGTACTTAGGATAGTTTGGTTTATCTGCATCAATAAAAATCATATCAAAAGGCGCTTCCTTGCTGGCTACCATTTCATTAAGCACATCAAGTGCCACGCCATGTTTAATATTTACATTATTTGAAAAACCCGCATGCGCAATATTCTTTTTGGCTATATCTGCATAGGTCCTGTCAATTTCGATACTCACCACAGTACCATCATCCGAAATTGCTTTTGCCAGCCAAATGGTGCTATATCCAAAGAAAGTTCCAATTTCGAGTATGCGCTTTGCGTTTCTAATTTTCGCCAATAAATATAAAAATTTACCCTGAGCCGAAGATACTTCCATTTCAAACAAATTATGCTCTTTACGGCTTTCTAATGCGTTTGTAAGTCCATCATCTTCTTTAATAAGAGTATCGGCAATATAATGGTCGTTGTTTATCCATTTTTCCATATTCAATCCTTCTCGTTACGAAGTCTTTTTAGCGCTTCGCCAATTCGTTTTTCCACACCATTTTCTGTCGGGTTGTAATAAACCTTACCCACAAGTTCATCGGGTAAATATTGTTGCGGAGTATAATTTCCCGGATACTCATGAGGATATTTGTAACCGATACCACGCTTTAACGCCTTTGCATCTTTGTAATGTGCATCCTGTAAATGGGGCGGTATTGATTTTATTTGCAATTTACCTACATCTGTTAAAGCATTTGCAACCGCAACACAAGCGGCGTTACTTTTTGGCGCGCTTGCTACATATAAAGCAGCCTGCGACAAGGCATGCTGCCCTTCGGGCATACCAATAAACTGCACGGCATGTGCTGCCGCCACCGCCACTTGCAACGCGTGAGGGTCTGCATTACCTACGTCTTCTGACGCACAAATTACAATGCGCCGTGCAATAAATTTCGGGTCTTCTCCAGCGTAAATCATACGTGCAAGATAGTAAACCGCCGCGTCCGGATCAGAACCACGCATACTTTTTATAAATGCAGAAATTGTATCATAGTGATTATCACCATCACGGTCAAAGCGAATGGCTCGTTTTTGTATACATGCCGCCGCCGTGTCTAAATCAATTGTAATTTGTCCAGTAGTAGCATCCGGCTCCGTTGTTAATACAGCCAACTCCAATGCGTTTAATGCCATACGCGCATCCCCGCCGGAAATATCTGCCAAAAATTCTAAGGCATTATCATGGGCTGTAATTTGCAAATATCCAAGCCCACGTTCTTTATCCTTTAATGTGCGTTTTAGCAAAATGAATATATTCTCCTGAGTGAGTGGAAAAAGTTCAAAAATCATAGAACGTGAGATAAGTGCCTTGTTTACCTCAAAATACGGATTTTCCGTAGTTGCACCCACAAGAATGATGGTACCGTCTTCTACATACGGCAAAAGTGCATCCTGCTGTGCCTTGTTAAAACGGTGTATTTCGTCTATAAAAAGTATCGACCGCTTGCCATACAATTCGATTGCGGTTTTTGCATTTTCCACTTCATTTTGTATGTCTTTTTTTCCGGCAGATGTTGCATTTAGCTGGGTAAAAACAGACTCCGTAGCACCTGCAATTATTCTGGCCAAACTGGTTTTACCCGTGCCAGGGGGGCCATAAAGCACTAAAGAAGTAAGCTTATCGGCCTTTATAGCACGGGTTAGCAATGTGTTTTTTCCAATGATATGCTCCTGCCCAACCCACTCTTCCAAGGTAGTTGGACGCATACGTGCCGCAAGAGGCGCTTCTTTTTTTCGCGCATTGCGGTTTTGTTCAAAAATATCCACTATTTATCGTCCAGCTTTTTTTGTATGCTGTTTAAGAAGCTGCACATCCATCTATTTATGGCTGGGTTAATAGTCGTTTCATCATCATTTACCGAAAAATTTGTGCTAATGTCTGTCATATCATAGAAATACAACATGTCTACAAGCCGCAAAATATTAAGCAAAAACGATGTAAATACGATTTCCGAATCGTGGTTGCCATCGAGGGTTATTATGTCAAATAAGTCCGGTCTCGTGCAAAGTTCCTCCATTACAGCAGGGTGAAGATTCTTGTGGGCTGTATGGCGTTTATACACGATTGACAAATTATCATCTTCTCGTTTTCGTGCCAAAAGACGCTTAATAATATGCTCAATATCACAGGTAATGTCCACAACTAACACACGCCAATTGCTATCTTTCGCAAATCGAATTAAGTCAATGGCTTGCTGGCGATTTCTTGGAAAGCCATCAATTAACCCTGGTGTATTTGCAAGGGCAAATTCTTTAAAAATTTGGCCTGTACGCTCATCATCAACTAAAATTCCTTTTTCCGTAAGCTCCTTTAGCATAGGGTCTTCCTGCGCTTTTCTGCGAAAAACATCACCCATACTTGCCGTGTGTAAATCTGGCAGCCAATAATGCAAAATATTTTGCACCAAAGTTCCTTTTCCTCCACCAGACTCCCCAAGTAAAACAATAAAATCCCATTTTTCTAATAATAACGGTTTACGGCTCATTGTATTCTCCTCCAATTAATTCATCTTGTTTTATTTTACGCTTTTTATTGCGGCGAGGCAAGGTTAACGTCAGTTTTTTTAATGAAACAATAATACCATGACATAGACGCAGCGATTAATAAAACCGAGATTGAAACCCCACGAATAACCAATCCAAAACTCATCAGGTTTCGCAGGATAATCGATGCAAGAAAGTCATCCGTTCCTGCGATGGTTCTTGCAATTATAAAATGCTCTACATATCCCCAAAGGATACTCACAATTGGAAACACAATAGCCACGACAATCATGGAAAGAATAGAGAGGATGCGCAATTGATCCAAATGACTACTGCCATAATTAAGCACTCTTAAAAAAACCACTGTCAAACAACCGTGCAAAATGAAGATCAGAATAATCGGTGCACTTACAACAACCGGCGGAAAAAACAATGTGCTCCCCTCAGGAAAATGAGAACCTGTATATATTGGCCAGAATGGTCTTTGTGCAAAAAGAAGCAGCAGCAGCGATACACACAGTCCTGCTATGTGTAATATAATTGAACCTAGTATAAGTTTTTTAATGGGTTTTAACTCAAAATTCATAACCGTTAACTCCTATGCAATTTATAAATTAATTAGCGCGACTACCATCCAACCCCACATGATGCACAAGCTGGGACTGTACACTCCCTCGCCCTCTACGGCTTGATTTATAATAAGTACCGTCAGGCCTGCAATCACGCCGTTTCACATTGTCACTTAGGGAAATTTCCACAATCTCTGTAAGCTCATCTTTTAACCTGTCATCTTCTATAGGAAACATGACTTCTACACGGCGGTTAAGATTACGACTCATCCAGTCTGCACTAGAAAGGTATACTTTTGGACGTCCAGCATTTTCAAAAATAAAAATACGGCTATGCTCAAGATATCTATCCACAATACTAGAAACAGCAATATTCTCACTTATCCCAGGAATGCCCGGCTTTAAACAACAGATACCCCGCACAAGCAAACGAATTTTAACACCTGCCTGGGATGCCTTATACAAAAGCTTAATAATTGCAACATCGGAAAGGGAATTCATTTTTGCGGTTATTGCGGCTGTTTTACCCGCCATCGCATTTTTATATTCCTGCTCAATTAATTCTTCAAATGTACTGCGCAGTGTCAATGGCGCAACGGCAAATTTTTGCCACTCTGTGGCCTTTGCATAACCAGTTAGCACGTTAAATAATACAGATGCATCCTGCCCAAAAGCCTCATTGCAAGTAAACAGACCAAAGTCTGTGTAAATTTTAGCCGTCGTTTCATTGTAATTACCTGTTCCTAAATGCATATAGCGGCGTATAATATCATTCTTTTCCCGGCGTACGACTAAACAAACCTTACAGTGTGTCTTAAGTCCCGCGAGGCCATACACAACATGCACACCGGCTTTTTCTAATAATTTTGCCCAGTTTATATTATTTTCCTCATCAAAACGGGCTTTTAACTCCACTAAAACTGTAACTTGCTTGCCATTTTCAGCAGCTTGAATTAACGCCCGCAAAATTGGAGATTGCCCACTAACCCTGTACAATGTTTGCTTTATTGCTAACACATTTGGGTCGGCAGCAGCCTCCATAACAAAGCGCACAACACAATCAAAGGACATATATGGGTGATGCACAAGCACGTCTTTTTCTCGCATTACTTTAAACATACTCTCGCTATTTGTAAACTCCGGCACTGGGCGCGGCTGATCCAAATTATACCGCAAATGTTCAAATTCCGGCCGCATAGAAAAGCTCATCCAAGCAGTAAAGTCCAATGGGCCTTTTGTTTCGTATATTTTTTCCTCAGTTAAACCAAGAGACTTTTCCAGCAGCCTCATTGCAGGTTTGCTAATTCCCTTAGACATTTCTATGCGCACAGGGTCGCCCCAACGCCGCCCTTTAATAGAGCGTGTTACCTCGTCCAGTAAATCCTCTATTTCTTCTTCGTCAATTTCTAAATCCGAGTTACGCGTGACCCTAAGTAAGGATGTGCGCGTTCCCGTATGCCCCATAAATAACCGCCCAATATGCTCAAGCAAAATATTTTCAAGCAAAATAAAATGGTGTGCATTTTTATCTTTCGTTGTGAGAGGCACAATACGCGGCACAACGGTGGGAACTTGCACCACCGCATATTTAGGATCTTTCACAGATTTTTCAGATATTCGCCAACGCAATTCCTTATCATCCCACTCTACTGCACGCACGATGACGGCTTCTTCATCCGGTGCAAGTTCTACAAAAATATTTACCGTGCGGTTATTTATTGTAGGAAATGGACGACTTTGG
>Ga0136643_10001983_pt1 | contig 25953 bp, 20 predicted proteins | sample TergutLab28metaG_FD_96883 | JGI IMG/M metagenome (GOLD analysis project Ga0136643, IMG submission 96883) | Labiotermes labralis P1 segment gut microbial communities from Petit-Saut dam, French Guiana - Lab288 P1 (version 3) (version 3) | ecosystem: Host-associated > Arthropoda: Insects >... | reverse complement strand
TATACACCATGTTTAAAATATTCGGTACCTATATTTGTTGAATAAATATATAAAATGCAACTTTGGAGGTTAGCGGTGCGGTACGTCAACTATAGTTGACGTTAGGCGTCTAAAGGTTAAGCAGCAATTAACATGATCACTCTAATGACAATTCAATTTTCAGGGAAAAAAAATATACAACTAGTTCAAAAAGCAGGAATTCGGAGCAGAACGTCTGAATCCTATTTTTTCTATTACACATCCGCCCAGCCCTGCAGATCTCGTGTTAATTATGTCAAGCTTAGGGAAACCCACTGTAAAGAAATCATCAAACAACGATATACACATTACGCTCATTTTGCTTAGAGCCGTCCGAAAAACTTACGAATGTCAAAGTAAACCATTCTCATGTGTTATGACAACGTACAGTCAGTCTCGTGGATGAACGTAAACATGATGATGTCAACAGACTGCTCCGAAACGTCGATAACAATCTAGGAGGCTACAAGATGTCATAATCCACAATTTAAATTTCCACCACCCCAGGAACCTCAATATCTCCTACAGAATGGTTTCTCAAGCTGTTGTTCGCTCACCACTGCTGATACGCCAAACATTGTTTACTGGTACGTGGCATTAAAGAATTTGAAATACAAAAAAAGGGTAACAATTTTAGAAGGTAAATAAAATATGAGTCACATATATTTGCCAATATGCAACATTGCTGCCTACATTACGTAAGCCATCTCCACTGTAAGCCGGTCTTTCCAATTTCACCTTTATTTATTTAAATACAAAAAATACATTGGTGATACATTCACGCTGTTAAATTTTACATCCCAAACAAAAAATTCGTAATCACGTCGTAATTTCAGCAGCGGTTACGAGGCTCACGACCACCTATTGCACAACCTCCCATACTAAATATTTACATACTTGAAACCACAGCTACAACGGAACGGCTGTTCTCTCAGTATACGATAAGGCAATAGCAGGTGTACGCCAAGCAACAATTGCTTCGTGGGTTTGAGTCTTGCTCGTGTTATTCACCTTTTTCTACCTGTTATCTTTGAAGGTAAATACATAACTGTAGACCTGGTAGTATGTAGAGAGTATCTACTTCTAGATGACTTCAAGGCTCTAACGTAACAATGAAGGAACTCTACTGCACTTGTACATATACACTCAAGAGTGGCAAGTTCCTTGTGCATGTGTAAATTATGTAGCACTTTTAACATCTGTTTCACTCTCTGGCCCTTTTAATCTAAAAATTACGTATTAATTTTGCTTCATGCCACGGTACGGAATTGTGTATTAAATTTAGATGGAAGGAGCAGTCATATACAGTGGCATTATTTTATCTGACAGCTGTCACTAGTTAACTTCCCATCGGCTGCGTAACTTACAAAATCATCGCGTACAATGAACAATGCATAAATTAGATGAGATGCGTGTCTGTGAGCCAGATGAAACCATTTCCAGCGCCTTTAAATATAGCTAGTGCAAGTAAAGACCTAATATACGCAGAAATACATTGAACTAAAACGCGTGGATTCCGACACACGGTAAAATGGAATGGCGGCGAAATTTGCGCTGCCTTCCGTCATGCGGAAGGGTCTGAATGAAGTACTGATACTATCTGTAATATAAAATAATATTGCTGTTTCAGATGTGACCTGTGTGGTAAGATCCTCGTGAGACGCAGAGACCTCGAGAGGCACATCAAGTCTAGGCACTCTCCTCATATCGATACGGAACAAGGACAAGAAACTAACAAGAACCAAACCTTGTAGAATTCACACAAAACTGTTAGCAGAAATAGATTTATCCGACCTGCCCGATATCAAGGCTGGCCAGGCACCTTGCAAGTTCCAAATCACTGTAAAATACATACTTCAAGCCTATTGAGAAAAGTATGGAAAATTATTGAATGAAATATACAAGCTCAATTTCCATTAATGGATTTACAGAAAGTTCGTGGAAGTGTGTGCAAATAATTATCAACGTAATTTAATCACCCAAACCTACTTTATCTCTATTCTCTGAAACTGCTTCTGTGATATTCATTGTACCTAGATAAATAGTATCCAGCCGACAATATTTTCTTTTCTCAGGTAGCCTATTTTTGGTAGAAAAAAGAAACGGGTAGAGATTTGCGTACAAAAATCGTGTATGGGTAAGCTAGTACTTGGAAGACACAGAGGGCAAGGTGAAAATTAAGACAAAGATAATCTCGTGTAAACTGATTTTGGAAACAGGAAATGGCTCAGGATTGTGTTCAGTGGAGACTTGTGGTGCACACCAACTGTGGAGGGACCCGGGGCATTAGTTAGTAGTACCTTCTCCTTTACATGCACATTAGTATCATCCTCTCATGAAATATAAGTGCTTACTTTAAAGTATGCAACTGATTTACTTCCCACCCTCATCACAGCTGACCAAAATTATTTTTATGCACAGACACCGTTACAGTGGCAATCCTGAATGAGTTACTGCTTTATAAAGTCAACATTCAGAGCTATATAAGTGCTAAACTATGTTGCGCCATGATTGGTCCTTCCAGGACTGAGTTTCGCGTAGATGGAATACATGGCAGTCGTAACGCTACACAGCGCATGACATGGGAAGTTAAAATATGTCATTTTGTTGAAGCCAGGTCGCTATATAACACTGTGTACGAATGATCCCTAAATACATCACTGTTACTGGGAATGGTACAATATTCACTACGTCTTAACTCACCTGAAACAGTTGGGTTGCCAGCGCAATGTAGCCAATTAGACGATGCCTAACCAGAATGTACATCCCACAACGTTTCCAGCTTAGAACTACTCGTATTTATGTGGACGTGTGCGTTCTTCCAGACTCACACACTTTACACACAAAAACAGCGAGTTCGCAAAAATACCTTCAGTTACACTGGCATTAATGGACATCACCTACAGAGCTTTCCAGGCTTCCAACACACCCATATGCCTCACAATATATTTTCATTCACGGTGGCTACTTGTATTGTTCTTGTATCTTAGTCACTACTTCGTTCTTTTATATGGCAGTTCAGTGTTCATGAGACAAATTTTTATAGCAAAATAAAGCACAAGAAACTCTCACTCGAACACTTTCACACAACTACACGCGCGAACCATTTCTCATAAAATGGCATACTGCTCCTGTTAATCGACTCATCTGACTAAATGACCAAGTCGATTCCATGGTATCGAAACGATTCGTCAACTAACTTGGCGATAGTAGACCACGTACGAATTCACTCAGCTGAGCGATTCAGTGTAGTAAACCGATTAAAAAGAAACAACTAAGATATGCATACGTAATGTAATAATTGTTGTGTTCGCTCCTTTTCGTTTAATTACATCGAAACTATGAGCCACTCGAAAAAATGTATATTTGACGCAGGTTCCCATCTTCTCTATACTTTTTATTGGAAGCTGCTGTGCACTGCGATAAGTAACGAGTTCCGCAAGAGTTGTGTGAAAGTGTTCATTACTGTTCTACAATTGTAACCAAAAGTGGAATGTATCGACACGTCTTGGTAGATACATAACTCAACAGTTTTCAACTTCATGTAAATGTGTAGATCTGTTCAGCTGTTCTTGTTTTGTTGCATGCGGTAAGTTGGGCAGACAAGCATAACGAAATTACTGGGCATATTTTTACAACTTTCGTTGTGAACGCGCATTAATTTATTCGTGTCTTCTCTTCGTCTATGTCCTATGATATATGTATAAGAACCGACAAGCATCTGTCCGTTGTCAACCAAGTATCACAAGCGTAATTGCACGTTTGACTTCAATGTTAATTTCAAATTGAATTTTTAAAAAACGAGCAAGCAAAAGATTCAGGTTTTCTGTAATATGAGCGTGTGGCGAGTGGTTCCCGAGGTTTCATCGTCAAGGGTGAAGAGGTTCATGGACCACTTGCTAATAGACTTCAATCATCACAAAGGACACCTCGCGAAACTCACATCACGCCTGAATAAGGAAGTCGTTATGTCGGTTGGTAACCACGTCTTTGTGTAATTATGTATTTCGTTAGATAATTCCATCATTACCCACACGTGAAGACCTTCTGGGATAGAACGCCTTCTTCGATCAGTTACTTTGGTAACGAAATTAACCACAACAGTGCTGAGGCCAATTGCTGTCACGTACAGTTGGCGATGTTGAAAATCAGTTGGCTAACCTGCAGATCACGTCAATGTGAGTCAGGAGTAATGATAAATGCACGTCGCAGAGTGTGTGTGTCAGAGTTCGTTAGTGGGGGAAGGGAGAGTCAGGTGCTCTGTTGAATTTGGTTTTATAAATATAAGCTACACGGTTGTAATTAGTGACAATGTTTGCTAGTGGACCAAATTACACAAAACTGAAAACACATTTGCGATTAGCTATTAATCGTTTGAAACTGTTGGAAAAGAAGAAAACAGAACTAGCTCAGAAATCAAGGAAAGAGATTGCGGACTATATTTCAGCAGGGAAATACGAAAGAGCAAAAATACGAGTTGAACATATAATTAGAGAAGATTACATGGTAGAAGCAATGGAAGTAGTAGAAATGTACTGTGACTTGCTCTTGGCTAGGTTTGGTTTGATTCAACAAATGAAGTGAGTTATTTGTAATATTTCTAACTTAAAATTACTTTATTATTTCACCTTCCCCGCTTAGGACAGGTTGTGTAATTGTATCTTATGTTGGTCTTCGAATGGATATCTTGTTTGTGTTGAGTTTAATGAGACAATTGCTGTTGAAAATAATTGTATATGAGTTTGTTGTTTTTTATAGTTTATTTAACGATGCTGTCTAGTAGCTCAAAGAATGTGGCATCGACATTGTTGTTAATAGTGCATTCACATCCTGAATAAAAGAATAAGGCACAGAGAAATAATGCTGCTAGTGTGGAGGTTTGTGTTGTAACTGATCTTAAATATATTAAGTTGGCTGATTCTTATCCTGTTAGAACTTTGGATGAAGGTCTTGCAGAAGCCATATCAAGTATCTTGTGGGTGGCACCAAGACTCCAAACAGACGTTGCAGAAATGAAAGTTATTGCAGATCTCCTGATGGCAAAGTATGGTCGACAGTATGCAGATGTAAGTACTGTTACATTTTTGCTAATTCTTCTTAACATTGAATTCATGTCTATTAAAATCTGCATTTAAGGCGATCAGTATTTTCGGTAGCTTCAGACACTGTACTCTATAAGTGTCTTAGCTGTCGGGTGGCATTTGTTGAAATGGTGCTTGTTCTGTCAAAATTATGAGTTTTATTACCTTCAGACTCTGTATTTGATGGTATTAGACTGAGGTATCTAATATTTTTTATAAATTAATGTCTGTGTAAACTTGCAACACAGCTGAGTCATTTAAGTGATGTTGCTTGGGGTTGGTAAATAATTATTTTCATTGTTGATGGTTTAATTTTGAGTGATATATGTTGAAATATTTTCAAAACATATTCTTTTTGCATAAAGGAGGTCCCTGGGTTATTACACATTCTTCACATATAATTTTGGGGCAGTAGGACAAAATAATGGGAGTGTCATTTACTGCATGATATGCTCAGTGGTATCACATTCTGTATTATTCATTTGCTTCATTAAATCCACACATTACAAGAGTGAGGTGTTAGAAAAAGGAAAAATTGTGAAAATATTTATTGCCCCTTTTTTAGGCTTCTTTGGCACTGCCAATTTCTTTTGACTTTATAGTCAGACAAATTCAAGGATGCATAAGTACACAGTTCATGTTTGTTCCTTGCGCATAAGCCAAATGTTACCAAATTATCAAAAGCAGCTGAAGACTTAAAGAGCCATGTATTGAATTAAGTATTTATTATATTTCTTAATTTCACTCACAAACAAAGCCTGATTTTATTCTCAAATGCATCTGATTCAAATGATAATTAGACAGTCTTCACATTACCCTGTCATCTTACCCATTAACAGGCATGCAGAGAAGAGGCTGTTGCTACAATATCAGAGAAGCTGAAACACAAGATGAGTGTACAGTCACCTCCAAAACTTCTTGTGGAGAAATATCTTATTGAGATAGCCAAGAACTACAACATTGAATATGAGCCAGATCCACAAGTATGTATGTCTCCACCATTATTCATACACTGTAAATGAAACTGCTAATACAGTATAATTCTTTTAATCTTGAAGCTGGTATTCCTAATTTCCAGATTATCCAGCAGTTGGGGAAAATAATTCCAAGTACAGAAATTTTGGTTGATCTCAGGGACATATTCAAAAAAGCCCCCAAGAGTATCTCTTTTCAACTGTTATGGTATCTCCTGACTCCTTGTCTTCTCCTCCTTCATCAAGTTTTTCAGCTATGAAGACTTCTGATCCACAGTTTCCTGGTCTTTCAGCATGCCTGGTAGAAACTCAAGAGAATCCAGAAAACACAGAAGGGGACTGTGATGCCCCTGAACCAGCAGTTGGCAGTTAAAGAGATATCCAGATGGAACATTCCTGTGATTAGTTGTGCAGCCCAAATGTATTAGCAGTAACAAAAACTTATCTGTAGGAACTTAGGTCAGTGTTAGTAATGTTTGAGTCTGGCACCTGTCCAGTCCCATGGCTGCTGGATTAAAGGAATTTTGCTGTATTCCCCTTACTTGTTAGTGTTTTGTGCATGTATTTCATGTCTGAACAAGAAATTTATGTTTCTCTTTTGCTATTCTTTGTTACTTTGTAGTATAATCCTATGCTGTGGTAGTAAGGTATTATTTTGTTGTATATTGGAAAGATGTTATTTTGTATAACAAAACGTAATTTTTCTTTTTGCACGTTCTGTTGTCACATAACTGTTAAAGCTATACTGTTTTCATTTATTTTTTTAGCGTCTCCTTTCCTTGTTACATTATGTGTAAAAAGCTCCATTGTATGTTATATTTTCATAGGTATAACATGATTAAACTAATAATTTTAGTCTGTTCTGTTCAGATAATGAAGGAGGATCCGCAGTCAATGGGTGTGGATGCTCTGTTGTGTGATGTTGATTCTGAAAAAAACAATCTAGATGGCAGTGACAAAAGGAATATCCTGCCTCCTCAGCCAGCAGGATTTATTGGCTACCCACAGGCCCCTATGTTACCACAACAGGCTCCTGATTTTCAGCCATTCAGTTATCCAGTAAGCAGTGATTATCCTTTTCTTTGGTATTGTATCATCTACATTCTTGTAAGATGTGAATTGGCATGTGATATTTGCTGTCTGAAATAATTACATTTAATAAATTATAAGAATTCTCTTTCAACCAGTGCTTTTCAAACATATTTTCTCACGTACCACCGTCACAATACAAAATGTACATGTACCGCTATCACAGTATGCGACATGTATGCATGCCACTAGGTTCTGCATATATTAGTGCCTACTTTCAAGATACTGGTCTTCCAGAATGTTTTGCTGGTTGGCAGGTTTGAAGTCTTTGATCCTGCCAACCATCAAAACAAAACTGTGGAGACTTCAGATTTTGCAGTTGCTGCTTTTCTAATTTAGCACAATTAGATGACAGAGGAGGGTCCGTATTTTTATTTGAACTATGAAATAGTATCTGGTGTACACTTTATACATATATTTCTTCACATTTTAACACATTCCAAACAATTTTTTTAGTGCAGTTAATGTTTCTAAATGTTAATTATCGAAAAAAACACAATTCCTAAATTTCTTTGCATTCTGTTTTTTGAAAAGCACTTTTTTTGGACCATACCTTACCTCAAGACAGACAAGTTCAGTGTCATAGCAGTGTATTTAAGTTTTCATGGTGTACAGAGGGTTTCTGTAACAGATTTTGCTGGGAATAGTTTGGTTTTCACTTTACAATTAGCAGTCCATAAGTACGTACATCTTTTGTCATCCCTTGAGCCATGCAGCTGCTTGTATTTAGTATGGGGCCATTTTGTGAATCAGTGCTACATGAAGTGTATGTCGTGTTTTTTGCTGGCCAGCAGATTGCGAAGTTGAACTACAAGCACCATCTGTCAAAGAATAAAAAAAACTGCAGTAATCCATGGTTTATCTTGGCTAACATTGTCCCAGTGTGCATTTCTCAGTAAGGTGCTAAATTAGGTCATGGTTTAGGTGGTGGGTTGCAGTGGAAAACAAAGGGGGGGGGGGTCAAACCCTCCCTCCCCCGAAATTCCGAAGGCCCGTCAAAATTGTGCCAAACCCAACCCGATTGTGAAAACTGTTAAAAATTGCTGAATTTAGGATGCCAACACCCCAAGATGTTTGGAAAAAAGGCAGTACATTTTTAAAACTACCTACATTCACAATTGTTTTACATTAGCAGTGACAAATAAATTGGTTGTCATCATAAATAGTCTTAAAGTACTAAAAATTAAGAAAATTTTACTATATGAAATGAAATTTCTTGTACCAAATTACAGCTGCCTCCAGAACCCCTGACTAGGGGGCTACTGCCCCCAGATCCCCGTTCTCTCTGTCCTGTGTCCTCAACTGAATTTGTTGAACCGCCCACCCTGAACAAAATTCCTGGGTACACCACTGGTGGGTTGAAATCATGCCATCATATAATTTTATTTTGGCTTTCTGTATTACCTTTGGTCAAGTTTTGGGATAATGCTGGTATAGATATATATACCGTTAATTTGTGTATGGCAGTAAGAAGGAAAGTAATTTTCATTGCTTGCCAGAAAATCATGAAATTGTAACAAATGCAGACTGTACGTATAGGGCTTATTGTTGATTTGTGAAATATTGTACATTTTAGTGCTACATCGCACGTTAACACGGTTAACAGGAAACAGATTTGCAAGCACTGCACAAGTAGGCGGTTCATATTACTTGAACTATGCCCGAACGTGCAGCGCCGTTGCCTTAGAGTTGGAAAAAACTTGAAAGAATGCTTGAGTTGCGAGGTTATTTGAAAAATCTTAGCTGTTTGAGGGAAAAGGAGACTCACTTGCTCACGGACCGAGGTAGTGTTTGTTTGTCAACTTGATGTGCACTGCTGGCTGTATGGTGCCTACTCAGCAGAGGAACTTTTACAAGAGGAAGAATTATAACAATGATTTAAAACAAAATTGACAATTATAAGAGTGACTATAATGACAAAGTGCAGTGGTTTGGTTTTGTTAAAAGGAGAGTCTTGTTGACTGTGCAGAAATTACTGTTTGGTTAAAAATTCATTCGTGAGTTGAGCAATTTTGGAAATTTTACTCGATGAACGATAGAATTTTAAATTCGAAATTTACTTAACTTACACTACGACACAGAAAGAGGTGAAGCAACTACTTTAACTGAATTTTAGATTTAAATTTTACACGTATTAGGAATATACTAGATTACTGAAAGTGTTTAGATATTTTATTGGGTAACTTAGAATATAAATACATTTATTTGGAATTTGAATACTATTGAGATTTTGTTATACTATCCTTGTGTTCCGAATTTCGAATCCCCGGGAATTAAGTTGAGAGCACATTGACAATACGGGTAGAATAGATATCGTCTGGTGGCAGCAATTCATGGTTTGTGATGTGTATTTTATAGAGTGGGAATTTTGTAGAATAATTCTGCTCAGTGCCAATCGCGGTATTAGTGTAGGCGCACTATACGCGGGGGCACTACAAAATCATGTTTTTATGTAAAAAAAATTTATAATTAAGTACCCATTAAAAATTCAGCGGTACTTTTATCTTAACCCAAAGGAAACCTGAACCAGACATTCTAAGTAACTGATGTTAATCTTTAAATATGTAGCATTGAGACATATAATTTAAAAATTATTATAGTACACATTTGTCAAACAGAGTTTATGATACATTCCAGTTGAAATTTAACTCTGAACCCCCTTGTGTTCAAAAGCATTTTGTAAAATTTTGTAAAATATCACTCAGAATATGGCATTACGGAAGAATAGGGATTAAAAATATTACCCTTCCAACAAACTCTGTTATTTCAGTGTTTTTTTCGTAAGGTCTGCAAACTCTGTGAGCATACACAAACTTACTGCAGACTGGCAGAGAACATAAAAGTTGCTATTGCCATGCAATGGCAGGTATTCTCTTAAAAAGATTGCAAGTAATCAAACATCACAATCAAATTTGCATCATACTGACAATTATAAAATTCCCATGCCAGTTGAGTCTTAGAGTGAAACAGTGTGATGTTGCTGTTGTGTGTTTATTTTTGGAATTCTTTTGTTTTTATAACACTATATTTTGTATCCTTTTGTTGTCTCCAATACAGGCATTTAGTCTGTGTTTGATCTTCTGAGTTGTTTATGTACTAAATTTGTTTAATTAGCATCTGCTATAAACTGTCATTAAGATTCATGAACCTTCTTTTCAGGATCAACAGAAGATTCCACCTGGTGCTGGTGGATTTGTTGCGCCTCCCCAGTTGCCAGCCCATGCACCGAATGCTCCATTAGGGTATGGTGTGCCTTTTTCATATAACATCCCTCCTGGGAATGATAGTGTGGGACCTGGATTTGACGCAGCAGCAAAACCTTTGAACACAAACCTTAAGGTCTGTAGCATGTTCATTAAGAACAGCAGCAAATGTAAAAATCCTGCCTTAGGTTGAAGGATGAATATTGTCAGCCACTTTCAACATAATGTCACATCTCTTAATCTGAATTCAAACTTCTTAATACTTGCATTCCTTGGGTGGTGTTGTTGTTTTATATATATATATATATATATACACAGTATAAGTGTGTATATATACTGTATTTCTTTGCCAGAGGCTTCAAAATTGTTTGTCCTCTACAAGAAAAGTCTAAAGTTCTCTGGTGAATGATTTGACCAAGGTTATTGGCTTTATGGGCACTCAAGTTAATCGTAAAATTCCACAAGGTTCAACTTGAACTTTGCAGTAAAGTGGCTGCAGATATCAGATTGAACTCTAGACTTTCACTTGTTTTCATCTACACTGGAGGAAGGGATTCCAGCAGTGAAGTTTATTTCATGTGCTTTAAACTGACATTTGTCACACAAAATATTACGTGGATTGTCCTGTATTTTTAGGATGATATTACATTAGCTTTCTTTGGCTTCTGGATCCTTTCTGGTGGAATAATTGCTTGGCTGTGTTTGTTTTTGTGATTTATGGTTGACCAACTGATTGATCAGCTCCTTTCATTTAACTACATGGACACATATTGCTCTGGATAACAAGGGAACTTAAAATTCTACATGATATGCAGGAAGTGATTAGAGCTGTTTTAAGTTTCTGTCCCAGTATTTGTCTGGCAGAACTGAGAAAACTCCTAACACAGTTTGTGAACCAAAATTTGAACCAGGAACTTCCCAAATGTGAGGAGTGCTAACCACATGACCACACTCTTCAGTTTTGCTTCCTGAGGGAGACTGACCTCAACATCTTTTTCTGCTTCTTTCAGCACAGTCAAACACTTTGAGCATTAATGTGTATGGAAATTCCATGCTTACCATACACAGATTTATGCATGTAAATTCAGTTATTATTGCCTATTCAGCAGAAATATGGTTCTTCCTCTCACAACTGTCATTACATATACGGAGAATGCTTTTATCATGTCAGTGGCCACTGTACCTTTCACAAAAATCTTGCTGCATAGAATGCTTGTATCTAATTGCCAGCAGATACAAGCAGGTGTTTTGCTCAGGGACTTGATAAAAATGCTCTCATACCCACTTATTTGCATGTTCAGTGTTGAAATATCTCCATCTGATCCATTTTCTTACTCGTAGTATGCTCTGGTTTAAGTATTTTTAGGTTATGTAACACTTTCTTGATGGTATTATTAGATGGTGGTTTGTAGTGTAAGGTTGAATTGGGGATTAATATTCAAGTTCATGTCTGTCTGCTTATGAACAAGAATTTGCATGTGATCATATTTGTGAAGCTTTTGTCTTGATCCTGAATTTATTTTGTATTTCTTTGTAAAAATAATAATGTTTTTATCATCACAAATCTTTTAATGAAATGTGCATATGGGGGAGAGAAGAGGCATATACAGGGTTTTGGTGGGGAAACCTGAGGGAAAGAGACCACTTGGGAGACCCAGGCATAGATGGGAGGATAATATTTTGTTGGATCTTCAGGAAGTGGGATGTGGGGGTGTGGACTGGATCGAGCTTGCTCTTGATAGTGACAGGTGGTGGGCACTTGTGAATGCGGTAATGAACCTTAGGGTTCCATAAAATGCGGGGAATTTCTTGACTAGCTTAAAACTGGTTAGCTTCTCAAGAAGGACTCTGCTCCGCAGAGTAAGTAGTAAATAATCTTCACTTACTTTTATCATGACCATGAAATGAAATTGGTCCTCAGCGTATAGCACTGTGGCAAAACTAGGACTTGATTGAGAGGGAAGTTCATGATGTAGAGAGAGGAATATGGAAGAAATGGTGAAGAAGGGCTCATTGCAGCATACTTGTATTGTGCCAACAATTTTTTTAGAAATTAAAATAGATTCTGTATATTTAAACATATATTTATTTCAGACCAGTTGATTAAAGTGTAAAGATTTTCATTTATGAAGTTTGGAGTACTCAACAGCAGTGTTGCTGTAGAATCAATCTTCTGGAATGTTACACCATTTCAGGTGGTAAATAGTTAACTGATGTTTCAAAGAATCATAGTGCCCATCCCAGAAGAATCAAAATTTCCATCGTTTCCTTTGTTTTACTTTGTGTCTGCAATTTATTTAGAGTGAATGTATCTTCAGAATAGCAACTTTTCTGTTTTACAATGCATGAAAGGGAATTTTCTGGCCTGCTGATGCATGTAGTATGTAATGTAGTTGTGTGATTTTTTTATTATTTTCAGGATGAATCCCCCCCACCTCCATACAGCAGCTTTCCCCCTGATCTTCATGATAACAACAAACAGGTACAAATTGTTAATACTAACTGAAACCATCAGGTAATATTGAGCTCATAACTGTCAAAATCTTGCCCATTCATTACCATGACTTACATCAGAATAAAAGTCAGACATTCATGGACATTCTGCAGTGCAAGCAAATGTGCAGTGCAGAGTTTTGAAGAAAGAATTATGGGGCTTGGTAACATTCTATTTATTCACACAACAAATGAAAGGTACTGAAAATAGCAACATGGAAATATTTGTAAGGTATGATTATGAATCAGTACAACTCATTATATGCTCTGTTCACAGTCATGCCATCCTCATGACATTATTCAGACGGAGTTCCCACCATGCTCAGTAGTGCAGGTGTCATTGTTGCTGTTCTTTGCCACAAGTCCTGCAAATTGCCAACTCATTCAGCACAGACAGTGAATTTCATGTTACCTCACAGAAAAAAGTTGGTAGTTGTTAAACTGGGACTTTCGGAGAGGCATGGAATGGGCTTGTCTCTTCCTATCCACAGACATGGAAAGTGGGTATTGATTGATTGATTACGTGTGGGTTTGGGACCTCCCCATCCCAATGCACCTAGGCCTTTAGATAATGGCCCTTTGTGCCCAATGTCAATTCATGGGAGCCCTGTTACTTTACTGAAGTTTCAGATGGCCCCCAAGTTTATGTTCTTAATGTTCTCTGGCTCCAACAAAAAGGAGCACAGATGCGCATGTCTGAGTGAAGCCAAGGCCTCACACTCACAAAGAATGTGGGCCAAGGTTTCTTCTTTCACCCCACACCTGCTACACAATGGACTGTCCAGCAGCCCCAGTAGGTGAAGATGTCTCCTCAGGGTGTTATGCCCTGTAAGTAGACCAGTTACAACCCTGGGTTGAGTCCTATTAAAGGATGGAAATTTAGCCTTGGCACCCAGACTAGGTCCTGAGATTAGTTCTTGAGCCTGTCTTTGGGTGTCGCCAAGGCCTCGCCATCTTGCCCACTGTTGGTTGACTAACCAACGACTGGGCCTTTTTTGTATATCTTGTCTAGAGACTCCCAGGGCTGGCTCAGGTCCAAAGAACCCCAAATCAGAGATGCCCCTCACAAGCTCATCAGCGATCTCATTACCTCGTACTCCAGCACGTCCAGGGACCCAAAATAGCCCCACTGCATACTTGGTAGAGATAGAAGATGGGTACACAGCATAGCTTATTTGTCACATGTCAAATACTGGAATGGCAAGTAGTGTCCAATTCTTCTTAATGCATACGCATTGTATTGCAGTATTTAGTACAGCAAAGTGTGTCTTCTGGAAGCCCTGGAGTTTCTATAACACATTGTATTTTTTTCCATGGTCCAGGATTTTAACTACCTTAAATGGTAGAAGAATCTGGTGATAGAATTCAGCATGTGAAAGAACCGTTGATGTGACGCGTTTTATGTGTTTTTGTTTCAGAGTGATGACAAACCAAAACCTTCACCCCGTTCGAAGTTGTCACCCAACAATGGTGGACCTGGTCAGCAGTCAAGAAGTGATGATGGTTTCTTGGATCTTCCCGAGTTACCATCAGTCCCAACAGACAGTTTCCCTCCACCAGATGAAACACTTCGTCCAGGAAATCGTGGAAATGATGACATTGATTTTGATGATCTCACAAGGAGATTTGAAGACCTAAAGAAGAAAAAGTAGCATATTGTGAACTTCTTAAACATAAACTTTTGTATCAGATATGTATTACTAAACTTACAAGTTAATTAGTTTGTTCCTATTTATAGTTTCCGTCTCCCTCCATTCCCTAACGTTTTTGTCTGTTGTAATTGTAAATAGTGCTTTGAGGAGATACTGTATGGTACATTTTCATTGGATTCAGATATGATTTAACCTTCCCTATATTTTTATAAGACTATCATTGTATGTGAAATATGGGAACCTTAACTTCGTGGAACCCTCTGGGCCACTCCAGGCCTGTAACGGGACTGCATCTTTGTATGTGGAGGTCAATCAAAATAAACTAAAAGGCATGTATTTTAGGATCTGTGTTTTCATCCCCAATGTGAACAGTTTACTTTTAATTGTGCTGCTTTCCCACTACTTCTGCTTGTAGCCCCATCACAGTCAGTACCTTTGTCATGCCTGTGATGGAATTCCATATTTGTGTGTTTTGGTCACTGTATCACAAACATTTTTGTATTCAAATTAATGACCAACATGTTTTTGATTTAGCACTGAAAATGAGTTCTTACAGTGAATTCCTGTGATGCAATCACAATATTTGTAGGTTCTTTATGCATTAAATCAAGTGCCATGTAAACTTAACTTTCTGGCCATTCCTCATACATGTCTATCTGCATTGTGACAAAGTATATGCCTGCCCAACATAAGATAAACTACAAAAATTTATCCAGTTCATTAATGATTTGTATTGGAGCTGTGGAGTTTTCCTCTGGCTGAGTACTGTAGCATGTTAACTGTTTGCAGGACAGTTCATGTTACTGAACCCTTTGGGTGCTACTCATTTCGGTTAAAGCACCACCATTTCATTGCTACCAGTCCTTCCTGCTGGTGTGTAAATGCTAGTGTCCAGCATGCACTAGCTTATTTTATACACAGATTTCCCAGCTGTGAATGACCACATTGCTGAAGTAACAGACTCTGTCCCTTGTTGGAGAGTAGGAACATTTTTTAGCTGCTTATCAGATGAAATATTTTGTGTTTCAAAAACAGATTTGTAAGCTAGCAAGAAATGCAGGAGAGGCTGTTTAAAGCTTAGCCTCTTTAGTCTGGAATCTTTTATGGGATTTTCTCTCATGTTATTAATATCACCTGAAACCATTTTGTTTGAAACCATGTTGTGTGTTACATTTTAATTTATGTAGGGCCTAATTTTGCTCCTCCAATTCTAAAATAAGTTAAACAAAAAATATGTTGTGGCAGAAATTATGCTCTAGAAATGTAGCCAACACAAGCAGGGTTAATCTAATTTAGTGATAATATTTCATATTTGTTGTAGAGCAGTATTCTGTTTACAGATGCTGCCAATTGCTAAGATTATATGCATTGGTGATAGATGGAAAAATTATTGGGAATGTTGGTAGAATTGTTTCATTTAATGACACTGTGAGCTTCTAAGATTATATGATGTCAGTGACATGTATGAAATGTGGAGGATTCATGGAGTAGGACTGGCAGATGAAAACCAAAGTGGTCAGGGAGAAATATGTCCAGTGTCATTTTCTGCACCACAATTCTCACATGGACTGGCATGGTGGAATGATACATTGTAGTCTGCATCAAGCGAGCCAATCATGTCTTTGCGCTGAGTAGTAAATGTGTCATACGATTTTAATAACTGGATCAGAACACTGTACACTGAAATACTAATTGATTTTACATGTATGCTTGTTGATTTTTTTAGAATATGTATTTAAAATAAAGCAATCTGCTCAAGGATTTAGATATTGTATATGTTTATATAATTTTCTTTGATCATAAAGTTTAGTACTATTATTTATTATATTATGCCATCATTACACAACATATAAAACAGTTGTACTATTACAACTGGTTATATTTGGCTACATGTTTCGGCTGTTACCAGGCCATTATCAGGCCAACAAGGAATAGTGTTAATTAAGGTACATTCATTAGCTTTTTCCAATGGGATCCCATTGTTTACATTAAAAACCTTCAAGCTTATAAGTCTTGTATTGACGGTTAAAATGTTACTGGATATAAAATTAAGTATAAAATATATAACTTTCTGAAGTTCCACTTTGCTGGGATGGACGAATGTCTTGCCGCAGTCCGTAGTAACACTTTTCCGGATTGTGTATGATTGTATGTGATTGTACGTAGGGGGAGGATCGTTCACATTAAGTATCAATTGGGATTTTTAAGTAAGTTATTGACAGTTTAAGGTCATAACTGTTGTGAGTTGGTTTCCATATTATTATGTGATCGGGACTGTGGGTCTTACACAGCACATATTTTTTTAGCACTGTTTTTTTTGGATTGATGAAGTTGTACACTTATAATGTGCGCAGTTCTGTGTACTTCCAGTTCAGTATGGTTTAATTAACTATATTGTTGTATTCACTTTATCTAGTGTGTGCATTGTCTTGGACGTCGTCGTGGTATGCACGTTACGGAAATTATAAGTGGCTTAGGTAGACTCACAGTTGTTGTTGTAGTGGAGTTGCTGGTCATGTGCCGGTGTTGTATGGCACGCGAGCCGTAGGTTGGACTTCGTTGTGTACCTCTCATACTGTAGTTACTGTAACCATTGTTGGACACAGGATTGTTTTGTTCCTATGGTACACTGATTGGTATGGTGTTGTCGTTATTACCTATTACTATTATAACATGAGGGTCTGGTGGTTGGTTCTGAATTACAGTGGACAAACAGTGACTTACAGTTCAGGAATATGTGTACATAGTCAGATCACTATAAAGATGATCATGAGCTGCAGCCACAGAGCTAATATTACATACTTACATCGGTGGTTTTATTAAAGGTAATGTATAGATGTTATTACAAAACTGACACACTTATGACTAGCATGGAGTATGAGAGCATCCAGACACAATACGTTGAACAGTTCATTGTACAGAAAATTGAAATGACACATGAGTCTGTGCAGTAAAAGCAGTAGTTTCCACTAACAGGATGACAAAAAGAAGTCCACTAATTTATGTGTTTGAGGTGCTTAATTTGGAAGATGTTGACCTGGCACATCGAGATTAATTAGGTTAAGAATTTGTGCTTTATCATTAACTTATCCCTTGAAGATATCTCTTTCTGTTTTTAAATGGGAGACTTGTTTATTGATATCCTGGAAATCCTGTGTATTGTCTTCTAGAAATCACATTCTGATTTTGCCCTAGCTCCATAATCATCTGTAAACATTAGGCAGTGCCACTTTACATTATCAATGATAACATTCTAATTATAACGTTCAGGTGACCATGCATTGTGATAGATTCTTATGATAAAACCAACTAGATGCACTAATTTATCAAATTTATTTTTGGAATAAAACTCTACATGTTTCGGACAGTTCCTCTATCCATCATCAGGAGTTTTCCACTGTACACAGCAATGGTATATGTCATACAGGTTTGCTGACAGCTTGCTTGTAAGGTGTCAGCAAACCTGTATGACATGTATAATTGCTGTGTGTACAGTGAAAAACTCCTGATGATGGACAGATGAACTGTCTGAAACATGTAGAGTTTCTTCCAAAAATAAATTTGAGAGATTAGTGCATCCAGTTGGTTTTATTATAAGGATTCTAATTATACTAAAATATTCACTCCTTCATGCCTTTTGGATCCTCACATTGACAACTTTACTGTCAGCTTGCCTACCAATCTGTCATGACATCACGTGTTAATATTGATAAGAGTAAATGAAATGGGGCATCCTTGTCATGCGCTATGAGAGATTCCAGCAGTCCTATTTGTTTAAAAATTCTTGTGTCTAATTATGTTAGTGTTACTGCATCAGATGTATACTGAATTTCTAAGTGGTTTCATTGTATTTTTTGTAAGGTATTCCCTGATTTTGACTTAGGCAGACATACTCCCAGAGCAGTTATTAGGTAGTCACTGAGGAATTACTGTGCTGTAGAATCAGAAGTCTCACTGTTAACCACCACAGGCCACTACCTAGTGGTCATTAAAATCCAAATCAGATTTTTTTTAAATTTTTATTTTATTATTATTATTATTATTATTATTAAAGCATCCATCCACGAATATATGGAAGACAGATTCTAAAGTAAATGGTGAATTTCCTTCTCCTCTCTTCAGTCCTGTATGAAGGTGATTCTGATTTGTTACCGTCATTTTCGGAGTATTAACTCCCGTCATTTGATGCTATTACATAAACTCATGCTTATAATATACACACAACATATATAGCTTAATCATTGTGTATGATGGTTATATAAATGTCCTTGAAGTAATATCTAATGAAACATGGTAAAAATGAGTATGAGATAAGGGAACACTCGAAGAGAGTGAACTACAGACTGATGCAGCTCTCATCTGGAAGAACATCACAAGTAAAAATTTTCATAATTTAGTAAAACACATTGGAGGCTAATTAACTGAATATGAATTATTACGGACTCAAAGAAGAAAATGAACTTCTGCACTGTGTGACACCACTAAAACTCAGCAAAGCATTGTCAAAATTAATACCAGGTGCTACAGAAGTGTACATGAAATTGGAAAACTGCCAACCTTCTGGTTCCTTCAAGATTCGAGGTATTGGGCAGTTGGCAATAAAGGTAAGACAGTTTGTGGTTCTTAGATTTGTGTTTGTAAATATGTGACAGGGGTATGTAAATGAAGAAATAACAGTTAATATTATAATAAGCACACACACTGTGGTTTCTCTATTAGTACCAATTTGTACTGTCAACTTAGGCTGCTGTTGAATAATAACTTCTTAACCATTGTGTTAAATTGAAGCTGTGGCCTTAAGTAATATTTCAGTTTATGAAGGTTTACTATCGGTGTTGTTTCGTCTTTTAATTATAAAAAAAAAATGGCATAAGTACCATGTAAGATTCAAAACTCCCAGTGAGTAAGGCACAAAAAACTCTGTTTTGGACTATCAGCCATGACAATGCATAATTCTGATGAAAACATGAGTTTTCAATAGATATTAAGAAAACTTTGATGCAGGTGATTGCCACAGTAGGATTTTAGTTCATTCTATGAATTTAAGAAATTGTAGTCAGATTTTCATACCACTGGGGTAGCATCTTATGAACATTCATCAGCATAACCTTGAGGTTGTACTGTGGTACTACTAGACCACTGTACACACTTTGTGCTGGATATGTATCACAGAATCTCACTGAAATTGTGTGGTGTCAATCAGATGAAGGATGGAGGTTGTCAGCAATTCGTGTCATCATCAGGTGGCAATGCCGGTGTGGCAGCAGCATGTGTCTCGAAGGCTATTGGTATTCCCTGTACTGTGTTTGTACCAGTTGGGACACAACCAGAATGTGTAAACCTCATTAGAGACAATGGAGCACAAGTCCAGGTACAGACAATGTTTTGCCTGACTAGACTTTTAATAAAACTTTTGCCTGTTGATTACCTTGTGGAAGAGATGGAAGGCAAGTCAGAAGTGTTCAAAGGAAACACAAAGTATACATACTTTTTCAAAAGAGGGCTGTTAATTTTTCTCATTGTTACGCTGTTGGTAAAACTGGCTTATACAAATCGCAGCATTAAGAGTTTTGACACTGTATGGGCTGAAGGAACATGCTGCCTTCACCTTCAGGTTTGCAGCAGCTGGTCCAGTTTCATACACATTCTTGTCTTCACAGATTACAGTGTGTTATGAATGAATGAGACAGGCCCACAGGAATGGAGGCACACTTTGCATCTTACTTATTTTTATAATGTGCTCAGTGAATGTGAAATATGAATTTCATTGTCTCCTTCTTACAGATTGTGGGGTCCTCTTACAATGCTGCAGAAGAAACTGCACTTAAAGAGGCTGAGAAGCCAGGATATACATTTCTAAGTCCTTATAATCATCCAGAAGTTTGGTATGGATGTTAATTAGTCACAACAAATAAGTAACTTTCCTTTTCAAAAATGTTTGTAAAAATCAAAATATTGATTTTTACAAATGAGGAACTTAATGACCTGTACTCCTCACCCAATATTGTGCGAGTGATAAAATCAAGAAGAATGAGATGGGCAGGGCATGTGGTGCGTATGGGGGAGGGGAGAGGCACGTACAGGGTTTTGGTGGGGAAACCTGAGGGAAAGAGACCAATGGGGAGACCCAGGCACAGATGGGAGGATAATATTAAGATGTATCTTCAAGATGTGGGTGTGGGGGTATGGACTGGATCAAGCTGGCTCAGGATAGGGACAGGTGGCGGGCACTTGTGAATGCGGTAATAAACCTTCAGGTTCCATACAATGCAGGGAATTTCTTGACTAGCAGCAAACCAGTTAGCTTCTCAAGAAGGACTCTGCTCCATGGAGTGAGTGAGTGAGTAAGTAAGTAGGTAAGTAAAAACCAAAATATTATAGACATGATTATACCTATAGTGACCATCTCATCTGCTTAGGTATATGTATTCTTATATATAAATTTTACATTGTTTTGCTGCACATTTTCAGAATATCTCATGTACAATATATAGGTCAGGTTCATACACCATGAATGAAAGTTATTTCTTGTTCCATATATGCATGTATGTATGTGTGTGTGTGTGTGTATATATATATATATATATACACGGCACCTGTTTGCAACTAGTTCTGTATCTTTCTCACAGGAAAATGCAACAGGTTCAGTACTACTGTAAGTGCTTTAATTTTAACATATAAGATTTTATAGTACTTCAGTACAAATTATTTTTCACAACCATAACCTACTAGGACTTCTCCTGATGTGTATGGGTGAGAATGACAACCTTAAATGCTCTGTTCAATGATGTCATATAATGAAGCTGTGAGGTTTGATGTTCTGACAGTGGTGTTGCTGAAGATTTAAGTCTTCTGGGATGTTACACTGTGCTATTTGGTAAATGGATTTGGATGTTTTGAAGATTTGAATCTTCATATTATAGCTGAATACTATAAGCAAATAAGGGAAAGTGATTATTTGTAGACATGTATAAACATGTCTTGATGAGGGAACAGTTCATTCGATTAAGGTAAACACCATTGTGAAGTGCAGGGAATGTTATGAGAATGTGAACCCAATGATTTAAAGTTTACTGTACAATCCCTGGTTATAAAGCACTGAGCAAAAGGGCCATACAATTGAAGTAGATAAAAATGAGGGCAGAGAAACCACAATGATTTCAATATACAAGAAAGCTAATCCACTGTTCCTGAATGGAATGAAGCATCAGTAGATTATTTGGAACAAACAACTAACTGTGCATTTAGTGTCATTTATTAGACTGAGAGACCTACAATAGAAATTGTGATCAGTAACATCAAAAGAAAATTATTTGTAATAATACTCACATTGTCTGTTGTTATCAGTTATCTCTGCTGGTTCTTTCCCCAGCATGGTTGTTATAATCACGAGTTTGATGTTTAATATGTTATTTTCAATACTCCAAGAAAAGTTCTTATCATTTAACCATAAATTGTGCCAATATATGACACATGCATCCCCACATAATGGATCTCGGAAGTCACTTCATGTAGCTGAAGTTGAAGTATGTCTGTCCTGTATTTGTAAGTATCCAGTCTAATTTTGTAACTGGGATATTATTCATTCTCATTGAAGATTTCCTTGTTTTCTTCTCCAGTCTCACTTTTCAAATTGAGAATGGGACCCTGCAATAGGTACTTTCCTTGTCAATTTGCTTAATCATGTCTCGTTTTGAGTGATGCTAAATATTACTCACAACTGATAAAACACCATTAAATAGCTTACAAATCAAGCCCATAGATATGAAGTTAAATTATCTGAAAACTAGTATAAAGTTTTGCTTCAAAATTTTAAGTGACCTATTAAGCACTCTGCAGTATGACAGCCTGATGTATCTGGTTCCACAAAACTCCGACTGGAAATTCAGGAGTTGCTGTGAATGAATGATTTATATTGCTGTGCACATATAAGAAAAGCAGAAGATGACATTTAATTATTACAGGGCAGGAAATTCCACTTTGGTGGAAGAACTCAAAGTTCAACTTCCCAGTAAGCCAAGCACTATTGTTCTTTCTGTTGGAGGTGGAGGATTGCTATTAGGTGTTATGAAGGGCCTTGAAAAAGTAGGTGAGTTAAAGTCTTCTCTCCTTCAATTATTTCACAGACATCATAAAATATAAAGGGTTAATCACCATTACGAAAGATACATCCTAGATTAGTATAATACATTTTTGTATGTTACTCATACTGTGCATCTTCATATATTCCATATATTGACCAACAAATGCACATAATACAATACAATATTGAATTTTATTATGTGTAACTGTTGGTCAATATATTGAATAGCATAATACAGTTTATGAGAACTGCACTCTTCTGGGTTATTACACAACAAGTAATGGTAATTTCTTACCGATGTTTCGGGGCAACCTATTGGTCCCATCTTCAAGGGTCCACTTCGCGGTGGAAGCCTGAAATCATGCATAATACATTGTAGATCATCACAATCGACTTCCTCAAGATTTGTTTAATATTTATTTTTAACTGCAGGTTTGTCTTCCACTTGGCCATAAAAGTTCTTTGTTGTGTAATGTGCTTCATGCTGTAGTTCATTTATCAAACTTAGGTTCAAATATGCATTTAACTTAGAAATTTCCTTTCAAGTACAGCTCCTCTCCAACTTATGAACATGATATGTTCTGAAAATCTGGTCATAAGTTTAAAATATGAAATGTTGTAGAATAAACATCCTTCAGCAGGTCAAGGGAGATTCAGATAGTCTTTATGTAGCATAATAATAATAACAGGCATCATCCATATAACAAGAATTGTGATAACCAACAATTTACACACACAATTTTGAATGTAGTTCAAAATGAAATTTTAATGGCATTTTTATAATAGTTGGAACTGAAATTTTCTTAAGGAAATTTTGGTCATTACTTTGGTTGGTTGTAAGTGGGATGGTCATAAGTCAGGTAGAGGGGGTACTTCCAAATTACATTCTTCTCGCAGAGAGATAAAGTTTTGCACATTCTTACATTTTAAGAGAATGACATCAACTGAGGGTATTTGAGAACAGGCTATTTGGAGAATGTTTTTGACTCATGGAATAAGAGAAGTTTGTACAAAATTGCACATTGAGGTGCTTCAAAATTTGAGTTACTGAAATTTTACAGTAAATTAAAACCTGCACAAGCTATAAATAGCTTACACACACATCATGCTTGCAAGTAAAATATACAGGGTCCTTATGGTATCTGACCCATATCATAGGTCACTTCCTGTTGGCTTGCTTATCATACAAATCATATCCAGGTTACATTCACCCTCCTGCAGTTTTCAGTGACCAATATGGATCAGATAATATAATGACTTTGGATATAAACATTTTACTTACTGTGTTTAGGTTGGCAAGATGTACCTGTGGTTGCTATGGAAACAATTGGTGCTGACTGTTTCAACCTGTCTGTAAAAGCCAAGAAAAGTGTTGCACTTGAAACAATTACAAGGTAATATTTCCACGACAGTTACTCTGATAACATCCATTGTTACATTCTTGTGTATGCCTAAGACCAATGCTGAGTTGCTTACAATATTTTATGACAAAGAAGAACATGCCACTCTGCTATTGACAGAACTTATAATCAGTAATACTGAGAGGGTTCAATAACTTGCAATATTGACTACAAAAGACAGAGTGAAAGACCTTAAACAAGTAGAATTATATTGTATTTATGTTGATAGATGTTTTGGATGGTTTAACCACTTCTTATTCATGTAAACAGTGAATACACATACTTTAATTTTATTAATTATGGCAGTCGGCCAATAAAGGTCATTGCAGTTGGTTTGTAAGCCATTATAGGAATGTTTTTTGTTGTCTAGTGGATATGGTTCTATTGGGACACTAATTCACATTGTTCCTTGTTACAGATACGCTAGGAATTTTTGTCATTTCAGTATAAGAATCTTCTGCAACAAAATATTAGTATGCATGACGTTTTTGATGATACCACAGCACAGCAGTGCTTGGTGCTAGTGAAATAATGGGATAGAACACTTTACTTTGATGATTATATGAATTGAAATAATAGTGTTCTTTGTGATTCAGTGTTGCCAAATGTCTGGGTGCACGCACTGTGGCACCACATCTTCTAGAAATACTTCCACAGTTCAATATCATCTCTGAAGTTGTCACAGATGCACAGGCCATCATGAGTTGTATAAAGTTTGCAGGTATGTGGAATTTTGTTTCTCAAATGTAACATTCTGTATTCCAATTTGAATTTCATAACTATCTTCACAAAGGCACGCACTGATCTAGTACAGCGAAACTCATGTCACCACAATCTACATATTTTCTTATTATTTATTTTCATATATATATTTAAATATCCTCTAATTTGCATACTGGTTTCAGCTGCATTTCTTCTTTTCCTATACACAGATACCTATTACAGTATCCTTAATTTCATGACTGTAATGATAGTAATCAGTATCAGATACTCATACAGTGCTCATCACTGTCAATCTGCTATCCATGCTCTGTAACATCTTTGCATGTTCAAGACAAAAAAGTAAGCCAAGACAAGAATATTATCTTGCTTTATACAGGAAAAGTATCTTAAATTTGGTGAATACTTGCTACCAACCAGTTTAGAATCTTTTGTCATGGTGTGTGCTTTCTAAACCAGTTACGATTAAAAAACACACCTAACTAGAACTTAGTCCGCTGTTTTGAGTGTGAAACTTGGTCTATCCCAATGAGGGAAGAATATACACCGAGGGTGTTGCGGAACAGGATGCCGAGGAAGATATTTGGACCTGAGAGGAAGGAAGTGATAGCTTCACAAAACTGTACATAAGAATATTTACTTTATTACAAAATGTTTCCGTCAACACAATTAATATTTAAGGTATAACACTACTGCGACATGTTTCGACTTGTGACAGTCATCATCAGGCTGATCTAAGAACCGTTTAACATTTTACAGGTTTTATTTTGTGCATTTAGGATCCCATATGCCTTACACTGTATAATATGGTTAGGTAACTTATCTACAATGCTATTGTAATATAAAGCACGTGGTGTGATTGAAGCTATTTGCTGGCCGTTGTTCTTCCACTTCGTGACTCTCTGCAAGGGGGAGGGTTTTCCTATTGTTTCATTCACTTACGCTCCTGCCTGTCTCTGCTTAAAGTGTGGTGCGGTCTTTATACTGTTTTCTCTAGTCTTACGAGGTGGCTGCCGGCTTCTTTAGAGTGGTGGTGGGTCGGGTTGGGCTCCTATCCCGTTGTAGCTTACCCTTCCTGTGGAGGTGAATGGCTTCACCCCCACAGGAAGGGTAAGCTACAAAGGGAGAGGAGCCCAACCCAACCCACCACCACTCTAAAGAAGCCGGCAGCCACCTCGTAAGACTAGAGAAAACAGTATAAAGACCGCACCACACTTTAAGCAGAGACAGGCAGGAGCGT
>Ga0136643_10001982_pt1 | contig 25953 bp, 11 predicted proteins | sample TergutLab28metaG_FD_96883 | JGI IMG/M metagenome (GOLD analysis project Ga0136643, IMG submission 96883) | Labiotermes labralis P1 segment gut microbial communities from Petit-Saut dam, French Guiana - Lab288 P1 (version 3) (version 3) | ecosystem: Host-associated > Arthropoda: Insects >... | reverse complement strand
AAATCTCCAACATGTTTCGGTTTACATTTAAACCATCTTCAGGGAGCTATTAGTTCATGCTAAAGTTACTTATATCTCTTGTTGGTATGATGGTGTTGTAGTAGCATGTCGTTCCATGTTTGTGATGGGTTCGGATGTTGTGTTAGTCCTCCTCCTGCTTTACTAAGTAACTTTAGCATGAACTAATAGCTCCCTGAAGATGGTTTAAATGTAAATCAAAACATGTTGGAGATTTTAACTATTTTAACAAATTAAAGTTTTATAGTGTCGTTTGAAAAAGTGTGCATGTGTTGGTGATTATTGTGAATTGTGACAATATGCACAGTGAAAAACTGAAAAAATTTGTAAGAACTTATGTAGTATTTGAGCTGTATGGTTTAAGGAAATGTGAGTAGATAATAACATGTTGCTTTCAGGTTTTTGGCTGTTGTGTTAGTGCATGAAAACTGATAAAAGTCGTACATTTTCAGATTCAATTACTCACCCATCCAAACATCTGCTTCTAGTCATGGACTCAGTCGAGTCACCATCTCTCCATACTCGGGCCTTCTTTCAAAAACGAATTCCAAAGATGATGAAAGTAAGTATAAATCAAGAATTCCAATGTGGTTTTTCTGTCCAGCTTAAAATCCAAAATTTTTTTTACTTTAAAGTTATTGTCAGTTTATAATATGATGAATGACCAGATTTGCATTCAAGAATATCTTACTGGTGCTTCCTCTAATGGTAAGCTCCATTTTGTAAAGTACGAAGTGTATATTTTGTTGGTTCCCTGAGAAATACAAGCTCACCTAGGCAAAGTGAGTCAGGTGAGAGTTACATCATTGTATCTGCATTGGAATGTGAGACTCTCATCCACTTCTTTGTTGGTCGTTGTATAGACCAGGTAATTACATGTGAAAAATGGTTTCTTTTGAATAAAAATTGTTAATTTGCAATGCTTCTACAAAGTGTGCATCATGGAAAAAATGTTGCCAGAAGTTCTGTAAAGTTATCTTGCATGAATGGCGCCACATAAAAGAACAAAATACATAATTTTGACTGACAGTTTCGCTGCTGAGAAAAAATAGAATATGAGAAAGTTATGGTTTTACTGAAGTGGGATGTAGCATTCCTCAGCTGACTGGGTACCAAAACTTGAATTTCACCCCTGTACAATTACAGCCATAAAATTCTTTCGTGCAGGCTGACATCCAAGAAGTGAGTATGGCGTATTATTATTATTATTCTTACTTATTGTGAAAGTTACAAATTTCTCCTTAAAGCTACTTGTTACACTTTAGCAGTCCTTCTTCTATTGAACATTAATGAATAAGGCTGGATCCTGTTTACTGAAGTTCTGTTTTATTAGGATTGTTATATATAAACTTATTATTCAACTTGAAGGTGCTCTTCGTTACTTGTAGTCATGTCTCTGTCTTTGGCCTTATTTTGAACATAAAAATTGAAGCTGTATTGCAAACCTGATTTTTCTTCAACACTGTAGGGCTTCGTTGATGGTGTATGACTCACTTACACAGTCTTCTTATTTTGGACTTTGTCCATCATCTAAATTTTAAAAAACATGACTTTTAGAATCTGGCCCTGCTCTGGAATTGATCTGTTCTCAGGGCACATATCCTAAAACGTTCAGTTTCTCCTTGATACCCAGTGACTTAGAATAGCTTGATCTAAGGAATCCACCATGGTAGGTGCTTCTTTGCCTGAAGACAGAAGCAGAGTTTGCCTCCGAAATGTCAGGATTTTAACATTTAGGCGATGGACAAAGTCTAAAATAAGGAGATTGTGTCATTGAGTCTGGTTTTTCTGTCCTGTTTGCATTATTCATTGGCAGAAAGATAATACCTCTTTATGTTCAACAGGAACACTGTTGCTATATTCAGATATTTATTTTGTCAGTCACTGTAACTAAAAGCAACATCTGGAATCTTCTGACCATTTTATAACATTATTTTGATGGATTAGTGGAAAGAGGTTTTAATGTGAATGGTTAATATTTCTCAAGTCTAAGTGATGTAAATCCTGAAACTTGTGCAAAATAAAGCCAGTCATTTGCATATTACGTGTGCAAAGACATTGTTCATGAGAGTTAAGGTAATAAAATAATTGGTAACCACACAAAATCTGTATCCACTTCTTTATTTCCTGACAGTAGGTGATATTTCCAGTGCTTAAGCTGAAAGTTTATCATGTTGATAGAATTGCTAATGTGTATAGAGCAGTGCTGAATGGGAAATACCAATCCTTTGTTGAATCAGAACATTAGTATTCCCTTTTGTTTAGTTCACGGTTCTTCGGTTAGCCTTGTGTCTACTGCGTCTTCACTGTACAGCACACCAGAGGAGAAGCAGTCCCATGAAATTAGGAAACTGCGTCGTGAGCTGCAAGATGCACAAGAAAAGGTCCATACCCTCACTAATCAGCTGTCTACAAATGTATGTTTACATATCTGCATTAATAACTTTTTAAAAATGTGTAGCAGCTTTTGTTTAATGTCTGTCCATTGGAGATATTCACAGAAAAAAAATTATGTTCTAGTGTTGCTAAGTTAATAAGTTAATTTCAGGAAACCTTATGTGAGGATTTCACTGTATATTAGTGTTAGTAGTGCTTGATGTGTTAAATACATTATGCCTGCAAAGTTGTGATTTGGTTTTGAAGCATTGCTGTTTTGCAATAATTATTGCTAGACATTTGAACAAACCACAAAAGAAAACACAAACTCTGAAAGCTTACATGTGCTACTGGTAATATTCAGTGTGATGGTCATTCATGTATGCATATGTCTCATTTGTATTACATCTTGTATCATACCCAAGTGAGAAACTTTGGAATTTCAAGCTTGATGGCGTCCATGGTTGTACGGTGCAAATGGACATCAATTTTTCACTCCTACTATACTTCTTTTACGCAGTCTTGTAACCATAATTCCATCCTGTGATGGCCAAGGACTTGAACCACATTTTCCAGTCCACCAACCCAAGAAATGCCCATTTGCACCTTTGTGGACACACTCTGAATAGGAAAGTGGAGCTCAGTTGAGTCAGATAGCTCAATTGTTTTTACTTTATGGTAGTTTCTGATGTTCAAACATATCTACAGACTATTCAGAGTGAAAAGTAGAGATGTATTTGGGATTGTAACTTTGTTTGGGCATGGCAAAAAATTTAAATTCCAATGAACGTGTGGAAAACATGAGATAAGACGGTAGTGTTAGTAGTAGTAGTAGTAGTTGTGATTTGGTTCTTCTTAAAATGTTTTAGGGAGTCAGTTGAATTTCTCTTTTAGCAAGTAATATTGGCACAGTTTTCTAAGCCCTGATTGTATGTTTTTGTTTAATATTTTGTTGCAGCAGTTATCAGGGTTATTTTATGTCTGCATAATAATTGCAAGTGAATTTAGATAAGTAGTAGTGGCTAATCATATTCATTTTGTATTTCCTAGGCACATGTGGTTTCTGCTTTTGAACAGTCACTGTCAAATATGACACAACGCTTACAACACCTTACCTCAACAGCTGAGAGAAAGGTAATGAATGAAACAAGAAATCCACATGTTGAAATTTAAGGAACCTACGTTTTTGGGGTATTGAATAGGAGTTGTTTGCTATGAGGAAACTATCCATCATTCAGTCTAATGTGCTGACAATTATGGTTTATTTAGTATTTAGAAAAGATGTGGTTTTGTGTGGCCAATATTTAATTGTATTTGGAAACTGACATCTTGATCGTATTGTCAGCTGTAAGTAGTAGCTTGTTGTGTGAAATAGAGAGGGATATTATTCCTTCTGTGGCATTGAAGTTGCTCAATTGCCTTCAGCTGAAACAGTGTCTTTCACAGTCCATTTTAACATTTTTCCAGAATTTTTACTTTGAATGTAATTAAATTTGTTCAATAAATTTGCTTCTCTTTGTTTCCAAGGGGTTTGTCCGCTTCACTTGAATGCTTTAGAGAAGCAGCACTAATTGTTGTTCAGCAATGCACATTTCATATTACTACATTGAAACAGATACAAAGACTTTGAGCAGGATAGTGATAATCTGAGACAGGAATTTATTATTATTGAAGCAAAAGTTGGAAGTTCCATTTGTATAAGAATTATGAGTTTCTTTCCATGTCTGAAAACGTTTCTAAGGACCCTTGTGTTATATTACTTTCCTGTCACTGTGGTTAGTAGTGGTTTGTAAAATATAATTTTTGTATCACGATAGTGTTTTATGAGGACCGTAAATTTCTGTTGTAATTTTGCACTGTCATGCATTTTTTAAATTCATTGTATGTGAAATACTACTTGTATAACTTCTTAGGACTCTGAGCTGTTAGAGTTGCGACAGACAATTGAGTTGCTGAGGAAGCAGAGTGTTGAGGCTGGATTAACATCAGCACATATTCAGAGCATGTCACCTTCCCTTGCTCGAAGGCATACAATCAACATTAATACTGGGGCTCAAGGTAAAGAGAATTGGGTGTTTGATGTAAGAAGTTCTCTAGTGCAGGATGGTTGAGGGAGCACAAGGCATTTCATAGTAGGCATGCTGTATAAAACGAGATATGAAAGGTATACCCTAATTTGGAATATGCATATCTTCTCGTATGCTTTTTATGAAATTCGGTAACTTGCATTGTCTGTAAAATTCATGTCTTACTTACGTGAATCTTGTGTCAGAGCAATTAAAATGTATTTTTTCCTGATTACAAAAGTGCGAGCAACAATGTTTTAAGATCTGAAAGTTGTATTGCTTGGAGAAGAATTTTGTACAGCTTTTAGTATAATTATGCACTAAGTTGGAAGGGTTGAAATACTCATTATGGCAGGAAAAATTTCATAAGAAGACACTTTCCAACACTTGGTGATGATTGTCTTCTCATATGGATACTCATTTATAGAATATTATATGCCTCTTGGTGTCTGTATTCTGCCATCATTCACACAAACATAACTACAGCCAGATACATAAACCGCACGGTCATAAATCTAAATTTGCAGTGGATCATTTATTAACCCTTTGGCCCTGGAGCTGGACATTTAAAGTTGAGCACAACATTTAGGTAAAATGTGAATATTTTATGAACCAAAAAAGTTAGCATTATAAAATACACAAAATTTTGGTGGTGGAATAATTGGAGATTGTACAGCAAGTCTCAAAAAACATAATTAAATATATTTGTTAACTAAATATACAAAAAGCTTTCTGTGGAGAGTAGAGGTGTGCCTGTCCTATATATTGGATGCATGGTGCCTAAAGGTTAAAGTGAGTGGCACCCATTATTTTCCCTGTTTGGCTAATATCAGGGTATAGGAGGCTTGTAAAGGGTAGGAGTAAGTGAATGGAAACAGGTGACTCTACACAACTGAGAAATGGTTCTGATGAACAAGTGATGCTCTCTTTCCACACTGTGTTTATTGAACTCTGTATTTGTCTTTCAATTTGATGTTAATGACCATGAAACATTGTTACATTTTATGTGGCATATGATGATAAATGTAACAAATTGCATATGAAATTGTGAAATTAGGATATGCACCAGTGCAAACATGAAATGATACTGTTTTGACAAAATAATCACACAGCCATATTTACTGTACTTTTCTGTATAATGATGTTACTGTGTGTGTGCACTGGTACAGCAGTCCACTAGTTTCTTGTCTAGTGTGCGGCAATCTACAGTTTGCATGTCTAGTGTGTACATTGTGATCAATACTCTAGAAGTTCCTTGTGAAATATGTATTTGATGCAGCAGTCCACAAGTTTCTTGTGCAAGCTGTACGTTTGATACAGTGGTCCAAACGTTTTTTGATTCTATCAGAATGAATGTTTTAAATTAGGTGTTAAGTAATTCTTGCGCTCCTTCTTTCCATGGTTGATGCTCATTTCAGATGTAGTTTGATCAGTGCAGATTCTGTGGTACTGAGTACACTGATCAAATGACAGCGTATCACATATTTGGTGGCCACAGAATATGTAGCAAGGACAACACAATAGAATGGCCCTTTTTATTCTTACTCATAGTTCTTGCTGACTTTGCTAAGCATATTGAAAATGTGTGCAGTAAATTATTAGTCGTAAGTTCTTTCCAGCACTTCTTACGTTTGTCATGCTGTTATGATCTTCAGGTGGAAGCAGCATGTTGCGCCAACTGTCCGCAGATTCTGTGTCAAGTATAAATTCATTGTCATCTGCCTGTAGTCTGTCAAGTTCTGCTCATGCTCCTGATAACTCTGCTACTTCTGCCAGCAAGAAGAAGAAGAAAGGCTGGGTAAGTATTGCACTGTATTGTTCGTACCCTGGCATGTAAACACAACAGTCCTGCATTTAGGGAGGTTGCTCTTTAACTTTCTACCTCATTCTTTATCATAGACATAACAGATTGACTGTGCAACTCATCATTGTATACAATAGATGAAATATTACTTTCATAAAAGAGGTATATATTTATTGGTTATGCTGGTATTAATTTAGTGCCTGAATATGTGACATTTTAATTCTTCAGTAGCAAATTCAGGTTCATTGAAGCACCTCCTAGGGTCTTTTGGCTGGAGGTACAAAAAGCAAGCCTACGAATCTTCTACAAAACTCTTTCATTTCATTATTTCCTTTCTTCTTATTTTACTGACACTTCTGCATGTCTAAATATTTCCACAATTTGTGTATGTAGTAAAAACAGTTACAAAGATTCATACTCAAGTAATTTCTCATTATATTTGTGATGCCATGGTATTTGCAAGGATGCCCACTTTTGTGAGTCTTTCCCTTCTGAAATTGTTTCATGTGTTTATGTAAGTTTCTAATATGAGTGTCATTTTATCGAAGAGTAATTCTGTGTCTTTCGTCCAGCTTGCATATTACTCCTTATTGGTTACGTGCATGGTGTTCCCTTTTTCTGCAGTTTGCATTTGTTATTACATCTGTGTAGCAGAATTAAATACTTTGTTTTCACATTGTGTCTTCCTGTCACGTAATGTAACTTGAATCACATACAAGCACCCATCCTTCCAGCTGCGCAGTTCCTTCAGTAAAGCATTTTCACGTTCAAAGAAAAATAAAAATGGGTCTGTATCTGATGTGGAGGACTCACGAGGACTCAGCTCAGATGTTTCTGCACCTTCATCTCCACTTCTGAATGCACCACACCATATGAATGGAAGTCAAATTAAAGGAAGCCAGTCATCCTCTGCGTAAGTGTTACTTTTTGTTGTACTTAACTCTTGCTGATAAAACACATTGAGGTTTATGCGAAATAAGAGGTGTCATTGTGGTATGGATGAACATTAGGCAATGTGCTGCTCAACATCTGTATCCAGGCCAGAAAATTCAGGCATATGGTCTGACTCGTAAGAGAAGCAATAGACATTGAACTGCTCCCTAGCAACATGAACCAGGAAGACAGGTTCTCTGTATGTAGGCCTTGGAAGGCATTAATCCATTAGCTGAATGAGAGAAGGCAGCAGACATTCTCCAAGAACCTAATAGCCTCACCCTGTCCAGGCTACCAATCCATACTTTAATATTAATGCTCACAATGCTATCAATCTCTTGTCAGGTTACCCATCCAAGTATTAATCATGCTGATTGCAACGTAACAGTAAGCAGGCATCAGACCAGAGTCATTGTTCAAATTATTTTAGTATCTCCCACTGGTGAGGCCAGAATAAAGGCCCATACATGGATATCTTAACTCCTATTCGCTTTGGACATCCTGTTCCCTCTTCCTGCATTCTGTAGTTGCGATTGGCCGAACCCACTCAAACTGTCAAATATGACTGACACATTTCCTTCCTCCTCATCACTTCAGCATCTTCTTGAAACCGTGAAGATGGAGACAGTACTTAATCTCTGCATTGTCACAACATTCAACCACAGCACAGTGCAGAAACCCAAAAGAAGTTCATCATCTGATCAACAGCTGCCACAAAAACCTGTAAACTTACAATAGGGAAGGCACAGGCAGCATAGTGCTATAAATTTGGAAAAGCAACTGCAGGACTCAAGTGAAATACAGTAATATAATAATGTGTTGTTGTAAATTTCTGCTCATATGCTGGGGAATCATATTTTTTGAGCCCTGCTAATGTCTGTAAATATATTTATATTTCTTGTGTGTGTTCTGAGCAGACAGTTTCCAAGTTAACTTCAGTATGTTTGGTTGGTTCAAGCATCTACGATAAGGAGCCTCATGATGCGCGGCCTGATGTGGTAGAGGAGCTGAAGAAGCAATTGAGAGAGAAAGATCTTGTTCTCACAGACATACGTTTGGAGGCGCTTAGTTCTGCACACCAGCTAGAATCTCTCAAAGATACAGTCATCAAAATGAGGGTGAGTAAGGAAGACACTTGAGGTTGGACAGCTGTGTATAGGTACTTAGTTTGAGTAATAAGAGTTTGCCTATCCTGATCGGATTTATAATTTTCCTCAGTCTCCGCTGATGCAAGTTTGGAATAGGTTACAGTTTCCCACCCAGCTGAGTGTCTGTATGGAAGGTTTCCATGTCACAAATGTCGAGCTTAAAATACAACAGCTGAATTTTTGTCATCAGCAACCTCATATATTGTCTCAGCTTCTGTAATAAGTGCCATTCTATTTCATTTGATGTATGCATTCAAACAATACATTCTGAGACTTACAAGAGTTCTGTATGTGTCTTGTACTCCAGGCATTTTATTATCATATAATGTTGTGGCATTTACAGGTATATCTGTTTACAGATCCATAATTCCTCCATGAGTGCATCCTCACTTTTATATATGCCATTTGTTTACAGAATGAGATGCTAAACCTGAAGCAGGATAATGAACGACTGCAGCGAATTGTTACAAGCAAGTCACTGACATCATCTCAGAGCTCACTCCCGATTACAGACAGCTTGGAGAGAAGGTTCAGCATGACTGAAACATCCACCCCTCCACCAGCAGGTTTGTCATGTGGTCAACATAATAACTTCTGTAAGGAAGATAGGTTTATAGTATTACTACATCTGTGTGTCTGTCCTGTCTGAACAAATTTGAAACATTTGGCAGATGTACATAAAATTGAAGTGAGCATAATACTATTAGGGACTACTCCTTTGTGTAGTTATTACTTTTATACCTTTATTGACATAGTCAAGTTATGATGTGGGAGTGACACTAGAGCTGCTTAAAATAGGGTCCTCACATTTTGTTAAGTGTTAAACATCTGTTAAGGTAGTATTTTGTGGAATATGGAACAGCAATTTACAATATATATATATATAAAATTCTACAGTCTAACTCAACCTTTATTATGTAATACAGTTGAAAGATAATTAAGAAATCTTACAACGACATGTTCCAGCTTTTTTCATATATAAAATGTGAATTCAGTTTTAAAATAACATAGGTAATAAAGAAAAAAATATATAAAACAGTTGTAAGGTAAAGGTAAAGCAGTCCCGTTACAGGCCTGGAGTGGCCCAGAGGGTTCCAGGAAGTTACGGTTCCCAGATTTCATGACAATGGCACAGGATGGTGGTAAGGTTGTCAGCCTTATGCACCGGCCGCCTTTACCCCCAGGAAATGCTCCTGGTACTCGTTTCTGTTAGAGGCCGAGTCAACCCCAGGGCCATAGTGCGATTGGAAGGATTTTATGTCAGTGAAAAATTCCAATTACACCAGCTGGGATCGAAGCAGCGACCTTCCGATTTGTAGCACAGCACCTTAACCACTGTGCCACCGCGGTCCCCATAAAACAGATTTAGGTAAATAAAATTTGATATGTAGGGAGTATATGTATAGAGCAATCTTGCAGAAAACTGTATGCTGTGATAGTAATGAAGATATACTTCCCTCAGTTTATGGGAGGTTGTTTTATCATGTGGTTTCTCCTCTTTGGTGTATATGGAGTACCTTTGTTGTATTGTGCAGAGATGTAGTAATATTTCTCATATGGTGTCGCTAGATGAAGCTATGTTGAAAATACAACTACATAGAAAAATATATTTATTTTATGATGGTGTATAGGTTGTTAAGTTGTTTATATGTTTTGTGTGTAATTGCATTACTTACATTTTGGAGTGTACATGGTGACCGCATTTTTTTCTTGTGTCTTGTCTTGTATATATTTTACATTGTTCATGTAGAATATATACGATTTTATAGTTCTGTTCAGACGTCGGGGAATTACCCAGAAGAAAGCATACAAGAAGAAAGTTTGCAAAATTGTCACTGAGCTACAGTTATAGAGGTAACTGGCAGTGTAGGCCCCTTGTATGGAACATGCCAGCAAATTGTAAGGGAGTAACTGAACATACAGTGGATATCTATGAAGTTTGTCTTTTTATTCACTGGTGAGCAGGGGGAGTGGAATTTTTGGCCATTAGTTACATCCCTGTTGTCCACCAGTCTCTTTACTCATCTTATTTAGCCCCTTTTTATGTCTCTTGTTTCAAGAATGAAATTGCAGCTTAAAGGACAGTGTTTCCAGGATATCTCTGAAATTCAGGAACAGTTGCAGTTCCCAAAAGTTAGTGCAATGGTGATTCCATCAGTGACAGAATTTTGGACTCATTGGATGAACTTGGAATGGGACTACTTGTAAGGGGACAACAACAACCAATTACAAAACTAAGTGTTTATTTCATTACTGACTCAGTCCAGAAACTTTTGGATATGCACTTGTGTGTGTGTGTGTGTGTGCACGCATATATGTGTGTGTATACACACACAATTTGTAAGAAAGAATTTTTGATGAACTTGATATAATCACTGTCTTTGCTGGTGTAATTATGTACAGAAATTAGTGCTTAATTGTGTGATTGTTAATTTATACATGAACACTTTGTTAATTCAAAATACCATAAATGCAAAGCATGTGACATTTTCCAGTTTTAAACATAGGATTTTGGTGTACTTTTTAATGTAGTTAATTTAAAGTATGATTAGTTCATGCTTTGAAGCTCTAATAAAAGGTAAAGCAATCCCATTACAGGCCTGGACAGGCCCTGAGGGTTCCAGGAGATTGAGGCTCCCAGATTTCAAGACAGTCGGCACATGAAGGTGGTAAGGTTGTCAGCCCTATGCACTGGCTGCCTTTACCCCCCCAGGAAATATTCCTGGTACTCATTTCTGTTAGAGGCTGAGTCGACCCCAGGGCCATAGTGTGGCCAGAAGGATTATGTCAATGAAAAATTCCAATGACACCAGCGGGAATCAAACCCGCAGCTGCTTTGAAGGTCTAATGCAGTTTAATAATCTTAAATGTTGTATTTTTTTGTGTACAGTTTGCATAAACGCTTTGCAAGCTGCTGTATAATAGTGCAGTCAACATTCTTACAGCACTGGTAACAAGACCCAGACCACTGGTTAAAGCTTACCCATATTATTCCACATTCTGGTGTTACATCTGCAGATGCAATCAAAATTCAGCTTTATGGGCATGTGCACTGAATGTATACCTAGCTTAATTAAGGTTATCTTTGCAGTGGTCACACTGCAGTGTGGAGTGTTTAATTTCCTGTTGTGGAGAGTATAGAGGATGAGCTGCCAACCATTGCCTGTGCTGTATACTGCTGTGAAACAAATGGGAGGAATTGCATAGGTTACATGAATTGTTCTAGTAACTTTGACATATTTTTTCTACATGGACAAATTGATTCCAGCTACAAGTAACCTTTCTATAATACAAAGAATACATTGTTTTAACTATGTATGTAGTGGGCATTTTTCAGCAGCAGTCGTAGATTATGTAACAGCCTCAGAATATTGTCTGAACTGAAGTAGAGCTGACTTGCATATCTGGACTTTCTGTGAACTGAAGGCACCATTGTACATTCTGTGCATATGATCAAGATTTTGTTGCATCATATGTTGTGCAAGTGCTGTAACCTGATTCAGCCACCAGAAGTGATCTGAGCCTCATCACCTTGTTGCAAGAGTAGTGACTGCACTCTTCTCGAGTGGCCTACTAAGGTCAGAGTTTGATAAAACGTGAATTATTGTTTGCTGGCTCATGTTCGGATGTAAACTGTATTAACATGGAGAGACATTTATTATGCAATTAAGTAAACAAATTGTAGCTTACAACATAAGATCATAACTTGCAACAAACCACATCAAGTTTAAGTTTGCATTTAAAACACTGGATATTTCGAAATCATATAATTCATAGTCCAATTTTTCAGTCTCAGGCCCCTCAGATTAATGAGATTTTACTATACTTCTTGGAAGACTCACCATATAGCTCAGAAGAAATGGATATCATAAACTTTTGCCTATATGTTTTTCAGGTTTCTTTCTTCAGCTTGACAAAAATTTATGAGCCTGCTTCTGATTTTGTAGTATTACTTTTGCAGTTAATTCACATTCTTGTTATTCTGCTTCAGATCCAGATGGCAAACGTGTTGTAGTTTCAGTTTTCCTTGGTTCCCATGGCAGTTACCATAAATATATAGAAGAAGGGAATACTCCGTCATCATGCATGATTGCAGCTCTTTTCCTGAGTGGAAAAACAAAATGGGATATGTTGGACTGCCTTATCAGGAGAGTGTTCAAGGTACAGCAGACATTGGCATTTACCACATAATAATAATAACATACCCAACATTATGGAGGTTAATTGCTTGCACATTGAAAAGTTGCTAGTTGCTAAGTTAGTGAAGAAATGTCTCACATAGAGCCCGAACATTCATTTTTGAATTAATAAGTCTCTGCAAGATTGAGGTTCTTGCAGTGGATATGATAAGGGTTCTAATCATCTGAAATGTGACACCATGTGGGTTCGTGTGTAGGTACTATAATTTTGGAGGTGCATACTGCCTCTATCTTCAGGGTAGTCTACAAAGAGTAAGTTATGTGGATAAACCCAATTATTATATGTGGGAATGACAGGAAAGGTAGTAGGAATAGTGGGCCAGTGGGAGTGGGGCTGTAGATGGAACATGCAGAAAAATGAAAACAAGTGTTAAAAATATTTTAGGGTACACAGGAGATGGAAAGGTGTGAGAGAAATCTGGGAGGAAACAGGGTGAACTGAGGTGAGCAGGAATAAAGTGAGGGGTTGAAAGAAGAAGAAGGAGGTTAACAGCTCATTTAGGACAATCCTTGTCTTGAAGTACAGTCATTCAGTGGCATGTTAAAGCACTCTATTGCTCTTAAGATATGTATGGAGGTGAAATGAAGGTGGGAGAGGTTCTGGTATGAAGAAGAAAGTCAAGGGGTAACTTTGACCAAAGGACATGGGAAGGGAGGTGGGAAAGCCAAGGTGGGAAAAGGGGAGGAGATGACCAGCCTATTTGCGATATTTAGTTTCTTTAAGGGTAGTCGATAATTAGCCCTGAAAAGGGCCTTTGTGTTCAAAATTGCTTGTCCTCTGGGAGATGCTTCCTCCTTACTTGCAAGGAGTTAGTGACAAGTTTCTGTGACCTGTTCAAAGACAAGATCATCTTCCTTGTTGATGTTGTTGGGTCAGGACTCAGTCTTGGCCTCTTCTCTGGTGGTATTGTCCATGTATTGGGATTTTTTTGGAAAAGATTTTGAGATTCTGGAGTAGGATTCAATATACCTGATTACATTTTGTTCTCCCAGTGCTAGCTTAATGTGATTGTCCCAGGTGGACATGCCAGTGTGTTGCGTCTTTCCCATATTCTCCATAGCTGATCATTCTGACAATGTAGACATGACTGCACCCACAGGAAATGCTTAAAATTGGCTTTATTGAAATATTTAAGTGGCTTGTTTATTTTGACACTCTTATGTGTATATATTGACCAAAGAGGTAAGAAATAAGGATATTAAAAATGCAGAAGAGTATGACATCACAAGTTTTCCCTGTTGTTAACCACTGCATACCACATCTCAGTGATTATGTTGCTTTATCTATTGTTAACAAGCACTGACACATCAGTGGACATATATTGCTTTATGCCCTATATAGAGTTGGTTATGATTGCCCAGTAACCACAGCAGAGATGGAAAAATGGAGAGAACTGAGAGAAAAATGTTTTATGTACAGGGTGGCACAATAGTCACTTGACACTTGTTGTGTAACAGCACGGCTGTACGTATGGTAATTTTGTCATCTTCTTGTTCACCATTAGTACAGGAATGATCATTTCTTCTTGCGAATGGGCTGCAGTTACTTATTTTTCCATATGCCCATGCTTCACCCCTTTATGCAATTACATTGCAGTAATATGTGCATAATGTTGTCAAGAAGAAAGTGATTGGTAGACACATGTCAATTGACATTACTGCAGCCACCTGATCTGACCCTGATGGATTTCATCTTCTGGGTGGGGGTTGTAAAAGAGTTAGTGTAGCCAATAATTTTTGAAGAACTTAAGCTTTACATCAGAACATTCTTAATAGCATTGATGATGATAGTAGGGAGCTTTGTGAGATGGTATGTTCAAGCATTCTGGCGAGACTTTCAACAGTACATCAGTGTAACAGGAAGAAACTTTGAACAGTTCAGATAGTCAATAAATGTAATCATCATGTCTGTCAGTACAGTTCAGTGAACATGTTTCCTCTAGTGTCAAGTGACTTCACATATATATACTTTTGATGTATACATTATCTTGTGATAATATAGAAAATATATTACAATAAACTGTCATTTACAGCTCATACGTTTATTTTAATGTAGTTTTTATACAGCTTTGATTTGTGTGGTTATTCTGTCACAAACAAGAGGAACTTTGCCTTTTATAATCTGCATGAATGGCCTTGCATACTGAATGGAACAACTATGTAAAATCTCTAATCGTTGTGACTCAAGGAAATTGCTGTTGCAGGAGTATGTTCTACGAGTTGATCCAGTATCAAACCTGGGCTTAAGTGCAGAGTCAATATGGAGCTACCACATAGGGGAGGTTGTTCGTTATAAGGACAGTCAAGTGCCTGAGCTGCTGCCTTATGGGTACCTGGTTGGTGACTCACAGAACAGTATTCATGTCTGCCTCAAGGGTGCTCTTCACAGCTGCAGTGTAGATGCACTTGCCTTTGAGACCCTCATCCCCAAGTCAATTGTACAAAGGTACTGTGTATTCCTGTTCTCTGTTGTACTCCATATTACATGCTTTTTACAAATGGATGCCAGAAAACGGTAGAAAGATTAACACTAACTTGTTAGTGAATGCAGACATCTTTATAAGCACTCCTATTTTTCTACTTTTTTCCACATGCAGTTTTTTTTGGAATACTGTTTTGAATCCCTGGCTGTGATCTAAACATTGCAATAGAAAGTGGGGTTCAAGTGTTTGTTTTTAAGTAGTTAAAAGAAATACAGACAACTTCTGGTTTCTGTCAAACACAAGAATGCATATTTTAATTTAATATAACAGCATGTTTTGGTCAAATGACCATCATCAGGCCAGCTCTACAAAATTCAGAACAAAGTGCAATGCGGGGCTAATAATACTTTTGTAAATGGGATCCCATATAATTTACAGAGGTTGTATAACATTACATAAAATAATATGGTAAGTTAGCCTGTGGTATGTTGACATTGTGTATAATAGTATACAACTGTCAGAACTGAGACGAAATTAAAATTTGTACATTTTAAAAGTACTTCAGATCTGGTAATTAAAACTTGATTATTTTGAGTCATAAGTATTGGCACACGATATAAAACAATGTTCCAAAATTTTTTTATTTTGTATGCCGAATTACGGTTGGTAGAATCTATGTAGATATGATACTTCTGGTTTCAGTTTCATAAATGTTATCTGTGTACAAGGATGTGTTTTCCAAATGGTGTAAGACATAATTAATATGATTCATATGTACTAAGGTATGAACACCAATTATGTTCTAAAGGTGTATCAGAGGATCGGTGTGTGCGTGTTGCTGTATTGCAACATGCACACACGTAAATTTGGGACAACTGTCATTATAGAACAGCATTAAAATCATTGTAATTGTCAATATAATTTCCTTGGGTGTGAATGTAGTGTTGTTTATTCTGCCATATAAAAGTCAGATGTGAGACAAATGTATGTTTAAATGTGTAATTCTTCTTGTGAAGTGGTTCTGTTTGTATGTAGACACTGATGCTAGTCAGCATCAGAGAGCCTGAATGTAGTGAACACCATTACAACAAAGTTTCCGTTATGAAGCAGACTAATGTCTAATGCATGGTTGCACGAATTCCAGGTACCATGTCACCCAGCCCACTGAATTGTCGATTGAGGTGTATAAATTTTGGGTCCTCAATATGGCAACTTGCTTCATATTACAGTTTTGAGGTGGCTGCTAGAGTTTTGGACACCTTGACCACTGCTCTAAGGAACCATACATGTGAAGTTCAAGTTGATCTGATTGTAATGAAATTTTAATTAAAATGTCAGTGAAAAGAATACATTTATTAATGTTTTTGAAGCAGGCCCTCAAATGTTACTGATGTTGGGTGTTAGACATGGTCCTACTTGAAGAAACAGACATACATGATTGATCTGCATAGTAGGTTCAACATTTATGTTTCCAATCCATCTTATTATTTTCGCCAAATTTTTATTTTTGTTATAGTTAAGCACAAAATAATTTGTTAGTCTTTGTTTTCAATCACCTGTATTCTTTGAAAATTGAGAAGTAGTTATTTCCCACAACAACTTGCTTCATGCCATTACAATATAAGGGCAAAACTGAAATCTTTAACAGTCTCTTGTAGCTTCCTAGACTGACTGGATTGTGAAGTGTCACTTTGAGAGGCCTGAAGCTGTATGAATGTTGGGAATGTGAAATTTACAGGTATGTCTCTCTCCTGAGTGAGCACAGAAGAATTATCCTCTGTGGTCCAAGTGGCACTGGGAAGTCCTATCTTGCCAATAAACTAGCAGAGTTTCTAGTGCTTCGTGATGGGAAAGAGTCCACAGCTGAATCAATAGCCACCTTTAAGTAAGTACTGTTATATCACAAATTAGCTAAATTAGGTCTGTTTTAGTGCACATTGTCATAAAAGTTATTTTTTGTATATTATAGGCTATGCAAACTGATGACATGTAAATGTGTACTGACCTGAAATGTATACTTGTGACTTATTTTAAGGTTATCTATCTTGCATTACACTTTTACTTCTGAGATGATAAAATAAAAATGATGTATTACTTTAGAGTAAATATGATAAATAATTTATGTAATGTGTGACCAGCAGCACAGGGTATGCTAGATACACTGGCATTGCTTGCATTTTGTCGTATTGTCCCCTAAAGACCACTGCATGTGTTACATTGTAACCTACCCCAGAGTTACCATAACATGATATTTTTATCTGTGTTGTTTGATATCAACATACGAGACCTGATCAAAAAAGTGTCCACACTGATGTTGTTAAACGAACAATACTGAACTTAGCTTCATGATGGGCTACTTCATTTCAAAGTAATCCCCTTTTGCTTGGATGCACTTATGCCAATGACTTCTACTGCTGGAAGCACATCTCATGCCTGTTTTGGGGATTGCTAAAAGTTACTGCATCACATTAAGTTTAATAATTTCCAGATATTCAAATTGTTATACTTTTTAAGGTGCTTTCAGTGTGGGGGTAGCAGAAAAATTCACTTGGGGCCATATCTGGGGAGTATGGATGACATACACAGTACTGTCTACTTGTAGTAGTTGTGTTAGACTGAGTGGCTGCACTCAGGTCTTGCTAATTGATGACATGCAGGAGCATGTCCAGAACTACTCAGGGAAGTGCCATCGCAGTGTGATGTATGGTACTAAAGAAATGGATTCAGTCCAGATACTTTTTGATCAGGTGTCATAAGAAGGAAAAATAAATTGTGCCTAATGCAGTAAGCTTGACTGTATTCAAACTGTGTGCTGTGCAGCTGAGCCTTTTTCACCACATTGTGTTCCAGTGTGGACCATAAAAGCAGCAAAGAGTTGCGTCAGTATCTTGCCAACATAGCAGAGCAGTGTGAAAATAATGCATCAGACCTTCCCTCTGTGATCATATTGGACAACCTCCATCATGCAGCTTCTCTTGGAGAAGTGTTCAATGGCTTCCTGAATGCAAAATATTCCAAGTGCCCTTACATTATAGGAACCATGAACCAAGCAACATGCTCCACCACCAACTTGCAGTTGCACCACAATTTCAGGTGATTTAGTTCATGATGAGTTATTATGTGGACCTTACCAAAAACTGCAAATCAGGAATAACAATGACCAGAAAAACTTAAATAGTGAATTTTTCTGAAAAGTAAATGAATTTTGAGCATTTACTCACATTTCCAGCAATGGACGTAGTGTTATGACATGTCTTTTCTTTTCTTCTTTCTTCTTCTCTTGAATAAACATTGACTCTTTCCATACTGTTTCTTGTATATCTTTCTTCACAACACAGTTCAGTAACAACCAGTGGCTCACTAATCCTGTCACTGTTTTACCATGCTCTTGACTGATCTTTGCAGCTGTCCTAGCAATACTGTGTTAGAAGAACTGTATTCCTGCTTTTCCTCTTAACCTTTATCCGATGAACGCATCATCCTTTTAAATCGGCATCCGATGAACGCACCAAATGGGTGTGCTGCAGCCATTTAAAATGCTCTGTACAGCCATGTACAGGCTTAGAATTATAGTCCCACTCGTTATCTCCACGTTATAATGTTTTGTAGCCAGATTCACGCTCCGCCACTTTACCCAATTATGTACATATGCACGGCATGAATAGCAAGTTTCTAGCCACCCTGTAATCTTCGAAACCTTCTGTGTTTGTTTTTATGCTAAGCAACTGTCTCATTTCCTTCTCAAGGAATTTTAGCAGTGAATTGCATTTCGTTCGTCCAGCACTTTGACCACGCATGTTTTACTGTGAAGCCTCATTCCCTCTGCCAAGTGTTGCTGTTACGGGAAGTCTCTTCCTGATGGCGGACTTCATATAAGAATTTTCTTGCTGTGTATCCCGCTTCTTACCCCTCCCAACTATGTCATTCGGTGACATAAATGACAGTACGTGACCCTGTAGTCAAAACACAGACAGACTTTATTTCGACCGTCACGGGATATATTACTGCTAAAAGGGACTAAGTACCAACTGTCTTTATATGATAAAATGCCAATGCTAAATTTTCTCTAAGGCCTGTGTTATATTTCAGTTCAGTTTCTGCGCTATTCAAGAAGGATGGTTTGAAATCTAAGATATACAGGATGCATAAATTCGCCTGTACAAATAAATATCAGTAATTACTGGTAGCTCAATGAGGTGATGATTCTCCCATAACTTACTGCAAGTGAAAAGCTTCGTTCGCAATCTCCGCTGGGCTTACAATTCCAACTGCAGTTTGATGTACAGAAATAAACAGACTGATCCATGAATATTAGAGCGATAAACCAGCTGAAATAATATGGCATTTCAATGCGTTATCACTTGTTCCAATTTCGTAATAATAACCCGGACTGAATATTCATTTCTAAGTCGGCAGTCTGTGATGTCTGTGCATAAGAGAGCTGGGTTCATGTCCCCAAACCGGATATCTGAACTGGTTTGGGACAGCGAGAGTGAAGAAACAGGGGCATTGAGTGACTGCATCATTTATTTAGGCAATGGAGTTTTATGCTTTTTTAAAAAACCGCTGAAATATCTGTTTTAGTTACTCTTTCCTTGACGAGGGGACCGTGGTAGCACAGTGGTTAAGGTGCTGTGCTACAAATTGGAAAGTCACTGGTTCGATCCCAGCTGGTGTCAGTGGATTTTTTATCAATGTAAAATCCTTCTAATCGCACTATGGCCCTCGGGTCGACTCAGCCTCTAACAGAAATGAGTACCAGGAGTATTTCCTGGGGGTAAAGGCGGCCGGTGCATAAGGCTGACAGCCTACCACCATCCTGTTCCGTTGTCACGAAATCTGGGAACCTTAACTTCCTGGAACCCTCTGGGCCCTTCCGGGCCTATAACAGAACTGCTTTACCTTTACCTTTTCCTTCACATACTAAGAAAATATAATGTAGAGACTTTCAATTCCTCCTCGCAAAAGATGTACTGGAAATGCTGGCATAAGTTGGTAGACTGGACAGCACTCAACAAAGTTTGGTCAGTCTTGGTTCGTGAAAGGGATGCAGCTAAAATGTTGCATGTGAACTGCGAGTGGTGTGAAGAAAAAAGTTGTTAGTGAAGTTTTGAGTAAGTATGGTGTGCATGTGAAGTAAGATAATGCTTTTGACACCACGATAAGGCACAACTCCACAAATCTTCATGCTGAAATTTCTTGTGCATGCATCAGGCCCAAAACAGAAACATAAGTAAAATAAATTGAAAACTATAAAACTTTTAAATTAACTTCCTGCATGTGGGCACTAAACATTTCTACTGAATCTTTTTGAACTGAAATATCTCTGATTTATTTGCAACACAGTGCAGATTATTTCATTGTTTCACCTTCAGTTCATAATGTATACACGCTTATAGGCAAAACGTGCAATGATATAAAGGGCTGTGTAATATAAACACTGTACCATGGGCATGAAAACTAAATTGAATGCCGTACAATAAAGGTTAAGCAGTCCCTCCAGACGATGTGCCTCACTTATGAGCTTTTGTGAGCAGCTTTTATTTCATAAAAGGCAGGGAATTTTTTGACCAGCTGAATGACTGTTAGCTCAAAGAAACTACTGCATGGAGTGAGTTAGTGCCTTTCCAAGATGAGAGCATATGGTGACTATACAACATTATCTCTTGCAGGTGGGTTTTGTGTGCCAACCACATGGAACCTGTGAAAGGTTTTCTTGGTCGGTTCTTGCGGCGACGCTTATTGGAAGTGGAAGTTCAGGAGGGTGTACGCAACAATGATCTGAACCGCATCTTTGACTGGATTCCAAAGGTGTGGCAGCACCTCAACAAGTTCCTTGAAACTCACAGTTCATCAGATGTCACTATAGGTAAGAACTCCCCAATCTACAGAATACATTTCCCTCGTAGGGCATTATCACATCTGCCATGCCTCTGTTTGTGTTGAAACATTTGGTACTCACAGGTTTTCATGAAAAAACTTGATGTTTGTTATAACTTAAAATTATTTTCTCACTTCAAATTGCATGGAATTTCCTCCTTCCCATCCCTCACTGGATGTAATACATGCCTGGTGTTTTTGTGACAATTTATATTTAGAAATTGTCCTTTTTTTCTCTTCATGTCTCCCCACTGTCAGGTTCTTGTTTATGAAGTGCTGCCATGTGAGTGAAGTTGTGTATTCAAAATGGAATTTAGGCTTCACAAAGCCATTGAAAGTTTATCATAAAAACTCACATACAAAAAGTTGTTGCTCCTATTTGGTACACCTTTCTTGATGTAACCAAGTTCAGTGTGTGTATTTTTTTTAACACTTTGTAGGAAAGAACTTTAGCCTTTAGCAGGTGTACATCATGCTGCTGTGATGCACCCACAGTCCAGCAGGCTGCATATTTTAATTTTGACATAAAATTCCCCTTTATTTGGAGCTAGCCTGTGGCAGATTTAACACTGTAATTTTCTCCACTGCTCAGTATAGACTTGCTTTACTGTGTTGAGTTATTCACAAACCTTGATCCTAGCAGTATCGTTCTTACTCTCAAAGGATCAGGCTCCAGTCACATCATGTCAATGTCATTGTTCAGTCAATGTGCCATTCACATTTATTCAAGGACTTATCAGATCGAAGATAGTAGCCTTTAGGCCGTGAAGGAATAAAAAAAATGAAGTTTTCTCACATGTTTCTAGCTGGATGGGGCACCATCATAATTGTTGAACACACACATTGACCCACTAGTTTTAATAAACTAGTGGGGAAATGGCAGAAAGAAATGGAAGTTTGTAGTGGAGTGTTTGGATTGAGGATGCTAGACCATGATCAGATGTACTGAACTGCTTAGTATATTTATGCCAATGGGCAACAGCAAGCTGAACAGAATATAATTTTTGTTTGTTATAATGGCACAGATTTTGAAGAGTAAAAGTTATGTAAAGCCTTTGGTGTGGTGAGATTTAAATGCCCACTGTGATCTGCCGAAGACTAGAATGTAAGTGGGAGCTGCATAAGAGCAGATATATTCATGACATTTGGCATTTTTTGAGCATCATGCTGTGTGTTATATATATAAATATATATATATCTGTATCATGTTTGGTGCCATAAGATTAAACAGGATCTCTCTTCTGAGTGACTTACAAAACATAAATGCCTAGTATAAAAGGTTTAGAAGCAGTATGACCTGATTGGCTCTGCTTCCAATATTAGCAAGTTGCTGGGAAGGAATGGGCAAAATTCAGCAGAGGTGGTAACAGCCACAGATGTGACCATGGATGTTCTAACTATAAGAGGTGAGGGAATAGCCCACAGACTACAGGGACAATTTAGTTTCCTGTTGTGGCAGTAACACATTAAAACCGAAATGGTGATGTACGTGATAGGTTGAGAGATTACTGCACAGCAGTGTTTTTAAAAGGACCAGTGATATATATATATATATGTATATATGTATGTATGTGTGCATTCATACAAGCATGGAACAAAGTTTTTCCAAAAAGATGTTTGCCATTATACTAACGTACAAACGAAAAAAATGTGCAACGCATCATTGGTGAGTAATGGCTTATTGGTGATAAATTTATAATTTTAACTAAGAGTTAATAAATTAGACATGATATTATGTGCAATATTGTGGCAAAATTCACCATATTTTTTTGTGAATTTTGACTTCACATGCTTTCAATTCTGTTCAACTCCATTCCAGGCCCTCGGCTGTTCCTGTCATGTCCAAGTGATCCAGATGGTTCTCAGGTGTGGTTTACTGATCTGTGGAACTATTCAGTGGTGCCATATCTGCTAGAAGCTGTGCGTGAGGGACTGCAGCTGTATGGAAGACGGGCTCCCTGGGAGGACCCTACACATTTCATTTGTCAGACATACCCCTGGACAGGAGAAACTGTGCAGGGAGGTCAAGAGGCACTACTCAGGTTAGTAACACATCAAGATATTGTGAAAGGCTACCACATCAAATATTACCCAGCTACAGGGGAAGGTTTTTTATCTTTATATTCATTCAAAACAAAGGAGTAGTGTTGTATTTTTGAATGAAGAAATGCATCAAGAAACAAAATTGAACAATTCTAGGCAAAAAATGTCTGCCAACTGTGCTGGATCACAAAACTTGGACTGTCATGCATATTCATTAAAATTATTACCATACACAGTTAGTATTTTTGGATCTGTGTCTTGCTTTTGGGGTACTTATTGTAATAATGCAGTATCTGTCAGATGTGTATCTGTATACTTCACATCTTTGCTGCTATTCATAAAAGGAAAGGATGATCCAGGAAATGGAAGTCTCACATAACTGTACACAGCAGATACATGAGTTGAGGTTTGCCAATGTTGCCAGATTTGACTTTGTTTCTGGGTGTGCAGTGGTGTTCTTAGATGATTCTTAATTGATTAAGTTATTGCATGCATGTAATTCTTGATTTGTGCAGTTCCTGCATTCCTGAAAATACTACAAGTCAGACCCATGTAAAACGAGAACCAGTTCCCCATGTTTAGTGATAAAATGTGTAGGTTAGAGGAAGTGCATTCCTGTGTTAATGCTCCTATAGTTGAAATTTCAAATCATAAAATAGATTACAATTCAATAAATACAATGCTGTACAATAGTTTAAAGTAGCAGTGCGGTTTCCTTTTGAAAAATATAATCTGAAGATCAGCTGATTAGACATCCCCTTCTTTGTCTTACATGTGATGGCTGCTGGCACATTTTGAGCAACCATTGAGTTGTGTTCCATATCACCAACAGAGGGCACACTTTTCATGGTGCTGTTATCTTAGAAGTTGACTCAGTATGGTGGCAAGAGTCCAAATGCACAGCTGATATCAACAGTTTTTTATCTCATATCTTAGCATATCTGTTTTTACCTCAGTAGAAACACTGTTACATTTCTTAGCACTAGTGCTTGTAGAGGAAGTAGTAGAATTTTAGCTTAAAAAGTATGGACAGGCAAAACAGTTTACAAAAGCACAACAATAACAACATCAACATTGACAACCTTAGGAAGTACAGTTTTGCTCAGGCCAGTATGCAACAATGCATGAAGTCTTGTGAACAAAATAGATATTTGTTAGATTATAAGTGCCTGAATTTGATCCTTAGTAATATTTAACTCTAATTAACTTCAAGTTCAGGTACAGAAGGTGGTTATCATATGTTAAAGAAACTCTCCCTTCCTTATAAAATGAAAGGTTTATCATGCCCATTGGTACCTATTCTATAACGCTGTAGTTTGCAGTCTCCTTCTCTAAACTCATTATAATGGTATCCTTACACCTATACTGTTATCATGATCTGTAGAGCATGGTTTTCCCTACCAAAATTGTATGTATTTTTTTGTTTCCTATATGCATGTTACATGTTATCTTACTGTACTAGGCAAAATTACAATGCATGAAGCTTTTATTATGAACTTTTTCAACTTCTCTGTGATTTCGTATCTCTATGGGTTTTATTGTATTATAAAACGTTAATTGTGCCGTAGGTTACGACCTGAAGATGTAGGTTATGATGTACAGCAGAGTGGTGTTGGAGCCAGTAGCATCAAGTCAGTGAGCTCCACACAAAGTGACACAGATGGTGATCCACTGGTGAGTGTAACATAGAGTTAACTTCATAAGCTTCAGTGTGTACCGTGATGTATACATGCCCATACAGCGTAAGGGAAGTGGTGTAAGTTCAACCCTATAGGGCTTTGACAGTGATGTATTTCAAAACAGTCTTCTCCTCCTCTCTGTCTCTCTGTCTTTAACTATGTTCCTCTTTGTCTTATTTGGAAGATGACTGCTTCCAAAAGATGGTGTTTTAATTGTAAGTCAACAATGAATAAAGTAAAAAAAAAAAAAGTAATTTTTTTTGGAATATGGTTTAGGTTTGAAGTTTATAGACCATAAGAAATGCAAGATTATTGAAGGATTATCTAACAGTCAGGATTGGATGCAAGGAAATCTGTCATGTCATTGCAGACTACACTTGATAGAGTGAGTATTGAACTTCATTATAGGCACAAAAACCATTAGCATTGTGACTCATTTACATTGCATATGTGGTAATGTCATGTGCAAAACAACGGCTTTTTTCTCATTGCCACTTTTGTCATTGCAGATGGTTCCTTATTAGCTGTGAAGTTAAGAGACAAACCTTTTTTAGAACTTTAATGAATTCTCATTATATTGAGGTTACAGTATTTACCCAGATTTGTTATAACAGCACAGTTTGTGTGTGTATGTGTTCATGTGTGCATTCATGCCAGTTAAGTGACAAATGATATTCTTGACAGATTGATATATTTTATGGGGACTGTGCTCTGTGATGAATGTTACCTTCTGCTTGCTTGCATGAATCTCCTCTTAGGTGTGGCTAATATGGTTAATGTGCTCTTTGTCATGTCATGTTGGTGTTGATGAAATCACGGGAATACAGCTGTTCAATTTGGCAGCTTTCAGGCAAGTGGTATACACATCCACCACTTCTCAGATGCCTACCCAGTCCTCAAAGTAGTGTCTGGGTTCGCCACAAGGACACTTTTGTCCATTTTTTTTATGTAATCAATGATAGCCGTTGGGTTCAAAATCTTTTTCCTGTTTTCCGTGTTTACCATGTCATCTGCATCAGGTTCTGAAGCAGTAAGATACTAGGTGCTCATGCCACATCCACACTATTATAGCATGTTTTTGTAGTGCTGTTAAGTTTGTCTCTCTCCACATTCAGGGAGTTAGAAGTTTTAAATCTCTTGTCCACTCTTTTCATTCACCTCAGGTAATTCCAGGCAGAAAGTTTACTTTCAAAAACATTTTTATCGGTGTGAGACCGAGGAAGTTAGCAAAATATACGGTGTAATATTCAGATGATCAAACAGCTGCTGTCTATCCCAGTACAAGGTTTCTATTTTCTTTTTCTCTAGTTAAATCATGTTTCAGAAGATACCCATTTATGCTGAAGTTCCAGTAGCATTCATGGATTTTTTTTTTTTTTTTTTT
>Ga0136643_10001981_pt1 | contig 25958 bp, 14 predicted proteins | sample TergutLab28metaG_FD_96883 | JGI IMG/M metagenome (GOLD analysis project Ga0136643, IMG submission 96883) | Labiotermes labralis P1 segment gut microbial communities from Petit-Saut dam, French Guiana - Lab288 P1 (version 3) (version 3) | ecosystem: Host-associated > Arthropoda: Insects >... | reverse complement strand
GTGTGTGTGTGTGTGTGTGTGTGTAATTTACGGAATCTGGTCGCACGTAAAGCTTTGTATAGAGACTAATAATTACAGCATGAAATATTACAATTAACCATTCGTGTCTTTAGGAAGAAGAACTAGGAAAATGATAATTTTATTATTACATACGTGGGTTCAAGTCCAAATCATTTTCTGTCCAGTGAAATTGCCGTTCCATGTCAGTAAAGTCCAGCGCTTGTGAAGACCTATACAGCCAGTTCCTCTTGGTTAGGAAAATATCAGCCCTTAAAAAAATCGTAATATATCACAATTGGAGTGATGTGGGAAAACCCGTTCAGACAATTCGAACCACCCTCCGGGAAAACCCAGCTCTCGATTGCAGTAATATTTCTACTGTACGGGGAAATATCAATTATTCATTAAAAATTTTCCTGCAAGCTTATATGAACCTGAAATATTTAGGTGTGTATGTGTTATCTTTTTTTCGCATGAATTATCATACCCCTTTCATTCAGCGTTTATTCTAACTACATGATTTTTTTATTTATCACTTGGTTAATATCCAAACACTCGAAAAGAACCACGTGAGTACCAGAATTACACGTGTGTTAAAGCACATAGTGCTCATTTCGAAAATTCTCACTTTCAGTTATTGAATTTATGCCGCTAAATGCTAGCCTGTTGGGTCGAATGGTTGGATCTTTTGTTGGTTGTGGACTAGAAAGCATTTCAAAGGGAAAATAAAGTATAATGTTCTCTCGATTGTCCGTAAGCTGCTTGTCCGTTTTACGGATTATCCGTGCACGATCGTACGTTGTTAATGGCTAGTGGTGTAGGAGGGAAATACATGATTAAGCGACGAGTGATCTCAAAAAATCGTCAAAACAGCAGTCAGTGTCTTTCGTGCATAAAGTATGAATGTATCACGAACAAAACTAATTAATTACAGATATATTTTTCGTGGCTCCATAAAATATACATTTAGGATTATCCGTTTTTCTCTATTATGCTGGAATCCCCCCCCCCCACAAACTCACTCCATCTAATATAGAGTACACTGTACTACCCCAGTATTCACCTGGAGGGGTGTGGTGAATACCACAAATATCTCAGTCAGGATAGTCGGTGTTCCGGGTGAGATTCGAATGAGGCACGTATTGGATTCCCATAGTAGGCAAAAGCGTCAAACTTCGGTACATCCTGGTAAGAATTTCGAATGACATGGGCGACGTTTTATTGGTTTTCCTCAGCCTCTAAGGGTGAATCTCGAGATGGCAACTGGAAATTGGATTTTAAAGCATACTTTAAGTTTGTCACCTCATGACCATTAGTGAACATATTTTCATATAATTGGACGCTGTATGGCCTCACTAGCTGAAAGGTGTATTTAAATAATCAGTTATCCAATCTGCTGGGTGTAAAATACCATTTTCTTGTAATATATACATTCCGAACAGAGACACCGGCCTTAATCTTGAACATCTGCTTCAATTTAACCATGAGAAGCACAGAGGTATCCATGTACACTTGCTGTATTACTAAAAATACTTTTAAGTTTTCCTAAGCACTGTATGTAGAGAGTGTTCTTTTATTGTGTATCTAAGCACTGCCTTTGTCGGCGGAAATCTTTGTAGATGCAAGGCGTCTATGTGATAAGACAGCCGCGTTCAAGGACACGATAAAAGTGATACTGTGTATTTGTTTCCTAAGATTCTTACAAAAAAACCGAAATTATTTTCCTTATAGCATAAAATGCCTTTTCTTCGTAAAAGAAGAGTAATATTCACTTTCAGCTGGGAGTGAGTTTTAAAGTTTGTGTTACACGAAGAGCGTGCCTCGAGAGGTCAAATGAATGCTATCCTCTGATTAAAATCACACACAACTGGGATAATCCTAGACTTTCGGTGACAGTAATATTCAAGTTATTGAGTTGACGTTAGTGAAAAATAATTTCACAGAAGCAAGAGACAATGAGAGTTTACTTGGTCCAGATTTATTATATATATCAGACTGCAGCCGTAATATCTTCTGCTGAATGATGACGCTTGCCGTTCCTATACTGACAGCAGCTCCTTCTTGTATAATGATGCAATTCTTCATTTCCTGCAGCTACGGGATCCTCCGCCCAATGAAGCCCATTAGTCAGAACAATGTTCCTATGGTAATTAAGTATTAAATTTCATCACATAACAAAGAATAGGCCTATACGGGAGACGTACCTATCCAATCAAATGAAACCTTAGCACAAAATAATGTTATTCAAGCAAATTCAGCCCTGCATGCCTCACAGAACTTTCTTCCTTTTATTTCCTATTACGTATACCTAATAATGCCTAGCATTTACTTAGCGTGGCAACACGTGAAACAATAAGGGCTTTGCGATGGCTTATTCAAGGGACGAGCGTCGCTTCTTACTCAAGGAAATGGCACTAATGAACTACACAAGACAAAAAATGGAACCCGAGTTCTCGTAACGTAAATTAATGCAAGTGAACTTTCTATTGTCAGTTTAAGGAACCTGAAGGACGTGTCAGTGGGTTCTACTAATGAGTGACTCAAACGCTCTAATAACCTGGTCACATTTTAAGTTAGAGGAAGGAAAAATTTAAAACTGCGTAGATCCTTAATTCAGCATCACGTTGTGAGGGTTTGTGTGGGAGGGGTGGGTGGTACAGCAGCACACATTACGAATAACGTTATTGTATTGCCTATATTGGGTTTCATGCCCTAGCATATTGACTCATGAGGAAGACGGTCGTATTACCAAAGATATAGTAAACAAATGGGCTTCAGTACTTGTTTGGATACACCATAAAAAAAGTTTCTTGCTCCTGCCGAGTATCGTGTGAATATCATCCAGTCTATAGCCTGCTCACTATAAAGACCGTGTTATTTTACCTGTATTGTAGCTTAGTGCATAACTTCGTAACCCTTGAGAGGAAAAGATTTCAGTCAGGACTCTTCGAACTCTGTCCCATAATTGAGAACATCTTAATAAAATAATAGTTATACATGAAGACTGACTTTCCCATACATTTCAGCAGAACATGAAAAGGAGAAATGCATCGTCCTTTGAGCGAAAACAATAAACTTTTGTCGTACTTTTAAAAGTTAGCCCTTCCTGAGTTCCTTCCGGAGTCTAGTTCTGTTTCTAGGTAAGCAGATGTACATTTCTGCAGTCTGTACCGAAATTCATTCGCTGCGAATCCATTCAAAACATGATTATTAGGGTCATAACTCCTTCTAGTGAACAAATATCCCACAGAAGAAAGAAATATGATTTGTATTGTTCTGATAAGCAAGACGTTGTGACGTGTCGAACTGTATTCGAACAGACATACTTGAGGTTTATCAACAGTTTCCTCTTCTAAGAAAAATGAATATTTGAGTGACAAAATTTTTCTTCGACTTCGCCTTATTTCATTCCTTGGTCTTTCTTGCTTTCTAAATTATCCACACACTAATTCTTACTGTTTCTTGTTTTCTCCTCCTATTCAGCGTAGTATAAACGTCCTGGGAATCAACCGGAAGATCTCAGAATGCAGTTGCTGCTTTAATATTTTCTGAATCTGCCAAACATTAGTGGCCAGAAGTGGTAAAAAATTAATAAAAATAACGGCAGTTCCAATGCTGTTAACAGCTCTGATGGAGGAAAATCCATTATTTTCATGCCTGGCGCCAATTCTTTCGGTGCCGAGACCAGGTTCATCGATTTACGTTGTCGCAATTATTGCAATTGGAACTTTTGCAGGGATTTAATACACTTCCCTGAAGATACCAGCATTCAGAAAATAAATTCGTGTCTTTGCAAACACTGACATTTACTGCCATTTCGACAATGTTTTAGACAAATATTTTTTTTAAATAAATGAAGGCTTACCATCCGATCCATTTATGAAGATGATTTCGCAAGCATGATGCACCTTTTCTGTTGAGAGATTTGAGAAGCTGAAGAAAAGAAAAGTCCACCGGTTGTAATTTTCGGAATGCACATCGATGACATTTTCTTTGCAGGCACTTTAACTTGATAGGACTATGTTAATGGAGATCCGATCCAGGTGGCCGTGAAGGATAAGATGTAGGTCTGGGACTGCTCGATTTCTGGAATCGAGGTTTCGAATCCCGCTGAGAATATGGATGTTGATTTCTTGTATTTATTGTGTGTTGTGTGGATAGCGGCCTATGCGACGAGATGATTGCTCGTTTAGCAGAGTCCTATCGGCTGGGCGTGTCTAACTGTGAGTAATCTAGGAACCTCAAAGACGAGGCGGTCTAGACCCGGTTTGGGCTGTTGAGTCACAGAGAAGAACGTTCATGGCGTGTTTTTCAATCAGAATCGCGGGCTGTGAAAGGAGGGCTAAAATTTGCAGACTATACATTTCAGGAGGAGCATGAACACACTTCATTTCATCACTTCACAGGGGGGACATTGACGGCTGGTTCGTAATGTCATTCGCAGACGGGGTACGAAAAAGCCAACTGGTGTACATGTACAACGGACAGCAACATTTGAGATTTTCTCAAAGTTTATGGCTGTATTTACCTTGAGGACTAATAAATAAGGCAGTCTTTTGACCTCTCAACATTACTTTCATTGACATTATGTCAAAAATGTACACATCACGAACATCGATTGATTCAAGAACAGAGGCAATGTAGGTGTAAGGCAACATTGAGACGCGGTCGTGCAACTATTGTTACTACAGAAAAGCAATAAGTATTACATATTTTTAGTGTGTGCTTGTAGCCTTAGATAGGCAGCATGCACAGCACATGCGCCATATTGCCATTTGTAACCTATCCGACTCTACACTATTATTACACTTTCTCATCAAAGGCGATTTTCGAAAATAAAAAATTATGAATAATAAATTTGTGTTTTGAATATCTGAACAACATTTTTCTGAAAAATTGCTCATTCTAAACAGAAATGAGCGAGATATGATAAAAAATGTATATTGATCTCCATGTAAAGTATTCAGTATTCTTTTCAGATTTTAATGAACTTTGAAATTTCTCGACAGTTTTTCAAAAATAATCAAATATCCAACTTAATGAAAATCCGTCCAGTGGGAGCCGAGATGTTCCATGCGGACGGACGGACGGACAAACATGACAAAGTTAATACTCACTTTTCACAATTTGGCGAAGGCGCCTAAAAATGCATTACCAAATTCATAAATTCACCACGATGTTTCTTGCAACATGTTCCGGATTCTAATACGAATACTTAGTTTTATACCGTTTCTCAGATAACTTGGCGGCAAATAGTTCCCTACTAATTTTGTCTAGTGATTAAAACTATGCTTCAGACTCCTTCAGTTGTAAATGCTTAACCTGTGCATCGTAGCTCAAAAAACCTAACCTCATATAAGTTTAAACCATGAAGAGAGTGTGTTAGGGCTCTCTCTCCTGCTCTCAGGTGAAATCGTCCTCTTTCAATTTTCAGATCAACGACTACATTGAGTCTCAACCCTTCCTTAATGCAACTTCGTGAATGTCTTATTTCCATGCTATTTAACATATTTTCTGCACCTCTAATAGCAACAAAGGCAGCTTCGATTTAGTGCCCAGTCCAAGATGACTTATAGTTTGTTCATTTCTGCATACAACGCATTTGTAAAGGAAATATTACTTAAATATTACACATAAAATTTAAAAGCATTAAAAGGTAGTCTTGCTTATTATTGCTGGTCACGATTGAATTCATTCAACCAATCAGTATTGCCGATTAATTACGAAAGCAACGCACTCTGCGTAAAAAAGATCCTTGTGATGCCATTAAATATTTCCAGACTCTCAGTATCTACATATTTTATTTAAAAACTAAAAAGGAGTTACATAAAATCCCCCATTCGGGCGAATTGAAATAGACACAAGTCTTCCCTACTGTGCATAACAAATTTAGATGTACGAGATGCGAAATTTGCAAATTGATAATTGTAAGCCACTCATTAACTGACCGCTGTTTAAGCCGTATTGTCGATTTTAGTATTTTATACTACGTTGTGTTCTAAATTTTACAACATTTTCCACTATGTCTCTGCCCATAAAGTAGAAAAGGAAGATGACAAGTTTAGAGAAAGAAATTAGGTCATCCGAAACCGGTGTGAGTCTGTAATAGGAGTGTTTATAATTAAGGGATCTCTTTTGCTCAACTTTCGCGCAAGGGGTCCATAATAACATTTGTGCAGCATTCTAGACTCTGAATGTGAAAAACGTCAAATATGGGTGGAATTATGTTTCTTATGTTTATTGGACCGCGCATCATCTTGATAGTTGAAAAAAGAGAGACCAACTTGATGTCACTTGCTTTATTATTTCATTATTTAATGCTCACACATGTTTCGAATGTTAATACTTCCATCCTCAGGAGCTTGCGACTTTTTTGTTGAGTTATTTCATGGGTTGTATTACTCTGGTTCGATGTGTGTTGGTGTTACGTTGTGGTTTGGTTGGGGTGGTGTGGTATCCGGATGCAGGCTGAAACTGATGTAATAAAGGCTGTCATTTCGAAGGAGGGAGGAATCTCCATGGTTTGAAGGACAGCCTGGTCCTAGATTTCTGTGTCAAGGCAACTGGCGATTTAAATATAAGGCACTTGATCTTTACTGCCAAAAACAGAAGCTTGAAAAGCATCCGCTAGAATAATCTAATTTTGCACTAGAGGTGCAACAATCGACTGTGGATGACAGGAAAATATTCCACAACTCTTTCAAGGACTTTTGTCCATTGTTATTTGCTACCATAGAAGGAAAAACATTACATACAAGGAAATTGGTTAAAGCACCCCAAGCCACTTTCCACATAAAAGCCAATTCCATCAAAACGTTAGGGCATTTTCAGAATTACAACACCACCTGTAGGACACAGCCAGAGTACCGGTGAATCATCTCCACAAGTGAGAGGCTGTAAGTGTGCTTTTAATGTGATGTCTTCTGACGTGGAAAATCTTGAACTGGACAGAACTGCCATTATTAACACTTAGACTGCATGGGCTGATACCATTACTAACAAATTTAATAAGAATTCCTTTCGGTCTCTCAGGAGAAGGGAAATCTATTATCAGTTGTCCCTCGAAATGTTGTTGGCGTGATGAAAAGAAATTGGGAGCCATAATTTTGGAGTTCTGTTAACAGATCCACAATACTTTTCAATTTTGTGGATTGCCAACTTTTTCTTAAAATAACCCAAAATATCATCGAGTTTCTTCAGGCAATAGACAATTACTGACCCCTCTAAAATGATTGGGTTTTTCTATGATTTCTAGAAATTTTATTTTTAATGCATCTTTAACAAAAGTTAGCTCAGGCCTTGTAAAATTTGCTTTTTAAATTTTGGTTTGCATCGCCTTACATATTTTACAATAATATTTTGCATTTTTAGACGACCTTGGAACTTAGGGCGTTGTTTCTTAGAGTTCCGTAAATTACGTTCATTCAAATTTTACTTGCGAAAGGCACCTGCAGAAGGGAACCTTCGCGGGCATGGGTCCTACTACATTTGACTTCGTAGCCCTACGCATGGTCTCTAATTTCATCGGAAAACACTCCTCTGGATTTCACATTGTGGGGATTAGTTACGAATTATGTGCCTCCGATGCCAAATAGTTTTGAAGAACGGAAGATCCAGACATCACAACCTATTTTGGAATTTACTAGGTGCTGGTGGACAGGCTATATGAAGAACTAAAAAGGTATTCGAAAATCTGTCGTCTTACAATAGGAATGCTATTGTAGTACTTGTAAACCCATGTAAAATATCTTAAGAATGTTTCCTTACAATATATGTATCTCACTTTCCTACTTAAAAGTCAAACTGAGTTACGAATTTTAAATCTGTTAACCGAAGTTTTAATTACTCTGCATATTTCTAACTTCGACTATGAAATGCGAAATACAGGTAAAAGTAGTTATTTTACCGTTAACTGCTCTTCTATGGTCCATACTAAACTACTCATTATAGGTCTTTTTTACATTATTTTCAAACAAAACGTCTCTAAAGGCGAATATGAATAACTTCATATTTGTCTGTCTCTCCATCTGTCTTTCTGCGTGGAAAAACTAAGCTTCCACTGGACATATATTCATGAAATTGTATAAAGAGAAAGTTTATTCACTTTCGTAAACGAAATGCAAATGTTTCTGAAATAGGATAGAAATGACAAACACTGGACAAGATGACTTACCTAAATTGACCTTCATTCCTTGCCCTTTGAGAGGAAGATTACGAAGTACGTCGCCTCTCCATTTGTAAGACATGTGTAGGTCACAGTCAGTGATGTCGAAATACGCGTATTAGTTGGCGTTCTAAGTGGAATATATCGCCAAGTGGATGCGACTTACATATCGTGTAATCATGACATAATTCGAATGACTCAATGCAACGTCAAGTCTTACATACGTTTCCAGTTTTATTTGGCTCTGCGTCCATCTTCCTAACCTCAGTATGCTACAGTGCAATTTGTATGCAGTTTATTCTAAAAAGCATGTACCTGTCTGTTTTTCTTCGTGATGTGGATCAGTGCTTTGTTTATCTTTCCATCCTGTTTGGCAAGTCTTCATTTTGTCACCTTAAGGGGTCTGTTCATGTGCCGAATTACAAGTCTTTTCTTGTTACAGAGGCTGAAAGGAAGCATGTCAGGAGACGCGCGCGATATCAACAACATGGAGACGCGAAATTCCATCAAGTTTCTTTCGTGGAAGGCAAGGCGCAGAAGAAAATTCACGCCATTCTGACAGAAACATTAGGGAATCATGCACTATCGTATGCCACTGTCAAAAACTGGGTGGCCCAGTTTAAAAGACGTGATTTTTCCACGTGTGATGCGCCACGTCCTGGGCGACCCAAACAATTGACCACCGCGGAGATTATCGATCAAATTCACGAGCTAATCTTGGAAGACCGCCGGATTTCGGCTAAACCATTAGCTGAGCAACTGGGTATCTCACGTGAGCGGGTAGAGTCCATCATTGATGAAGATTTGGACAAGCGGAAGCTCTCCGCGAAGTGGGTCTTCAAATACCTGAACGCGGATCAAAAACGTCATTAGTGCCAGTCGTCTGAGCAACTTTGGAATTTTTTTGCGCGATCCAAATGACTTCCTGTCGCGATTGGTGACCATGGACGAAACCTGGTTATATCACTATAACCCGGAGACAAAGCAACTATTAATGGAGTGGCGGCATAGCGGCTCACCACGCTCCAAAAATTCCGAGTGCAAAAATCCGCTGGAAAAGTTCTTGCCTAGATTTTTTTGGGGATCGAGACGGCATCCTCCTCATTGATTATCTTCCAAAGGGCCAGACTATCAACGTGGAGTGTTACTCATCTCTACTGGTGCAATTAAAGGACTTTTGAAGGAAAAACGCCGCGGGAAGGTCACCAATGGGGTCTTGTTCTTGCACGACAATGTCCCGACTCACCGGGCACTTGCAACACAGAAGAAAAAGGCCTACCTGGGCTTCCAGTGCCTTGATCACCCACCCTATTATCCAGATCTGGCCCCGTCGGACTACCGCCTTTTCCATGGACTGAAAAAACAATTGAAAGTTCGCCATTTTTTGTCCGACGTGGAGGTCATTGTTGCCGCGGAGACCTGGTTGGACGGACAAATTTCCGATTTTTTTTTAGTGGCTTGCAAATATTAGAGCAACAGGTTAAGAATTGTATTGAGCTTCGTGGGGAGTATGTTGAATAAATCCCAAGTATGGTCGCTGTAGCTTGTAAAATAGCCGGTTACGTTTTATGTCATAATTATTAGCCTGAAACTTTAACGACGTGATTGATGCTTGAAAAAGTCTACTTCATTTCAGCCTTGAAATAAGATGCCTGGAGGAGTCAAAAGCCTAACGATGTGTTTTATGTGTTATAAGCGATAATGATGGAGGTAATTTGGGATTCGAAGGGGCAGGCAGAGGATCAAGTACGTAACTTATTAATCAGAAATATCTAACATTTCCTCATAACCCGGTCAGTTTTTTAATGGAAGATTTGTGTTTGGGCAGGAATATCAATACGTTAACAGTCTACAGAGGCTTTCTTCCTTCTCGACCACGGCTTCTGTAACACAAATTTAGCCGCATGACTCCGTGCATTATCATCCAAATAAATTGGATTTAACTTGCTTTCCCTTTTACGTTTAAATGGCTAGTTGTTGCGGCGAAGTCCTTCACTCTAAGACTGGATGTTTTCGCGGAGTTGAGAGTTCAATTCACGGTAGTCTAGATTTTGCCAGTGTCTTGTCGAAATGACACTGATGATCCAAACGACATATTCTTCCAGTTAAGAAATTGATTTCTACGTAGATATTGTCTCAACCGCAGAGATCGTAATTTGCATTATAACTTTTGTGTGCGGGTAAAACAATTGACAGGAGACAGGAAAACGTTTACTATCGTGTGCACAGGGTATTTCTACACTTAAAAAGCGCTTTTTGATAACCTAAACACTAATAAAAGATTGCTTATCCTGAAGTCATATAAGAAAAAAACACAGAATTTAAGTTTCCTCTAAAAGCGTTTGCTGCTTTACATTATTGCGCTAATTATCATATGTTCTCGTGCATTTTCGAAACTGGCTTGGTCTAAATTTTGTTATGAATGCGCACTGCCGTCGTGATCATTGTGACCACACAGTGTGTACGTTTTGATGTACTGTGTGGTTGGAGTTTAATCTGCGATGTTTTCGTGAATAACCAGAGTTGCAAATTATTTTTCGCAGATTTTTTAATGATAATGACTCGTCTAATGAAAGCACTTCGTTCTATTTTCGTCGCTTAGCAACATATTGTTATTATTCACGTGGTTGTTTGTTATTCTTTGAACTTTGCTAAAATTGTTATTGTAATAACTTGTTTCTCCCTCTGACATGTAGCTGACACACATTGGCCAACATGCTGTAGAACATTTTTTTTCTCATACTGTTACTTTTTTTGCTCTACCTTTCCGCATTTTGAAATTCGGACGGTTTCATACATACAGATAAATAACTGTATACTGAACACAATGGTATTAAATATGGAATCCTTCACATCGCGCCCGACCCATTTTGTTTTTAAAATAAGACAAATAACTGACGCAGAACTGGCCGTATTACGGTGGTTGTTTTGGTACAGGACGACTCAGAACATGCGATTCTGATCAGGTCAGTCACGGAGAGCGAAACATTTGTTTGCAACCGAAATATAAGGTGTTTCTGATAAAAAGGGAACAAATTAGTTAAATAAGGTACATCGTCCGTGCAAAGGAAGAAGTCAGTCTGTAAAGAACGTCGGCCATCAAGCTCGTGAGTCTAGAATATTTTAACACATAGTGCTCTGTAAGTTACCTGTACATGTAAATAAATGTACAGGTAAGGTTCGCCCTAGAACAGGCCATGAAGGCACAGAAGGGAAGAAGACATAGCTCTACCATTTCTTTAACTTCGACACTAGATATTGGGTGAGTTGTAAGTGCCAAACCTCTGTCGCATTACCTCCGAGATAGAGATCCGTTATCCCTTGTACAGAAGGCTGGGTGGGTCCCAGGACCGGTCTGGACGGATGCAAAATATCTCGCTTCAACCGGGATTCAATCCACGGACAATCGAGCGGGTAGCGATTCGCTGTACCGGATACGATACTCCGAGGCCCAAAGAATATATATATATATATATATATGATTTTTAACTACTACACATTAATTATTAAACCATAAAATCCTTTTCTTTCTTATTCTACCTAATCATTGTAGGAGTAGAGGGTTATTGTTGCACCTGATCACACTCAATAATACACACACACACACTCTCTCTCTCTCTCTGTCACACACACACACACACATACACACAGTCGGTAGGACTATTCTGGGCTAGGAGCCGGCCTTTCGCAAAGAACTCTACCTGAAAACACACGACACTCCAAGGAGACAAACATCCATGCCCGTTGCGGGATTCGAACACGCAATCTCAGCAAGACAGCGAGCTCAGACCCACGTCTTCATACCGCGCGGCCACTAGGATCGGCTGGCCTAAACAATTAGCCACAAAATTCCGAAAAGCATAGGGTTGCAACCGTTGTACAAGCGAGATGTAACAAATGAAGAATTACATAATCTAAACGGGGTGTACACTCTGTTCAACAAAAATCAAACTACTTGATTTTTCGTAGATCCCGCTCCGTAAGTGACGTGACGTAAATTTTGCCATCATAATTCGAGTCGTCTTACTTTCCCCATATTTGTGAATTTTGTGGTGTTTCTCTTCCATTCTTTACAATCATCCACGCCCCATATATATTAATCAAAGATACAAATACATTTGCATAATTTAAGGTTAAAACATGATTAAACTTCATTAACTTTCCCAGGCTAACGGCTAGCCAGCTCTGCTGCCAGGGATGGATGAGGCGACAAGGGTGTTCGTACACTTAGCAGGCATAGCCGAACACGTTAACATGATAGCAGTACTGTTCGGAAACGAACTACGTTGGTTCGAGTTCCAAGTCACAGTAACGGCGTGTTTTCAGGAGTTACTGCATTCAAACACGGGATTGTAGGTTCAAATCCCGCTCGAGCTAATAAAACCCAGTACCCATTTCTTTGACAGTCTGCTTTGAGACGTGACACGGAAATGTTGTGCTAAGTTTGAAAGTGTTTACAGTGTAGCGAGCCTCGGGGTAGTTGAAAGTGCGATGTAGTGTTTACTAACCAGTGTGCTTAGGATAGGTACCCTTGTGGGGCAAGAGAGCAAGGGAAACGATGAGTGAAAGACAAAACACGCTAGTTTGTGCTTTCGGTCCACAAAGCCCTCGTATAACGGCGTACGATATTCATGAGCGGATATAAAACACAATGTGCCTACAGGAGAACGAAGTGGCCATGGTTCAGATAGATGGCCCCAGAAGACATGTCTATGTCAATTTTCGGGACGATCAAAGAAGGTAGAAAAAACTAACCCTAACCAATGGACATGGGGAATTCCGTTATACGAACGGTAAAATCTCGAAGGTGCGGATAGAAGCGGCGGGTTTGGGCATGAGGCGGGTGAGAATAGCAAATCTCCCCCCAGAAGTGCCCGACAGTGCAATACGGATGGTCCTGGGCAGATATGGGGAGGTAAAGGAGGTGCAGGAGGAAATCTGATCACGTGCCTACCGCTATCCAGTGGCCAACGGCATCAGAATAGCGGTGGTCATCCTAGCTCAACATATCTCGTCACACATCATAGTGGCTGGGCATCGAAACTTGATAACGTATGAGGGGCAACCCACAACCTTTTACGGCTTTAATGAAACCGGGCACCTATACCAGGCGTGTCCACGCCGAAGGAGGACGAGGGACTCGGATAACGCGTCTATCACAACATCATGGGGAGATGTGGCGGCGAGGGGTTCGTTGAACTCTAAGACCGGTACAGAGGTGATGGAAGTGGGGGTGGAGACGGCAGAGCTAGAGACCTCCGCGGCGAAAACATACGAGGACTATAGCGGAACACCCCTAGGGGGAAAAGCCCCAGACGCAGGAGGGGAACGAGCAGACGAAAGCAGCCCGGCAGGTAATAGTGCACAACATCGAAAGCACCTGTAACAGGGCCCACACGACACTAGTACAATAGCCGGATGCTGATGACACAATGGACGGCGAGGGGTTGAGGAGGCGAACGGGGTAGAGAAGGCAGAGGAGCAGAAGTCGACGGTGTGGAAGACGGACGTTGGTGAGGTAATTTGTACATACGTTGGGAAGGGTAGAGATGGACTACAGCAGTCACACATAAGGGCGGGGCAAGGGACGGACAGAGAGTGGACACCATCCGTCGGAGGACGAAATGTTACTGACGGCGGAATCGTGCAACCACAAGTGGCCGAAAAAACTAGAAGTGGAAAGGCACGGGGAGAAGCCCCAGGGAGGGAGGGGGAGCAGAACGAGAATCACATTCCCCAAAGCAGTATAACCACTGTAGAATATCCCTGCTTGCACGCGCATCAATGGCCGAAACCTACAAGATAGCAACCCTAAACAAAAAATGGCCTGTCGTCGCACTCCAGAATAGCGATGCTAGTGGATTTCATGAGAAAACAAGAGATAGGCATCGTATTCTTACAGGAAGTCACTCAGCCCCTGTCCGACACGACACGAGGATATGCGGCGTATACGAACATAGGAACAAACGGGCGGAGTAGTGCGATCTTAACGAGAGAACACATACCGTTCACAGACATTACACGATTACCGTCAGGGATGGAGCGAGATACTTCAAGAAACAAAAGTCTTTAAACCGTGCATGATTTGCACAACATTTTCTATGACAAGCCTATCGAAATGGGGGTGAAATGGGCCGCATGGGGCCCATTTCAGTTCTGGCGACCCACGAAAATTTGCGAAAAAGACTGAATACGACTAAAAGACTACGGTTTATAAACAGAAACGTTCGATTTAATAAGTTTATAATACAAGATATCAATTGGGCGAGTAATGATATTTCTGTGTAAATTCATGAATGAGTGTAGTTAACATATTTAATACTATCCCTTAAATAGAAGTTAGGAACGGTCCATCCATCATTTTGATTATGGAGCGAAATACAGTTTAAAAATAACCAACATAAGCTATTCGTTACCATTGATTTTATTATTACTACAACATATGAATTTCGGTTTTCATAAAAATCGTCATCAGTGTAGCCAGTAAAACTTAGTGAGATCTCTTGACCAGCTACGGCCCGAAATCATCAACGAAATTCTCATGTCCTGTTTAAGCCCCATTCGAACACGAACAGTCTAAATCAGATTGACGGCAAACAAAGAAAAAGAGTTAAGAAAAAGTAACAGAAATATCTGCGTCACTCGCAATTCTAGCCCTGCCAATGGAGCAAAGATAACTTTTGAAACTATAATTAAATAATGATTTTGCTACAGCACAGTTTAATTGAGTGTATGTGAGTATAAAACATATCCAAAAATAATATATATGTCGATACTGGGACTTTTTTGTTGTGAATGTCAGTTTTATGCACACTAAATGAACTACGTCCATTTCAACCTTGTCTGAAAATTCCAAGGCGACACAACAGAACAAATATAAAAAGAGGTTCTCATTGATCTATCCAAAACTCTCATATAAGGAAAACAGTGATTATGTACCTGGAACAAGTCCTCTGCATGCTGCGCATATGTAGATATACAGCCACCCCTGTCCGCACTTCGCCTCCTCCCCAAAGAGGCACACTAAATTGTCCTCACACTCCGTCTCCGTTTCGCATTCAACACTGTCACTGCACCCCCCGGAGGGTGCTCCGATGGAATTCATGGACCTCCTCGCGGACCGACTGAACCGTGCGCGCTTCAGCGCCCCCATGTACACCCCTCCAAGGTAGGGGGGGGGCTTGTTTACCTAATGAATCTCTAAGTAATTTCCTACTTGTTTCATCCTGAATCACACCATATGCGCGTGTAACCATAACACTGCCCTGTGTCTTTGTGGCGGCCATATATTGAATTGGGGTCTGAGGATCAAATCTTGGGGCATCCCATGTCCATTTCCAAAAGCCGTTCCTGCGCCGCAATCAATTATGTGATGCATGCTGGTATAATTGCCCCCGCACCTACAGAGGGCAGAGTCAGTGAGTCGAATTGTGTGTAACCGCTCGTTGATTTGCAGGATGTCGTGAATAAGCCTATACCAAGTGGCCTTTATGATGTCCGACGAGCATATTGCATGTAGGTTTGACTACACCCTTGTCCACTCCGTCGTTGGTTGGAACTGCTTGAATTTCATGTCCGGAGACCTGTTACCCTCCCTGGATATCGTGGGCAACGTTTCGTATACTCTGTGTCTGAACACCCTGTGCGTTTCGCTCTGCCTGGGGGCGTCCGTGTGGGCAATTTCGAGGGCATATATCAGAAAATATTCCAGGGTCTTCGGTATCCTCCGGACATGGGGAGCGTTTTCCTTGCACGTTTGCAGTTTCTATTACTGTTGCCACTTGCAAATGCCGATCCAACACGTTGTCCCTAGGTCCACATCCGGGTTAGCAGTGATGCTCGAAATTTTGCCTCCACATCCATCAGACCCATTCCCCCGTTGTTCCTTCTCTGCAGGGTGGAGGTGGGTACCCTGAAGATGGCACTCTGTCATATGTACCATGTCACTGCCGACACTATTTGTTTTACACACTCTTTTGGGGCTGGGAAAATTTGCACCTTGTGCAACAGTTTTGCTAACAGGTAAGCGTGTACGCATTGTACGCGATGAGTCAGGCCAAGATCTCTGCTATATGCTTCCCGCGCCTGGTTTCGAACCAATGTCGTTTTCCTTGCCCAACTGGCACTCCCACACTGTGCTAGGGTGTTTGTCATACTGAAACCCAATACATGTATTTCGGAGCTGTATGGTATGTACAAAACCCTCCTTGTGGTGTCCCACGTGCCCACCGCTAAGGCTTGGGTTTTGCCGACATTCAATATTGTGCTCGTCGCCCTCTCGTAGCACCTTATGGCGTCGCTGATTCCTCAGATGTCCTCCGGTGTAGTCACGAAGACTGAGACGTCATCCACATACGCCACTACCGCGGTCTATTGTTGCCGCCAACGGACTCGAATACCGTTGAGCTGTTACTCCGCGCTGTGTATCAGGGGATTCAGGCACGGGGCACTGTATTGGGATCGGGCCGGAAATGTGCCCTTTTTTTGGACCACCGATGTCGCGTTGATGTACATGTGTTTGATGCGCTCTATCTGAGGTTATACGCTGCCTGTGGCCTAAAATAACAGAATTGTTCTTAAAACGGTCTACGTATATACGCACCAGGTCTCCACTTATAAGCAATTAATGTTCGTAATTAATCGTCACAATCTTAAATGACTACCGGATACTTGGTGTTAGTGAAAGCAACTTCCCGATTCTGTTTTTAATATTTTACTTTTGGAATGACATATTCCTGGCTCAGCTCACAAATATTATTATTAAATATTAATTACTTGGCGAAGAGCAGTTATTGAGAACTAAAAAAGTTGCAGTTATTCATCATTTTAAGAAACGGCTTTAAATGCAACATCAAGGCCCAGGACTGTGTTCAGAGTGAACAGCCACCGGGTTCTACCCCGAACCTTTTGAATCCAGCCAAATCTTTTACAGTTCTTATTAATATACACTTTAATATTACCCTCCCATCCATGCTTAGTTCTCCAAAACGTTCTTTATCTTCACATACTTATATTTTCACTTTGTTTCTTTTCCTCATACACGAGATTCGTCTTATATTTGTTATCGTAAATAATATATAGAGCTAACCATTAATATTCTATTTCATATGCTTGTTGGTCTTAGTTAATATGTCTCCAGAAAATATTCATACAGATGCCATTAAATTTTGTGAATTTCGCATAAACGATTTGTCATTTTCATTGTTTAATTTGACGTTTTAAATTATTACCAAAGTTTCTAAATGGGATACTTCCTTGGGTTCGCCATAGAAGGTGCAAAAAATATAATTCAATTAGGCTTTACTTTCTATCGATAAAACAGAGCTCTTTCTTTTAAAATGTAGCCAAATAATTCGGCTTATAATGGAACTATCATTGAGCTATTTTGTTACGAGAATATATAGGTGATAATAGTTTTAATATATTCACATCTCAAACCTAACAATCATATTTGAGACAAATGTTGTACTTAAAGTAGCCAACAGAGCGCTGTATTAATTAAACTTTCTATGAGTATGAATCTTGCAATTGACTGACGTGATGCGAATTTTATCATTTATAAAAATTTACATTTTTTTTCTTTTTAAAAATTTCTATTCAAAATTTTGTTTTTTATTCATTCCTGCCAAACTTAGGGCGATTCAGTATGTTGTTGGCTCACCCCACTTCTGCTGTGTAGTTCCAGCTATAAGGTGTGTATCCAACAGTGTGTTTGCTTAAGACACTTTTCAAAATCTGCTCATTTCAGCCAAATACGACAAAACTCGGAGGACTATTTTTTTGCACATAAATAAATAAGTTTTACTTTTGTGCATAGCTGTTAGCGGACTTCTGATATATTACATTTTATAGCTATTCTGAGAAGTAGTTTTCTCTAAACTGCAATTTAAGTTTTCAGATCCTAGGAATATTTAAAATAGTGTAACACTTTTTCTCGTGACCGGCGTGTAGGGATAACAAACTCACCACATTCATGTGCCGATTGTCTTGAAATTTGGTTGCCTCAAACTCCTGGAAACCCAGAGCCTATCCAGCCAGACCTTTCCAGGGACTGCTTTATCCTTTTAATAACTTCTCTCTTTTTTTTTTACAAAATGACCTGATAATGGCGTCATTAAAATCCAAACATGTCGCTATGTTACAGAAATAAGTCGAAATGTATGTTACTAAGATTAATGTGAACAAGATTTGTTTACAAATAAAGATTATTTTCAACGATGTACAGATACTGTTGTTTATCCATAAATCTTGTCAAAAATAAAGTAAAATAAAATTATTATTATTCTGAAACAAACCAAGGACAGGTTATTCTTAACGCTAAAACGTCTGGTATTAAATTTCATAAATTTTTTTCAGGCGCATATAGAGCATATGAAACAAAGGAAATAAATTTCTCCAGTTATGCCACCGTTGTTGGAACTGTAACTGTCCCGTATTTGTGGGATATCTACAAAACATTGGTTGTAAAATATAAAACAAAAAAATGCACTTTTTCTAAAGGAATATTTGAATTTCTAAATGTCTACTACATATTTCGAAACCGAGGGTTCATTTTCAGGAAGACGGTTATAAATATGGTATGGTATGGTATAGTGTGGTACAATTTGTCCTGCATACTGAAATTAAAATTAAAGCCTTTTATTGTAATTTCAGCATGTATAACGTACTATACCTTACGTGTATATACAACCGTCTTCCTGAAGTGAACCCTCGGATTCGAAACATGTAGAAGACATTAAAAATTAAAATATTCGTTTAGAAAACGTGAATTTTTCGGTTTATATTTTATAATTACAACAATGTACTTTGCAAAAACAACATAAAAACATTTATTTCAAAAATACGTTCCGCGAGTCCCAAGGGGTCCACAAACAGGTCCTAGGAGAGCCGTGGACACATTTCTGTAATGGCTAATTTGAGTTTACTGATTTTTTTATTACAGGAATATTTTGTTAAACTTAATCGAGGTATGTTTTAATTGGCGATATTATTATATACAGTTGTTATTTAACTGTTTTATACAGGTGTTATATGCAGGTATTACTTATATGTAATATTATATAAATTGATGTAGTGACGTATTAAAGAGAGGAATATACAGGTGTACTTATAAGAACTGTTATATACAGAGAATTATTGTCACATGTAACACAGTTATTTCGTATGTAAGCAGTACCTTGACAATTTAATTTCATGAATGTTGCAGCAATGTAATTTCATAATATTTCCAAAGACTTATATTTCAAACCAGACGATGACGGCATGTAACCCTTAGGTCAGACAAGAAGGGGACAGACCCGTATCTACTTTATTGTTATGGCAATTTTAACTCCGACACTGAGCGGTAGTCTAATCCCCTGACCCAGAGGGGAGATAATATATTTCTGTTTTCTAAAACCTTTTCTTTCAATTGGAATCTGTTAAATCACTTTTCCCTAAAACATTATTTTAAATTGGAATATAATATTGTTTTTAATTGGAGTCTTTGTACATCTTCGTAAGCGACGTCAGTGTTTGGGTCTGATTGTGTAATGGTTATATTCAGTTTAATTACTTGATTCCCAAACCTGACACGGCACTCTCAAGCTGGAAGCCAAGCAGACAAGATCTTTCAGTACCTCTAGGGAGTCAGCACAATAAATTCTGTTGTTTCTTCTCAAAGGCTGTACAAATTATCACCCCAGTTAAACACCCATTGCTTCCGCTCGGCAATATTCCTCAATACCTGTCCTGGTGGGAACGCATTAACTGTCAGTTACCAACCTGCAGATACAACAATATGTTTGTTTAGTATGACAGAATACACAAGAAATTTCCTGTACCTACGAAGCTAAAGACAGCCCTTGCAATTAAGGTCAAATCATGAAATACATTATTACTTATGCTACTGGTATCTACTAGCCCCAATCTAAATTCAGTTACGAAATATAAATCCTTAATTTTTAATACCTATCATTCGGACACTATATTTAGTTGGACAGGAATGTGGAAATCAGTGGTTACTTTCCGAAGCCGAAAGGAGTGAAGAAGTAAAAAGTGTGGGGAAACACTGCTTTATGTTTTCAAGAAATTCTTAGGCTTGATGTTTCACTTTCTTCCCTTATATTTTTCTCTACAGGTTTAGATTTTAATTTCTTCCACAATCCTTATGTACGTCGCATTATTATAGGGCAGTCCAAAGAGTGTATACACCCTTGCTTAGGAATTACAAATTTTCTTTGAGAACCAGGGACCTTGATTCGTATTCCATCGTTATTTTTCTCAAGGCCTTTGGGCTTAGGGTTGAAAAAATTCACCGCATTTTTTCTCTCATATTTTTTCCGACACGCCATCAGGATTCCCTCTCTTTCAGCTCCTCACTTTCCTTTCAGTAAACTATGTTTTAAATCACCGCTTAACAATGAAACAGACTTTGTGCTGTGTATTTTGGCAGAAAAAATCTGGAAAAGGGCGTGGCCCATAATTAATGCAATACACGAAATTGCAAAATGTGTTACTTACATTTTAGGCTTATTAGGTCCTCTCTGGAAAATAGGTTGCAAAAATACAATGTAGACTTTAATGTGAAAATGAGGAAGAACAAAAATTGATCGACAAATTCATTTATATGTTTTATGTATATTTCAAAGGATATCCATCCAAAGATTTAGGTGCTGATGCCAGGTAAAAGGAAGTCAAACAGGCAGGAACAGTCTCCACAGGAGTTCCTTTTTCTTTATGAGTAGCTGTCAAATCCTCACAACTCCAAGTGTGAAAGACAGATTTTGATTCGTAGTAATTTGCATGCATTGATTGATTCCCATTGTGGTCTCACCGTCTGCCCGGAGCTCCAACATTCTAAACAAGTGCGTACCTAGAGAGCTCTGATCTCTTTTCTCTGCATGCTTGCCAATTTGCAACAAAATGATATCATTCATTCATTTCATTTCATTCGTTCCTGCATAATGCTTGCAGTCGTTATGCAGGACTTGGGGAAACTAGAAACAAACCAGAAAACGCTTTACGTTTCAAACTTCTGGATTCTGCATGTGACAGGCTTACCTGCTTTCGTGGACGTGACTGTACGTTTAGTTGATGGCATTGTTTCTTTCCCCCAGCCAGTTAAATATCCCACATCTCCCTTTTAATTTCTTTACATTATTCATTTGGGTTCGAGTTAGCAACTTTCACACGTACAAAATACCACTAATCCAGGGCTGCCTACTCTTGTAAGAAAGTAATTTGCGTAATTTTTCAATCCAGTTTGGTTGTCGGAACTGGTAATGTCCGCAAGCAAAGAAAACATTAGACTTGTTGATTTGAGTACTGTAAACGAGGCTTACAGCGTGAGTGCAGGGCTTTATTTGGGGTATCATATGTGTAGAGGAGGGTCATTAAACATAAAAAGGATAAAATCGAAATACTGGAGCGAAGATGTGTAAATGGAAGCACTTCGGACCGGATTATAAGAGTCTGATTCCTCGAACTGGCGTTGTGATATCCAGTTCACATCTGACAAAGTAGTCTGCTATTGCGCTTGAAGGTGAAACAGCCATTTCAACCGGCAGTACAGAGTGAAATACTCAGGGCTTCAGCACCATTTCACAGTATCACTAAACACGGCATTATGTCCGTGCAGAATTAATAATTAAACCAAGAAGGAAAGAGGGAAATGATGAGATTTGATACAATTGTTAACCCTTCCCAGCCTAAATTATTGTAGTGAATTCCAATAATCTGGTTCAAATTAATTTTTAAAAATCCATAAATTTCAAATTAAAAAGCAGCCACTAGTTTGCAGAATCTTATTGGAAACCAACATAAAACACTTTAAAATAACTACTCTTTTAGAACTCGCCACTGTATCTGGTACAGTGTAGCGCTCCGTCGAACTTGTTTTGACATTGTATCGATGAGAAGAATAAATTGGTCATAAAGAAACAATATGAAAACGTGGTAGTATTTAATAGGTTTATGATGTAAATAATTACGTTATATTTACGTAATGTTATCTAAAATTTGAATGACCACTGGCATAAAATCCTTTGGTAAAATTAGGCAAAATGTACCTTAAATAAAATTTGCTGTGGTTTGTACGCGTAAGTGTACTGTCTCCAGCATTTCCCGCTTTTGTTTAATCCAGATTTGACTTACTGTGTTCACAAGTTCCCAACACGTGCTGCTATTCTGAGACAGAAAATTTAGTTCATGCCTTCCCATCCTCTTTTTTGGGCCCATATTAATGCAACTTTTGAGCCTGGATCTACACCGACATCTTTTTCCTTCTAAGTTGTCCACAAATAATATTCTTTATTGCGTAACTCGAAAGTCTAGAACGCCCCCAAACACACCTGCTTATCCGTAATGCTCATAAACTGTGCACTTTGAAGAGAGATTTCAGTGATGACTCTTATATAATTTTAAAAAGAAGCAATGATTTCTTCCCTCTCACCATTAAGCATCTAACTTGGTAATGAAGACAAACGTTTCATCCGCGAAGTAGAAATCGAGTCTTTGTTTATTAATTAGGCGAATGCCGTACCTACTGGTTTCTTATTAAGAGAATACCGCTTTTCTTTGAATTTCAGTAATTATAGACATATGAATTTTAAAGGTGTTTGAGGTAATACTGTGAGATAATTTTCACTGTTTAAGGTGGAGTATATTTGGATGAAAGATATATTTCTTATTTAAAATCTTGAATTTACTGAGTTCATAATTTAATTCATTTAAAAGTAAAGATCTGGAAATTTCGCGAGTTTACAACGTAATCAGCTGAAGGAAGAAGGGAGATAAACTTTGAAATGGCGTTCATTTAGTTTCTTGCAAGTCAAAAGTCAGCCTGAATAAAAATATGTATTTGTTGGCTTGAGAAATCTAAAACGTTGTTACTGTTGGATAACATCAGTCTTCAGAATACTGGTATACCTACATTACACATTTGCACGACCAATGTGATGAAAGTGTTGGTAGCTGAGATTAAGAACTGCCTGATTTAGTGTTGTTAATAACACAAGCGTTGGTGCTCCTGACGCAGCTGTAGCGGAATAACACACACAACGTCTTGTTACACGTCCTTTTACTGACTCTCTCAAAAAACTCAACCTTACAAAGAATATACACTTGTAACAAAGAAAACAGAATCACGGATCACTCATCAAATAATTAAAGAGGAAGATATATCAATCCTCCACAGCAGCTTCATTTTTCAAAGATTAATCTAGCAAAATAAGAGCCAGCTGAACACTGGCCGAAGATAGTCCCCGTTTAATAAACGTATTCATAATAGTGTGTTGGTTGTGACTGGAGATTTTATAGATCTTTGTGACTGATACAACAGAGGGGATGCTTCACATAAAGTTTAAAATTTAGCTGGAATCTTTATTTCATGTTCTGCTGGAAGTCAAAAACTTATATGTTTAGGAGATATGTGACCAATCATTTCAGCTAAAAACCCCATAAACTCTAAAATTCTTAGTAAAAGTTGAATGTAAACATCATCATTCTCTTCTCTGTCTTACGAGACGACCATATCCCTTTCCAAAGTGAGTTCTCCACATAGTGGGATCTATTGCTCCCTCTGTCAGTTTACAGTGTCCTCTTATTATTCGTAAGGTCCTGACGTCTTTTTCCTCGTCTCACAACTCTTATATTCTGCACTCTATCTTTCCTCCAGTAATGTGTTTTAGGAATCAGTTCCTACGCACCATGTGACTAATCAAGTTAGCCTTCCTTGTTTTTATTATTTAAAGTTAATGGTCTCTTGACTCTTTGTAACACACCGTCTCCTGGCATGATCGATCCAACTGACCTTCACCATCCTCCTCCAGCCTTTTCAGGTACTTCCGATTTACTAGCCAAAGGGTCCAATTTTTATCACCTTAAAAACTGTACTCAAAACAGAGCACATTACTAGTTTCTTCCTAAAATTTAAGTCCGATTTGCTGGTGAAAAAGTTTCCTTCTTGTTGAATGCTGCTTTTTTCCGCGGCAATCCTGGATTTAGTTGCACATGTACGTATATCTTACATGTCAACATAAAAGAATTTATTTTAAAAAGAAAAGAAAATACATTTTAAACCTGTAAACATTACATTTATATTTTTACTTTTGCTTAGCCAAATTTTACAAAACTTTTGTATTTTTAATTATAATATGATATTTATGAGATGATTCATAAATTTTGCAATATAACTACAACTTAAAGACAACATGAAAATTAATGTTTCCCATTACTAATTAATACCGTAAACGTTTAACACGTACATATCTGTAGTAAACAGTAGCTACTTGCAACATTATGAATATAAGGAATAAGCAAAAAGAATTAAACTGCCCAGTAGATTTGGCATGGAAATTTATAATACACAAATAGAGCAATTTTAGTTGGGAATCATTATCTACTCTACAGTAAAAACAATTTCAGATTCGTCATTTGAGCTGATTATAAATAGTCAAAATAAAAATTAAATATATCGGGCTGAAGTTGAAGACGTGTGTTTAGAGTATTTAGGCCTAACACTTGTGGGTTATTTCTTTGAATGCTTTTTTTTTTAATTTAAAGATTTCCGTCTTCTGTGTTTGACACTATTAATGGCGTAGAAATTTGACGACCTTCCCGTAGAATTTATTGCCTCCATGTTCACACCGCTGCTACCCAGAAGACAAAGACAATTTATTCTTTAGAACTGTTGGTAAGTTTTTACCAGGTTGTTTTTAGTGTATAAAGTCACAACCTCCAAGATTATGTAGCGTCAGTGATAAATAAATCAACAAATACGAATAATAAAAACAGTTTTACATTCGTAGAACGATAGAAGAATACTGAAATACGCGGAGAACACCTGAGTATAAAGTTTGCCGGTTCCGTCCCTATTGTGACGTCATGGTCACTTGGCCAATTACGTTACACCTAATAACTTCCGCCTTCGATTGACCCAATTAATACGCGAATTAATTTAATCTTTCAAATTATTATACAAATTGTAGATTGCTTTAATTATTATGTAAAATAAATTTAATTGGCTTAATTAATTTCCCTCCCCCTTAATTGATATAGCAGTGCATACACTAACTATAAACAATACGACATTTTTAAATGTCCAGACAAGTTACTAACCTAACGTAAACAAACAAACAGACCTCCTCCGTCAGATGTAAGTAATCTCACTGTTAACAACAGCAATTTTGGAACAAAGCCGCTTTAAAAATTTTTAAATTTGTGCTATTTATTATTTTAATTAAGTTTCGTTGATCTAATTACATAAACTGAATTTAACTGATATAATTAATTTCCCCATCCCCTAATTGATATGAACGTGAATAACTTAACTGCAAACAAGCCAACATTTTCAAATGTCCAGACATGTTGTTAACATAATATATACAAACAAACCTCACTCCCATCCCTCAGCTCTATGACCAAAATGTAAACAGTTTTAGAGAATGTACTGTGTCAATCCTACGTTTCCAAATGTCCACACAACTCACTCACTTAACGTATTATCTGCCATTTTTGAACCGCGCCATTTTGAATGTGATATATTTAAAGCATTACTAGAATCTACGTTTATACACTGAAGCTATACCTTATTATTATATGGCACGTAGTAGTAATACAGATATTATTATTATTATTATAGGATATGTATGTCTCCTGTCACAGGCCTTTTCTTCCTGGTACTTCTCTTGAACCAGCGGTGATCCCCACCGCCAGGCTTCAAACTTCACATTGCAGTACTTTCCGTATTATGTGTGATGTTCCAAGTATAGCTGTCTTTTGTAGTGAATCTATCGAGTGTTTTCCTGGTATAGTT
>Ga0136643_10001980_pt1 | contig 25972 bp, 20 predicted proteins | sample TergutLab28metaG_FD_96883 | JGI IMG/M metagenome (GOLD analysis project Ga0136643, IMG submission 96883) | Labiotermes labralis P1 segment gut microbial communities from Petit-Saut dam, French Guiana - Lab288 P1 (version 3) (version 3) | ecosystem: Host-associated > Arthropoda: Insects >... | reverse complement strand
CCTATCTGAGGTTCGAATCCCGTACCATTGAAATGCAAGTCCGAAACGTTATAGCTTGAGCAAACTCGTTCCGTAGCAGTCTTCTTGAGAAGCTAATAGTTACATAGCCAGTCAGGAACTTTCCCACTTCTTGTGTGACCCAAAGGGCCGTGTCCGTAGCGCTTCGCCATTGACCATACGATTTAATTGAATGTAATCTTCCTCTGTGTGGCTGGGTCTTCAAAAATATCTCATACATATAGACTTTCGAACCAAAATTTTGAAGGCGTTTCTTATTTACCCATACTTCTTACAGTCTCCATCCATTGCGTCCTCTTTCATTAATCACCCTGTTAACATTAATGAGGTGAAGGGTACAAATTATGCACTTCCGCATTGTGTGATTACATCTTGGAATATCAATAGACATACCAATTAGGTGACGTGATTTTAGACACGTTGTAGTCTTCCAAATTATATTCATGCAACCAGTGACAGCCATTCGTCACGCAACCTGTTATTAAGGGAAGGTGGAATCGGAGCAAGTGACACAAACATCATTTCCACTTTCATTGAATTCATTGACTCTGCGTGAACCAAACCTATAATACGTTGGATATTAAACCAAATATTTATTATTCCCATCTTCATTATTGATTGATTGATTCATCGCAGTAAAGTAATAAAAGACGGAGTAATGTAGTAGTTACGCAGTTTGTATTGGTAACATCGAATGGTTTTCAACGAACTGTGCTAATTTCAGTATCATTTTTATACCTTGGAAAGAAATAACGAACGAGATATTCTGTATTATGAAGCCATGTGACACAAAAGAACGTTGTGTTGTGTTCCGATATTAATTTGTATAGCAGTGGATGTAAATATTCCATGCACGCAGTTCACAACTGTAGTGAAGTGCGGATCGACGACGTTTTAGCCACGTTTCCAGTGAAAAGTTAGGAAACTGTGCTCATTAACTTCTCCATGTCTGTATGTGGCAGCATGTGACACCTCAACGACCGCTGACACGAATTTCTTGACATTTTGCTTTATAGACTCTTGTTAAATTCATCGACACTTCAATTTTTGCTTGAAATCGCACAACAACAGTAGAAATAAATGACTACCTACACACATTTTGGCGCGAATCTCGAGTGTAACTCGTTAAATATTACATTTTATGACCAGTACGCATTTCCCTTAAGTTCTGCGGACATTTCGATGCCTGAACGATGGGGATCGAATGCGCCGGAGTTGTTACGATATGCGTACGTACATTTCAGAAGTCGTTTCATCCTTGTTTAGGAAGAGGACTGTAACCGGAAGTCGCGGTCCAGTGATTGATACTCTTAATTCGTAGTCTAGGGACTCTGAATTCAGTTTCCGCTATTGTGGCCAGCTATTTTGACTGGGGTTTTTAGTGATTTTCCTCGGTTCCTGTAGGCTAATGCTGCGACAGTGCCTTGCAGGAGGCCGTCAACTCTCTACAGACTCCTTCAGTGTTTTCTCCATTTTTTATCCACGTGTTATATATGACGGCATCAGTGGCCGTGCGGTCTAAGGTGTAGGTTTGCGGCCGCTTGCATGATCACCTTGTGGGTTCGAATCCCGCCGGGGTCATGGATGTTTGTCCATTGTGAGTGTTTTGTGTTGTCAGGTAGCCTCTGCGACGAGCTGATCACTTGCCCAGAGGAGTCCTACCGACTGTGATGTGTCGTTGTATGTGATCTAGAATCCTCAAGAATGAGGATGCCATGGCTCGCGTTGGACCTCAGTTCCTTAGGAAAAAATTGTTATATTGAATACATAATTGTGTATTATAGTTGTATAATTATTTTAGTATATATTATGTTATATATATATATATATATATATATATATATATATATATAACATGTACTACGTAGTTAGGTAACACTTGATTTCAAAGTACAGAGCTTCTGTAGGTGGTATGAGTAAATACATAAAGGAAATACGTAAATGCCTAGTCTATACGATGATTTACCGCGATTAAAATGGTTGATGTTCAATGCAAGATCATCATTAAGTCCCTGGTTTCAAATGTGAATATGTCGCTTAGTTTGAGGCATATAATACGGGGATCTTGCGAATAATTTTTTAGCGGTTTTCGAAAAATTTACACTAATGGAGCCGTCAAAGAAGCACGCTCTTATAGAAAACTTTTTTATCATATAAAATTAGTAACCATTCTAGTTTAAATTAATGTAGAATTGCTAATTTCAACAATTTATGTGGCAATGACTGTTCTTCAGCATCTGAGGTGTACTTGACACGATGTTTCGGAAGGTTGTTGTTCTCCATCACGCAAGAGTGATGTTATAATGTTATGTCGATGTATTGTTTCTTATATTTAGCTGCTGTGTCTCATGGTCATTGTTTTTTACACAGTATGAGTCACACATCCGAGTAATTCATTCCCATGCAGACTGTAGAGTACAATATTAAAAACTTAAAAGTCGTATAGCATTTCTATTATAATTTTTATTATTTTATTGCGGCATTCTATTTAACTCTCAAGTTAAGATAATCGACCGCGTGTGTGATGATACTTGGTGACGGTGTTTACCTGTAGCAAGTAATCCAATACACAACTCGACCTTTTGTGTGTTTCAGTTTACAGAGCTGCGGTATCTTTCATTTCGTACATTGCGCGCCAGTATTGAAAGAGTTATCCTCTTCTAACCAACGCTATATTACCCGTTCTCTAAAACTATAGATCGTTTCAGTATTGTTTGGTGTAATACACTTTTATGAACTGGACGTATAATGTAGCACGCATCATGCATTTCGTTCTGCATTTATTTTTCTGTTGCGAATACTTTGGACCATCTCTGCTACGTAAATTTGGCTTTAGGTTTTAAGATTTACGAGAGTGGGGCGTGTGAAAGACCAAGACGACGCCAATTAAAATCCACTATACGGTTTGAAAGACATGAAATTTTTGTATGGATTCGCCATGCTGGCCTGGTCACGCGACCGTGATAATTCCGCTCATTATTACCACAATGAGGAACGAATCCTTTGAATAGCAAGAATTTATCGCTGTGAATCAGAAATTTTACGCCAGTGGGCTTTTCTAAAAATAATTGTAAATGTGATTGATGCAGGCATACGAATTGTCTCCCGACTTACCAAGTATGGGTGAAAATTTGAACTAAAATGCTGCTTATATGACGTCTGTATGTACTAAGAATTTTGCTAGCGAACTCGTTGGAGGAACAGAAACTTGTGGCCCGCCGGATTTCGAGATGTTGCCTACTTGTGACACAATACTTGGAGCTTTTCAAGAAACTGTTCTGAATCTGAATACAGGAGAATATAATCGTGTAAAGAAAAACCAACTTGATGCACAATTTATCTTCTGTACATTTCGTCCACCTGTACATGTTTCGGGCGTATCTTAGGCCCATCATCAGGAGGTACAACTGTTTGTATATAACAATTGGTACTTATTATTCTTTTTAGATGAGTGCCTGTTGTCCTGGTTGCATCGCATCCAATCCAACCAGGACAACAGGCAATCATCTAAAAAGAATAATAAGTACCAACTGTTGTATACATACGGTTGTACCTCCTGATGATGGGTCTAAGATACGCCCGAAACATGTAGAGGTTGACAAACTATACTAAGAATAAGTTGTGCATCAAGTTGGTTTTTCTGTACACGATTATATCGAGATGCACGGTCAACAAAACATAAAAGAATAGGAGAATATGTTTGTAGATACGTCCGCTTGGTGTCATCACATACGAAAGTAGTGTGAAGTAAACTAAAGTTGTCACTTTGCACGCCATTGTCATAGGGGAAGTGGAGGTGTAGCTCCATTCATTCTTATTCTTCACCTTGGATTAAAGCACATGTTTAGTCACTCTCTCGTTCTGTAATTCAGAGTCTTTTTGGAATTTTAGTAGGATAATGGAGTTTTCCCACATCAGCTCTTTGTTCAACGTAACTTAACGTTGAGTTAATAACTTGGGTTATAGGCGCGTGCGCAGAATTGGAAAAGCGACTGTTAGCTTAGTCATGTCTGCCTGTCCGTCCGTCCATCCGCATGGAACAACTCGGCTTCCTCCACACGCATTTACATGAGATTTAATGTTTGAGTATTTTTCGAAAACCCATCGTGAAGATTCATGTTTCATCAAAATCTGACAAAAATAGCAGGTACTTGACATGAAGACCAGTAGACCATTTTTTTTCATACCTCGCTGAATTCTTCTTAGAATGAGAAATTTTTAAGACCAAATTTGTAAAGAGACTCAAAACGTTTTATGTTCAGTAATTTTTTTTTTCGAAAGCCGTGTCTTTTATGAGATAATGTGGAAGAATATTGTAGAGCCGGGCAGGTCACAGATGACAATATGGCGCATGGGCATTGCATGCTGGGTACCAGAGGCTACAAACACGCGCTTAGAATATGTAATACTTTTTCCCACTGCAAAAATGGTTGCACGATCGTGCCCATTGTGTCCGTTGCCAGCTTTGTTTAGGATTTACCCGCGGTGCATTTTGTAGCTGCCCCAGCCTTTAGGTGTTCATTACATTCGCCATCGTAAGATTTTCGCTTTGTGTGATTTAATGGTTGCTGCTGAAATGAATTCCGTTTATGAATCCTGCGAGTGGTTTCTGCAGAATCTAATTCATCAGGTATGCCTAGTTACGTTTTCTTTTCCAGTGCTTTGGAAATTGCTGTGCATGAAGAGGGATGTTTAATCACCCCAATCTGTTGCACTTACAAAGTAAAGCAACAAAAGTTGTTAAATCTTTCATAACTTATTCTCTGAGTTGACTTTGATTTAATAGTTTTTGACACTAGTAAGTTAGATACAGATAATGAATTTTATTGTGTGTTATCTTCTCGGTTTTTGTGTTAGACCCTACTTTTTGAGCCGAAATGTTCTCATTATCATTTCGTCTTTAAATTAACCTGTAGTGATTGAATTTCTGTCACTCAGGTTTAATATTATGTCCAACTGTTACGGCAGAAGTAGAAAGGCGTACGTTATTTATAATTTTATATTTTCAAATAGACTTAAATAACATTCTTACTGATTAACAAGTAATTCGATCCATCACCTTCGTAGTACCTGAGGTTGGTACGAGTAAAAGTGTTTTCTGACAGTTGGTTTATGTGTCAAGCCAAAATCGAACCCAGCCATTTGATCTCTGCAGTGAAGATAATTGTTTGAATAAATCGTGTCAACCAATTTCATAAACCCTATATCCCCTGCGAATAAGTGACCCTTCTGTACCGAAATATATTCAAGGAACTGGTCACGGTATGATGTGAATGGGAAACACGGCGATTTAACATGGGAGTCCAACAAATCAAATTCACCAACAAAAACGGATTTCATAAACTGTCTGTAACGAAAGAGATAAAAATAATAAAATCAAACGTACCAAAATGTATTAACCATTATATGCTTTCACGTTCAACCCTTTCTATCTGATGAAATTTATAGTAGCCCCCATGCGATATCTCCGCCACCCTTCGCACGACGGAGATGAATAGAATCCAACCCAGCAACACACTACCGAAACACAAAGAGAAATGGCGACAAGCATTGCAAAGTATGTGTCGCCTTTAGTCCAGTTGCATTTGAATGCCTACTTCATTGTGTTTCATGTACCCTGTGACACTAACATACCGCCACAAGGGAGCACCGGTTACTAAGGTTCAACAGCTTGAAGAAAGAGAACGCAGTATTGCATTGGCTCAAATTCTTAAGATGTTTTACATTTGTCCGTTTATGTATCAAGTGTTCGCAGCTACAAATGATTTTCAAGTCACTTGGAACCCATTTTTGTATAATGTCTTAAAGCGTGCCATTTGGATGGGGAAATTTCAAGTAGAGTCGAACTAGGTTTGAATGTCATGAAAGGGGCGGAATATTTTGTGTCGTTACAAAACGAGTATTGTTATAACCGAGGAGTATAATGAAATAGTTAACAGTGATTAATTAATTTGTACAACAGAATGTCTGACGTTATAGACGGGATGTCGTTATAACCAGGTTCGACTGTGTTTAGGAAATAAGTCTGAACCACTTCCTTATTTTCAGCGATCGGTTTAGTAGAACCGTCAGAATGTGTTTGTCTCTTTGCCTGTCCATGTGCTACCGAACGCTAAGAAATAAACAGTTATAGTAGTTGCTTGATGTACGAGCTAACGGTTTGCGAATTTATGCTTCTACGAGATGCACAAATGAATGCCCAATTTTTCAGTTTGCAAGAGAGATTTTTCTGAAGGGAGCTAGTTTCTGACGCAAACCAGACGTTTTCGGTGCCTCTGCTCTGTTTTCTTTGGTTCTCAAATGATCTCGAATGCGCAAAACTTCAGAGCATCCCGGAACAGTCGGCGCAAAAGCACCAGCATCGCAGCGTTTGTAATTGTTCTAGTAGTTTGTTTGTGAGTTTTACTCTTCCCGGTGTTAATCATTTTGCGTCGACTAAATCTTAAGGGATTTTGTATGTCATGTTTATAATAAGGATGGCAAATATATATTTTTTTAATTTCCATGCATTTTTAATAATGTAACTATTATTCGTACATAGGTTAATGGCGAAGAATTACATTCGAAAATAATAACTGACCATGAGTGTAATTTGTTTTATGTTGAGGTATCATTGTGTCCTGTATCACTGTGACCTTTGGGGAGAAATTTTTGGCCTATTGAACTAGTAAACATCTATAACGTGTCCAGTAAAGGGTAAGTATTTTGCGTTTTACGTGTTCTCGCTTTACGAGCAGGTTTATAGGTACCCATTTGGCTCGTAAACCGAGGGATTACTGTAAAAAATTTAAAAAACTAGAGGCTTAAATGTTTTGGCCGTGTACCTTGATGCAATTTATGAATGACTAGAAGAACAAGCTTAGTGTTAACAGAAGATGTGATCGGGTAATTGGCTTCAGGAGCCGTGAAACTCTCTTGGCACCATTTTACGCGCGCGCGCGAGTGTGTGTGTGTGTGTGTGTTTGTGTATGAATGTAGACATATAATGATGGAATCAAGGAAGACATGATTGGCGGTGTATCTAGCACGGATGGGAACAATAGAATTGCGTACAGTGTTTTTCGTTGGAAAAAAACCGAACGAGAACTAATGTAAGGAATGAGTATAGACAGGAGGATAATATTGCAATGGATCGCAACGAAATAGGATGTAAAAGTGTGGCTGAATTTATGTGCTCAATACGAACCAGTGACTCATTCTTACGAACACGGAAGTAAGTCTTCCAGTCCCATAGATTACGGTAAGTTTCTTGACCACGTAAGCAAGCAGTTGTTAGTGTCTCAAAAAAGACTTTGCTCAACGGGGCAAGGTTTTGTAGTAATATTTTTTACATTTTGTTGCGTTCAGTTAACATTACGCCGCCACTGTCGGGTTTTTGCATGGAGTCAGAACATTGTGCATGTGAAAGAATTAAGGCCAGATAACATTGTGAGAAGATTACGAAAGCTGGGTCCGAAAATAATTATAAAATTCCACGAAAAAGTGTATACGTAGACGAAATTGTTAAGGATCATGAATGTGGAATTCGAAGTAATAATTCATCATATTTTCACACATGCCCAGGGGTCAGTGCATTAGCTATGTATGTAATTGAGAGAACGTTTCTCTGCGGGCGGGGTGGGGTGGGGTGGGGGGATTGTGTGGCAAAGCAGTATCATTCCATGTGGTATACCAGTGAGCTTAGTTGTGTTCAGTTGAAACCTGTAGTAAAGTGTGTAACTTTAGGTAGACGTGTTGCATTTCCCATTTAGAATACTGTGGTACAAGGAGACGCCCTATCGTTACTGTTAGCTCGACTTTACAGTAGGTCTGCATAATTAGGATTGTCCAATAAAATCAGGAGAGGGTGAGAGAAAGAGAGAGAGAGTCTGGATCTAAGTGCTACACTTCAACTTTTTTATACGCAGTAGTTAATTTATTGTAAGAAAACGTAATTACTGCAATTTAAACACAACGTACTAGTGCAGAGATTGGTTTAGAAGAGAACGTCAACAAAGTACTGTTTTGTTACCGGACTGTAAGATAGAATCGTAATATAAAGATAGATCCTTAGAAATCCTTAGAAAATGTGGCAGCGAGCAAATATATCGGAATTACAGAGAGAGGAAAAAGGAAAAATGAAATTGAAGTTTCGAAGAAATCAGACAAAATTAAATTGTAGAAATGCTGCTATTAGCCAATTAAGAATTTTGTGTCGTCCCTCTTCCCATCTAAAGGAATAAAGTTAAAATATAACCGTATATAGTCTTTTGTATGGGTGTGAAGCCTGGTCTCGTATGCTAAGGGAAGAGGAGTAGTAGTTGGTGTGCTGCAGCGGGGTGCTGAATAGATTACCTCTTGAGAATAAGGAAGTAACAGGGGGCAGGAAAAAAAATTGCATAATGAGGAGCTGCATAATTTTTCTCGTCTGATGTCATTAAGGTGATCAGATCAAGGTGCTGAGATGAGAGGACATGTTTCGTGTATGTGGGCCATAAGAAATGCGTGATGGGAAAGTAATATTTAAGTGCACTTTAGACGTACTTGTGAAATGAGAGGGAGAGTGCTGTTGAAAATGTACTTAGAAAGACATTTGGTATGAGAATCTGGATTGGAGGTTTTGGATTGGAATGATCTGGCTTTGAATGGGGTATGAAGGCGGGCTGTTATGAACACAGTTATGAACTTTTAGGTTCTGAGGTGGGAAGTTACCTGACAGGTAGATCCACACGAAGGATTCTGCTGTACGGTGCCATTCATGAACAAAGGGAAAGTTCAGCTGTGTACGAATGTATGTGTACTCGTACGTATAATTTCTGTTCGATTTGGTATAGAGGTGCTTGATCTGAATCAGCTTGTCTTACACTTTTTTCCCTGTCTTCAGATAGTTATGTGGAACATGTGGCAGTATTCGATCCAGAACTTCTACAGTTCATTTTTAAACACGTGGATCTCCTACTGGAATTTACATTTTTTTTTCGTAAGGTCCTTGTTTATGGCCGGCATGTATGGTGACTGAACCGTCAAAATTGGGTAGCGATACCAGTATCTTACGCTGCATGTTGTGTGTACTTGGAGAATTGCGGAACACATGCCTAATGTCGTGGCAAATTATTATAGTCTCGTACCGCGAATTGGATGGTGGTGGAGGAGTCCGTATGGTGGGTGGTCTTGCGCGCTATTAAGTTGTGTTTCATTTAATCGCCTTTTGATATGTTACTTCAGTATTCAGGCATGATGCACACTGTGTGAAAGACGCAAATCGACAGATTTGTGCAAACTCACATGCGCATGTTAGGCCTAATTCGTATGCATCTATGTCTTCGTTGTGTAATTGTTCTGAAAATTTAAATTTTGTGTGGTTGGTTTTTGCCAGTTATTAAGTAATTTAATCTTGTATTTTGTTTTCGTGTTTCTCACTACCATGGGCGTTGCACGAAGCGAGGTGTGCGACAAGTGACGAATTGACTGGTGAAGGAGCGACAAGTGACAAGTGAACCAGGGTTTGGTACTACTTGTCACTTGTTTTGCCAGACTTGTCGCCATTTATCTCAATGACTGGTGTGACAAGTCAGGTAGTGGAAGTCAAGGAGAGGTAAAATGGCTGTTGCAAACGAACTGGCTGTTCTGCAGAAGATAAAACAGGAGAAATGTGTACTTTTTTAGGTCATTGTCGCATGATCTCACAAAACAAAACGAATGTGAGAAGTGGAAGGAAGTGAACGAGCTTGCCGAGTCACTAGGACTGGCCGTGGCAGTACTTTTGGGACAGTTTGTGGCAGGGGCGGATCCAGATTTTTAGGGGCCTCAAGCTTATACAATTTTTGGGGCCCTCTTTAAGAAAAAGAATTCAAAATTATGAATACAAAATAAAGTATGAAACTTAATGAGAAAAGAGAATGAGAATTGAGATCACAGCTAGTTACAAACTTAAAAAAGTGGACATACTGCAAAGTCACAAAATTAAGAAAAGTAGCATAATATTTTTATTAATTAACTGCCTGACACACCTGTGTAATACTTAACTGATTGTGGTTAAAATATCTTACTTTTGCAAATTTTACAAAAGCACATGACCGTGTGAACACATTTCACGGGCCCGTCCCAGGACCTTGGAAGGGGCCCGTGCAAATGAGGGGCCCTGAAGCTCAATCTTCATTATCTTCTGCCTCACACGATCTTCTGAACCTGACTAGTCTGACCATACTCCCTACCTCTGTCAAAAGACGCTATACGATGACGAGAGTCTCTGACGGGAAAATGTCTTTTTTGAAACAAACACTCGTCCAGTGGCTCATATTTGCTGTCACTTTGTTGTAGTTTACTAGTCGCGTTTCGCTTGTCACTTGTCGTTCAATGAAACGGACCCCAGTCACTATTGTCATTCTGACTAATATTTTCACCTTTCACCTCGTGAAACAGGTCCCAGGTGATGTTTGTGCCGTGCAGTACTGTTGTACCAGGCACCCCAGTACGAGACAAGTTTAGTACGAGCGTTGTTCAGACCAATCTTGATATTAAAAATTGCTGTCGGTTAAACGGAATTCAGCTTAAGAATTTTTTTTTTTTAATTTTTGGCTGTTAATGTGGTAAGGGATCACCACACTTTCCAATTAAATAATCTTACTAGATTGGTTATTATTTCTCTGTTGTCATGAAGTGACATATGGAAATGCTGATTAACTCATATTTATCTGCGTTTGATCCCTTTATCATATTACTACTGCATATTTACCTAGAAGCTGGTTACAGTTACGTCACGTGATTAAACACATTGGACCAATGAAATGCACGTTTTATTTCTAGAGCAATTTAAAATGCGCAACGTAATTATTAATTCTTTTCAGGGAATTGTTTTCATTCAGCGCCAGGTATTCTTCAAACTTCAGATTAAAAAAGCTAATACCGTCGTGTGTACCTGTTCTTATTGGCATTAGTTTCCTCTCTAATAATGTTGTGTGTTATGAATGAGATTAATGTAGTTGGGGCGAAACATGACTGAAGTATTGAACGCTATACCTGATAAGGAAATGCAAGAATGCTCAGTCTTGACCTGTGCGTACGAAGCGCTATTAGTGCGATTATGTTGAAAACGCTGACTTTTACGTGGGCTGTCACATGTTCTGAAGACAATGATAATGTGATGGTTTGATAAAACGTCATGTATTTTGAAGAACGTTGTACCTTCGGGTTCTGTATCGGATTATTTAATTTTTGAAATCCATGAGTTTCGTCGTATTCTGTCATATCTCATACTGCCTTCTTTTTTTTTTTCTCTCAGAGTACAGGCCATTTGTTAAACACGAGGTTTTACCTTAAAAGTCAATGTTTGCTTACGAACCCCCATGTCCATTTCTCCCATTTCCATTTTCCTTTACTGAGTGAACTTCATTCTTTCTATTTTTATCCTCTACTACATTTCTTATTTTCATTTCCATCCCAATTTACCGTCTGTTCATTTTGGGGATGACTGAAAATTTTTACGTGCGCCGCTTTCATTTTCCTGTTTCATCTAGTCCTTTTACTTTGGCTTCCGACGATGTTTCGTATATGTACCTCTCGAATCAGCAAGACGATGTAAATTTCTTGCGGCTCTTCTCAGAGGAACGAAATACATATTTTCCGGACTTCAGCTTTATAGTAGACAGATATGGTGGTGTGCAATTGTGCAGAATTCTGACGATGCTGTGTTAGATTTGGGATCATTCTTTCTCTGGACTGTGTACAATATCTGTGTTTAAAATGAAAATCAATACACTGCACTGTGGATACAGGACTTGTCACTGTCATCAGGTAAAGAGAAAGGTCCTGTTCTCGAAACGTCGTGTTTTAATTTTAATTTTAAGCAAGGCGTTGGTTGAAGTCCAAAATCGACTACTCTTTAAGCCTGTAGATCTATGGTTCATTGAAGTATTCGTAACTGCATTTGACCATTGTTACTAAAGTTGGAATGGTCTTTTCCTGTGTAAATGTGTTATACAAACTTCTTTGTGCTATGCACGAGTTACTTAGCTATGGCTGGTGGCTTCGGGTAAGACTTCGGCATTTTACCTGGATGGTGACTATTTGAAGAAAGGATATTTTCGTTTCGGTGTTCAAAGTAAGTTGCACACGTGAAAGTAAAAATAGGGCTATTATTATTATTATTATTATTATTATGTAACTGCCAGTATACGAAGGCGTACTGAACAACTCGAGGTAAAGCACGATGCAGTTTAACCATGGAACTGTGTGGAGTTGAGTAGTCTGCTCACTTTCCGGCCTTGTCACTCTCAAGTCAAGTCTGCGATACCTGTCAGACGTAGGGGACTGGATGGAGTTCGGAGCCAGCCTGAACATGGTGAGAAAAATCAAGCCCAATCCATATTATTGTACCCAGCCGTTGTACTGACCTAGCTGTTCGGGTGTCCGAGCAATATGTGTAAACAAAAAAAAAATATTCACGTCAATAGTCAGATGTCGTATATTAATATGTAACTGTCCGGGAGGTTGATATTGAAACGGATGTTAAAAGATATACGGTAGGAGTGTGTGTGGAGTGGACTCATCTGGCTCAGGCTGGTACACTGTAATGAATGTTAGGTTTCTATACTGTTACAAACATCTGGCAGCCTAATTTGAAGTGGTTCTTCCCCACCCATGACACGTTTGACTTTGGAAATATTCGTTCTTTTCCCATTGTACTTCGAAAATAAGCATCCTTCCGGTTTCTGGTATTTTGCCACTGTATTGAGAGGGCCGGGTTTGTTTTATGTGTGTTGGAACTGTGGTCCGCAGTGGCGCTGCGTTTCTGTAAACCGCGTGAGCCCGGCGGATATGATTAGCTTAAACACCTGCTTCTGAGCTTTTACGTATCTCCAGATGAATTCCAATATCGGCATCTTCGTGACTCATAAACTGGAAGTAATCCCTTAACCAGCTGAGAGACTGTCGGTTTCTCAGGCAGTATGCTGCGTCCAATTAGTGCATTTATCAATACGTGATGTGCGTCCTTTTTCTGCTGTGTTCCGTGTTTTGCGATTCTGTTGAATTTCCTTCACTGTACGCACACGTTTGGTAACAGCATTGCCTCCGCCATTAATTCTTTTTAATCAGGGCAGACTCTCCCTTCTTTCATGTCGTCCTGTGGCGGACGTAATAACATGGCGTCCCTGTAATCCCCCCCCTCCCCCCCCCATCCTCTCACTTCTTCATGTACACAAGAGCACAACTTTTTTGGTCGGCTATTTAGATATCCCCCTCTAGCATGTCAATATATTACAGTTATGATCCGCTCGAGAAATTACGTGTCACGGAGATGCAATAATTAACCGCCAGACTTTTTACGCTATATTCTAGAAGTTTTTTATTCAGTGGTTTGGGGAATTGTGTGGAAAATATTCCTCAGTAGACTAGTGTATGCATAAAGGTAGCGAAAAAAAGAAGTGTTGTTTTGCCGAACTTCGCGGTGTAGCTACTTGAAAATTACTGGTTTTATTAATTTTTACGGCTAGGGAAGAGAGAAAAGTAGTGTGTCGTCAAAATGGACTCTTGTTGTTTCCTTCCTTTCTCTAGTCTCACACCACCCCACCGCACCCATCAGCTTACCATTCCCTTTTCCTTTGTTGGTGTAGAACCTTATCTGGGTTCTAAATTTTTTTTAATAATGTAAGCTGATAAAAGCTGAAGGTTTATAGTATGAAATAAAATTTGTTGCTAGGTAGAATACAAAAGTTCGTTTGTAACATGAACTGTAATTCTTCTAACATGTGAGTGGCCTGTCTAATCATGTTAACGGTTTACGTTTGTTTGGTAGCAGCTTCGCTGTAGCTGTGGGAATTGTAATTGCATGCACTGCAGACGTGTGCGTGTGTGTTTATGTGTATGTATGTGTATATATATATATATATATATATATGATATAGTACCTAGGTACATACATATATATATATATATACACGCATTTTAATAGTACTAGTGCGGTATAAAGGGACTAGCCTCGCCGTAAACTTGTCATATATTAACAGAGATGTATAAGCTACAATGCAATTTAGCAGTTATTTTATGGTAAGGGCTGCCTTTATTTGTGATGTAGGTAATGTGCCCAAGTTTTAGGTCTATACTTACAGTACCAAATTTAGGACGTCTTACTTGATTAATGACTTCCATATATATGCTTGTCACATATTAAGATCATAATCCCTGTACATATTTTTGCAGTATGCTTAAGTTTGGGCGATCGAGGGAAGTTTCACGGAAGTAGATTAGCTGGTTCAAACACTGTTGTGGACACTCATTAAGGTGTGATCGTTCCTCTGTCTTTCCTTATAAAGTAAACAATTGGGATGCAAGCCTAGAAGAAAGTCCCGTGGATACGTTCTGTGGCAAAGATTGTCAGAAAAAAAGTGCTTTTCTGGCTTAAGGCTTTAAGAATGAAATGAATGACTCGCCCATTACATTTGTGTATTTATGTATCTTGAAACATGTCATTCATTCGTCCTACCGGTCTACACTACACATTGTGTAGGAGTAAATCTTGTCTTCTTTTAGTATTTAATTCCTTTTTCCTTACTTTCCTTTTCTGTCTGCCATCACTAATCCTCTGCAATATTATGCGCAAATATCCTGTTGAACAGACGAGCTTAATTCTTCCTTGTTTGTGAGAGTTTTGCCTCTCAGAAGATTCGAGTAGGCACGCATTCAAGAAAATTATATGAACGCAATACAGTACATACGTATTCTTCTATTGAAATTTTTTTTCTATCTCCACTTCAAACAATTTTTATATATTTTTATACGTTGTAGGTAATTTTACTTTGGTTTTCGCATTATATTGTCAAGGCCGGAAGATGTTTTCGATAAATGAGGCTTTCCGTTTAATCCAGGCTTCTTTGTGGATGGATACCTTTTCTGTTGGGTCTGTTACGGATTTGTGTCCCGTTCGCTGGTTGGCTGTGATTCATGGGGTTGATGAGTTGTCGTTACTCTATCAGGCGCGTTATTGCTGATTGTAGTGGAATCCCTTTATGCTATCTACGAGTGTAATTGTTTATGTCGGTGAATAGTGTTATGGTCACATGCTGTCATATTGCTCGCACTAAACGAATTACATATGTGACGGAACCGTTATTTGAAATGAACTGCATGGGTGGTTGAAACATAGGAAGAACATCCATCGGCAGCGACCACTGGTGATAGTGTAACGATGCGTTACGAATGACGTCACCATTTCATGCATCCCTTTCTGTATGTTTATGTCAAACCCTAAAATCGTCTTTCATCTGAGAATCCTAGGAACACAGTATTTCTGTACAAGGAATTCCCTTATTTCACGGAATCATATAGCCTCTAATTGTGAAGGTTTTTTTTTTTGGAAGGATTTAATGAAAGAAATTTGAGAGACATCTGTTGCTGACATTTAGCCTGTTCAATCACGCAGGAAACCCCTCATGCAACTGACAGTTGTTCGTTTATATTGATAATCAAACGGAATTCCGTATATTTTTATTGCATTTAATCCGAGTTGTACTGTGGTTAGGTATTTATCGAATTTTAAAAAGTTACCGCACTTGCACAGATTTTGTTTCCCCAATGTATTTTATATTCCAGATTCGATAATTATTTTTAGAAGCGTAACAACTTCCCGTTGAAATGGTAATGAGGTGTGTGATAATACCGATATAAGACGTTGATGTCACTGGCACTTTTTTCCGGGTTACTCTAATAGTTTGGTCGACAGAATGCATGCACCTTTTCTAAACTAATATTTTAATTTGTTGTGTCTTCTACATGTTTCGAACCCGAGGGTTCATCTTCCGGAAGAGGGTTGTACATACAAGTATGGTATAGTGTGTTCTTCATACTGAAATTACAATAAAAGGCTTTCATGAAATATATGAATGTAAAATATTTGAACGTTTTAAATATATCGATATGAACATGAAACATGGTAGTTAAAACATAATGTAGAAATAAACGTATTAAACCTTAAAATATTGACTTCAGAGTTTCAAGAAATGCAAAACAGTGTCTCAGAATTTGATATGAAGGGGATTGTACGTACCATCAATATAAGCAATCTTGTAGGTAGAAGTGTGTGTTTGGCACTGAATTGTAGGAAGTTGGTAGTGTCTTATTGATCGGTGTATTTTGCTGATGGTGACGTAACGCGGGGTTCGAAGATCAAGTGGTACATGTGGTTGTTTTCACCTGAGTTTCCGATGTGAGTTCCTGGTGGTAATAGTGTGATTTGATATAAAACTGTTCAGGAGGACTTAATAGTGAGGAGTTATTGATTTCATTTTGGAGTGAAAAGGTGGTATTAAAGGGTCGTTATTTTGTTGTTTAGGATGTGTAGAGCTTATGATATTTGAGGGTCAGTTTGTTTTATGTATGGTATGTGTTCTGGTATCTTTATGTGAGGTTACGGCTAGTTTGTCCGACTTAGAGTAATTTACATGTGTTCCATGTGAGTTTGTAAATCCCACATTGTTGTGTTCATGTATGTTGCTGTTCGTTTTAAGTTTGGTGAGGTCGTGTGTTGTGTTGGTGCTCTTGAAAGATATTCTCACATTTGTATGTTTAAATAGATTTGTAATCTTGCGAATTAATGGACTATGTGAATGTTGTCCAGGTTTTTATATCTGTGACAGTGCTATTGTTTCGGTCGTAGTTGTTGTGTCTGTGTTGTAATTGCGAGTGTGGTTTTTGGAAAAGTGTATGTAGAAAGTTATTGGTTCGTGGTTTGTATTGTATTACGGTCCATTCTTTCTGTTTCCTTTCAGGCGTGGGTGGAATTGACTGTATTCGTGTGATGTAATATATGTATGGGGTCATCTTGTGTTCTAAGGAGTGGTTCGTGAAGAAATTTATGTTTGTATCTGTGTTGGTGGGTTTTCGAAATATGTCAGGTTCGATCTTAAATGGTTTTCGAATTAGAAGCAGGTCTAAGAAGTTTATTTGTCCATTGGCTTCATGTGTTGGATTAAATTTTATATCCATATGTATCTTATCTGCTTCATACTGGTGGTAATTGAATGGAAACCGAAAACGCAGTAAAACTCTTGGATGCCAAAATGCATCATAGCTACAAAAAGTAAAACAAATCCTAAATTCAAATAATCCTTGCAATATTTTACGTAAAATAAACCTCTTTATCATAAAACAAAACAAAAGCTTCGAACAAAAAAATGTAATGTTTGTCCCAGCTGATAAAGGCCGATAAAAGATACATCCCGACCTTATTACCATTACTACCATTAGGGCTATAACATAGACGAACGAGTCTATCGAAAGGTTATCTTTGGGCAACACAACTAGAAACTATTTCTTTGTAGCCGTCCAGGGAACTTTAACACTACGTTGCCTGACCAGTCTTTTAGCTATGACCCCTCCCAGAGAATACGAGTATTACGTGGTCTTTCACAGTCACATGAACAGTTAATAGACTCATTTATTTATCAAGATTATTGGGGACAATTCATCAAGCCTTTAACACTGATTATTAACTTTTCTTATTTCACAGTTGGTATCAACAACGAACAGCGACGGGATTTCTTTATCTACCACTCTCGAGTCTTGTTTAATCTTCCAGTTCTTTTTCCCGTCTGACGCACACACGGGTCCGAAACTGTTTTCTGGAACCCAGCTTAACTGCTTCTGGAACACTTGCCCTCTTATAAAACAGGTGTTCACTCTGAGCAGTGACCACACGTGCAACGTATCTGAACAATACGGCCATAAACCTATAAGAAACTCCTCGCAGCAATACGGCCAAGAGGTCCCGTACCTCCCATTGTGCAACTTTAAACTCTGTCCCGTGCGCCAATATACATTTCGCGCTTATTCTAATAACTTTGAATTTAAATCAGCCAAATGTAATTTTGCCTATCTAACCACCGAGCATATCCGTGATCTGGTCTCGAACCAAGGATCACCGGTAACATCATTTCCCTCTGAGCAAAATTTTGAAGTTGTACGTGGTAAACCGATAACATTTATATCAGTGCCGTTCATATCGCAAGAGATTTGTGAAAATTTCCCGTTGAAATTTCAATAGGCTTTTCGTAGTAAAGGTAAATTAGTCCCGTTACAGGCCTGGAGTGGCCCAGAGGGCTCCAGGAAGTTAAGGTTCCCAGATTACATGACAACGGCACAGGGTGGTGGTAAGGTTGTCAGCCCTACACACCGGCCGCCTTTACCCTCAGGAAATGCTCCTGGTACTCATTTCTCTTAGAGGCTGAGTCGACCCCAGGGCCATAGTGCGATAGTAAGGATGTCAAAGAAAAATTCCAATGACACCATCTGGAATCGAACCAGCAGCCTTCCGATTTGTAGCACAGCACCTTCACCGCTGTGCCACCGCGGTCCCCTAGGCCTTATCGTAGTGTGGAGCATAAAATCGGACGTGTTTGACTTCTTTTGTTGTGAACTTTTTTTTTTTTTCGTTTTGGTTTCTCTGTTGTGGTTATGTGAATGCCAACAGTTATGGCCAAGAAGGATCCAACGTTATAGATTTTGTCGGGCAGCCAACGAGGGGTGGTCCTCCAGCGTTGGATATGGACGAGGTACTGACAACTCCTCACCGTAAAAATTTACCATGTTACGAAACGTTCAACCCTAATGAATCAAAATTCCATTCAGGAAGAAATTAAGAGCAGATTGAAGTCAGGGAATGCTTGCTATCATTCGGTGCGGAATCTTTTGTCTTCTAGTTTGCTATTCAAAAATTTCAAGATTAAGATATACAGAACTATAATTTTGCCTGTTGTTGTGTATGGGTGTGAAACTTGATCACTCACTTTGAGGCAGGAACGTATGGTGGGGGTGTTTGAGAATGGGGTGCTGAGAATATTTGGGCCTAAGAAGGACGAGCTAACAAGGGAGTGGAGAAGACTACATAATGAGGAACTTAATGATCTTTGCTCCCCAACCAAATATTCGGGTGATCAAATCGAGAAGAATGAGATGGTTGGCGCACGTAGCACTTATGGGGGAGAGGAGTGGTGTATGCATGGTTTGAGAATTGTATACAGGGTTTTGGTGGGGAAACCTGAGGGAAAGAGACCACTTGGAAGACCCATGCTTAGATGGGAGAATAAGTTTAAGATGGATCTTCAGGATGTTGGATGAGGGACATGGACTGGATGGATCTGGCTCAGAATAGGGAGGGGCAACGGGCTGTTGTGAATGCGGTAATGAACCTTCGGGTTCCATAAAATACGTGGAATTTCTTGACTAGCTGAGAACTTGTTCACTTCTCAAGAAGGACCCTGCTCCATGGGGTTAGTTAATTAGTTAGTTTACGTTACCTATACGTTCTCCTGTACAACGTTTGTACTTCATTCTCCATGTGTTCGTTCTTGCTCTGTCAATGTTACTTTTCCCTTTTGGTACTGCGAAAGGCGATGCCTGTAACGTACTATTATCTTCGACTTCTTCTATCGATGTGTGTTTATATGTTATATTTGCTACACGGTTTAGTTCTCTCGCAATGGCATTGTAACAGTTTTAACTCCGTCGTTTTGCTGGTCGTATCGGAAAACAATATTTTTTATTATTCCCCACCCCCTCCCGCTTTTAGTTGTATATGTCGTAGAACAGGACTGGCCATTCTGCAAGAGATGGTGTAGCCGAGGCCGTACATCACTTCGTGAAATCCTGTTTCGAGAACATCGAACACTTGCCCACGTTTGATTGCTTCACTATTGTCAGTTTCAAATGCCGATGTTTCCTAAAATAAGTATAAGACATGTCGTCTCATTTTCAGAACTCACGACGAACTTGGTATTCTGTCATATAGTCATTTGTTAGTTGGATTGTAGCCTTCATGTAGGGTCTAACTTAACGGTACGCACTGCGGAAGCATTCTGCTGCAAAGGTCCCTGACATTCAGAAACTGAAAATCGTTACGTTGTATGCACATATGTATTGTACGTATGTATGTGTATGCTGGTCATTGTAACATCACGTTTTCGTATGTGTCCAAATTTAACTGGATTTTAAGAAATTACAATAGTTTTACGCACTGTAGCTTGTATATCTTTTTTCTGTTATCCCTCCCACCCTCCCAATAATATCAAAACCAGAGCTTTTTAAAGCTGACATGCTGATATCCATTTTCTGGAGCCGGATATAGATTGTCTTCCACGGTACGGAACCGCCTATTGACGATGATGCAGGTTCATCAGCTCGCTTTTCTTATGTGCTTATTTCGAAGATACGGACAGAAGTGGGAAGGTAAAGTTTTCTTTGTTCATAGCATGCAATTTACGCATGGAAGTGCAAGTGTAGATGTACCCGTTGTTAACCTCAGTACTAGACGGCGGTGAGTCATCGGCCTGACGCCTTGACCGCCCTACGCCCGGTACTCACTGAATTCGTATGAAATTGTAGGCAGGAAGGCATAACGTGTGAGACCACTTCAGATATCTTGGCGTGAATAGGCAAGTTATATTGAACTTACTTTAAAAGAAATGGAGTAGATAGCTGTACTCACCCGGCTGTGGGGGAGGGGGGGGGCTTTATAAAAAAGAAACTGGAAATATTGTATTTGACATGGCGCAGTATGCTGGTAAAGGCAGGTAATACATCCCGACTTAGAACATGCTTAGCCTACATGAAATGCCATACTGCTTACGGTCAGCGTATCTGCTGCTTCTGTTTTTTCATAACCCTTTAATGGACCTCTCGTTGTTTGAAGCCAGCTTTGATATGTAACTTTTTCCTCCTTCAGATTAAAAACGTGCCCTCTGTCCGCTCACTTTTTTTTTGTGCAAAAACGGACGTTATAGGTGTCTCGTAATGCCTTGGAAGTTAATGTCCTTGTCCCTCCGAATGATTAACATGGACCTCTGAAGAGATTTTTAGTATTCAACGCCAGAGAGGCTTGGAATATTTAAAAAATGATTGAAAACTGGTTTGGTTTAAACTCTATACATTTGTTAATACGTGTTCCGAAATTAATTCAAAATTCTTGAACTCACTGGATTGTAGTCCATGTAGTGCGTATGTTTGTTACATACTTTTCACTTTAGAATTTTTACGTTCGTTTTCACGAAGACCAACTTTTTCCACGCTCTAGGTCGAAAGTATTGCGGGCAAGTTATGTTTTGGGAGACTTGTTTTGGTAACTCACGTGATAGTCCTCGAGCTTTTCTGATTCACACTCCCCTTGGAAGAAAGTGAATTGGCTTTTCCTTGGACCTCTACTGTACTTGCCTCACGTTTCACAGTACTGGTAATAATAAAGTCCGATTACTGCCAATATGTCTGAGCATGTTGCTTTGAAATATAAAATATGACATCTCCATGTGCTATGAAACGCTTCTGTCACCCACACTGAACATTCAGAATTAAAATTATGGACGATTGCACAGGCGTTTTAGTCCATAGAAGAAAGTGATAGCAAGAACAGATCGCCAACTGTAAAATGACAACTTGTCTGCTTTAAAAATGTGACTGTGTATATGGAGTGAAATTATTATACGAGGTACAATGTGCGGGCCGCGAACGACCGGTTGAGAAACGTTGTCTTAGGGGATCACTGCCTTGACGATGGTACTGTTAAGTATTCTAACTACATGTGTTGATATGTAGTGGCATTGGGCCTGTTTTTAAAGGATTTTCACCGAAGAGATGTCGGCTGTTCGCACGTCCACGTTCTCCTTTTATTAATCGGAAAGGGCGGAATTAATATGAACCTGCCCTTAAAAGAACTAGCGGCTTACATCACAGAACTTATCAGTTGAGCTTCTCATTTACCGAAAAAGAAGATAACAAACATTTTATGTAACCATTAAATAAGATATCCAATAATGGTTCCTTTTGACTGTTAAATATCCTCATCGTGACCGAGAAACCTGTATGGACGTACTGTCTTTAGGGAAAAGTGTGATGCGTATTTTTACTATTGCCGTGTCGCTTTATTATTACTTTGTACACTCGTCGTGGAGTTTCTGTTTTTTTTTGTTTTTTTTTTTTAGTTACTGCTGTTTTATAGAAACATTTAAGCTGTACCATACTTTTTTTAATATATTATTTTTTTACCTCCGCTTTGTTTAAAACAACCAGTAGGTATATAAAATGCTCCGTTTTAAAGTTTTTTTTCCACCCTAAAATGGACCGAATAATTTATGGTAGCTGCTGCTTTTCAAATTTTTTAATTACCTATTTTATTACATTTAATTCTGCACTTCAAATCTATTTACAATGCGATGTGCTTAATATCTTCACCTTGTAGTGTCTTCTGATCGTTTTAAGTAAGCGCAACTTAAACAACGTGTTAAAAGAAGAGACTTTCTGGTATGACTGTGCGGTATAACGAGTTGGAGAATTTCCACCGAGCGTAACACTTCTTGCGCTTCCGCTCTATTATTTTCTATACTTTTTAAATTCGTAAATAATATCAAGACAATAAGTGAAATATGAGTACTTCAAACGTGTCTTCCCACGTAACAGTTTATACACTGTGTCTTCAACAAGAGATTTACACTGGAACAAAATCGATATCATGTAATACTTTTTATACTCATGTCGTAAATGCGGAGACTTGCAGTCGATCGTACTTCATTTCAAGGTCAGATTGTCAACTGCCACTGCTGTCTCAGCCAGTACCTCGCAGAGAACACGGTCTTTCTCAGTGACAATGTTAGTAACAGCGAGGCTGTACGATTGTACTTGATCCTTTGTAGGAAGAGTTTCTTTTTATTCGATTTTTACGAATCTCTGTTAGTAAAAAAATCACAGGTATGAAATTTGACGAAAATCCATCCCGTGGGAATCGTGCATCCCTGGGACTGAGGGGGTCGTCGCAAAGTCGGTATTTCAAAGAGAGGCTCTCCAACGCGCATTGCCGTTTGAATATTTCAAGCCACTGAACGCAGCCAGCGACAATCACTGCGAGTATCACGTGCTGCAGCACAGGCTCGAGTAGACTGGGTGCACGTTTGAGTATGTCGGAGTTTGTCTTACAAAATAGAATTTGGATACCGCTGTAAACATAGGTCGATGAATACGGTCGCCTGGTCGCCAGTGGTGGCCTGTAAATTTCGGATGCCGACTGTTTCCCGCTTGGTGTTCGGGAATTGTCGTTTGGGAGTTCTTTCACACTCCCTCGAAGGCTTGTGACACATCGCACGGCGAACAGCTTTCAAAAAAGTTATAGTACCGGTGCGTCATGACAGTTTCCCCTTTAAATTCTTTTTATTTTCGTCATTCTTTTATAACAGTCCCTCTTCTTTGTGGGTTGGCCCCCTTACATTTCAGGTTGCATATGTGATTATATTTTGCTCTTTCCATTTTCGCTTAAACGTGTTCTTGCCATAATTCATCATCAAAACCAAATGGACAAGACGACTGACCACCTTTGAAGATACTATTAGACGAGGCCGAAACAGGTCTATCGAGACCTAACTCGTGACAGATGATGATGAGGAGGATGGTGAGGATGAGGATGATCTCATTCCAGGCATGCAGTAGGCCTACTGCGACGGGAAGAATGACATGCGCCAAGCGGAGGCGAGAGTCGCAGCAAGACCCTTCTTCCGGCCATGGATGTATTTATCTGCAGCCAGAGTTTGAAAGCACTTCGGACGCGGTTATGAATACCAAAGCTTAAGTAGAGAAGCTATTGTATTATCATCTTCACATACCTTCATTTTAATGACAGGCTTTATCTGACACAGCCAGTATAATACTCGGATTAAAGAAAGTGTGTGTATTGTTAGAAAATTATCATTCTTAGCAACTGCTGCGAGATTATACACAACGCATTTCGAATGCAGACGTAGCGCCGAGTAGTGGTCTGTTTTCTGTGTATAATTGAGACATCTTGCTAATATCCAGCATATGTGTGCGTGTTTCGATGCTTCTGAACACATCTTGCTTCCCAGGAGTAATTTATGTGTCAGTAATACAAAGTGAACAGACTGGCAATAACTTGTATTTAGTTTTCTCGGTTACGTTTAGTAACTGATGAAGACGGAGACTTTTACTGCACAGGAATTTATACCCCGGTCACCTGAGTAATTCTAGAAATACATTTTAACTTACATAGTGTAATTGGTGTACAGAACGTAAGATGGCAAATTTATTAGCAGAGAAAATTTTTAGAAACTGTAACTCGTCCCATTTACGATAGCACACAGTAAACCAGTCATTCTTTGTGTTTTACCGCGTGAAAGACCTTGTCATTTCAACAGTACTTCTAGCACAAATTAAAGGCACAGCAATGCCTGTACAGGCCTCGACAGGCCCTGACGGCTGCAGGAGATAGATGCTTCCATCTTTCAAGTCAGTCGTACATGAAGGTGGTAAGGTTGTCAGGACTATTCACCGGCCGGTTTAATCCCCCAGGAAATATTCCCGGTACTCATTTCTGTTAGAGGCTGAGGCGACCCCAGGCCCGTATTGCGGCCGGAAGGATGTCAATAAAAAATTCCAGTGATACCGTCGGGAATCGAACTCGCGTCCTTCCGGTTTGTAGCGCAGTTTTAGTTTGACTTACTGTATTTAAATAACGGTCTTCTGTTTAATTCAATCCACCTTTTCCTTCGACATGTGTATACACAAGTGCGGCCGTCAGACGAGTGCTTAGCGAATTATGTGGCCTTCTTGAGGTCTGAAGTTGTCCAGCCCTGCCCTGTAATATTACAGACGTGTGCTTTTATGTGAGTTTAACAGCATTAGAAAAAGTACGGTCTCCACATAGCGCCGAGGTCAAGAATGAGTGGAGCGGTATCTCCACTACGCCTCTAAACGTTCATGACGTGGACAGGAACGACTTAACCTATACCATATTGTACAGTGTTTAGTTGTATGAGCGCCAATGATTTGAAGTATACGCTTTGATTCACACTTCAATAATGCCGTGCTGAATAACTTCGTCATTCTTTATTTATTTCTCTAGACGCCAGTCGGTTTTCGTATAAAACTAACGTGACAACTGTTGCGTGCGGGTATTCCTCTCCTTCCCCGTTTGTAAAATGTTTGTTCCCAATTTTCACCGTTGAATATCTTTAAATTTTTAATATGAAGCGTTCCGAAGTGCTTCATTTAGTTTCCTTTTTATTATAGGCTGCCGTTAGTGAACTGCGTAACATCCACGTCACCGTGTCGGTTTTTGTGCGGAAATGTCTCATTTCCCTTATATTGATATTTCGTTCCTTTTTTGTTTAGAAATTCTTTGTGAAGGTTTATCCATAGTACATAATGAGGAAATAGAGATATCATTTGTTAGCGTTTTTGCTATAAAGAAGTCTCTTTCCCCACTTTCTGTTATCGCTTGACGTTTTTAATTTTAAAGACATGTGTTGTTTAGTGCACTGAAGTTTCAAGGGACAGAGTGTAATAATTTATCTCAATACTAATACTGATACATTCCACGTCTCTGAACTGAATCGGCCATTCCGAGTGCTTGCATGGTACCCAACGGTATTTCTGTGCCCATTTTGAGATACTATTATGTCTTCACTTACGTAAAAACCAATGACACTTGTTAGTCCCTTCAGATTACTTCCATTTCGAGGGGGTGCTGATAAGTCCTTAGCCCGACCAGGAAGAAAACAAGCTACAGCGGCCAAACTCTGGATTTATTCAACATACTCCCCACGAAGCTTAATACACTTCTTAGCCCGTTGCTGTAACTTTGCAAGCCACTAAAAAAAAAAAAAAAAGAAATCAGAAAGTTGTCCGTCCAACCAGGTCTCCGCGGCAGCTATGACTTCCGCGTCGGACGAAAAATGGCGACCTTTCAATTGTTTTTTCTGTCCATGGAACAGGTGGTAGTCCGACGGGGCCAGATCCGGAGAATAGGGTGGGTGACCAAGACACTGGAAGCCCAGGTAGGCCAGTTTCTTCCGGATTGCAAGTGCCCGGTGAGCCGGGGCATTGTCGTACAAGAACAAGACACCCCTGGTGACCTTCCAGAGGAGTTTTTCCTTCAAAATGTCCTTCAATTGCACCAGCAGAGATGAGTAATACTACGCGTTGATAGTGT
>Ga0136643_10001977_pt1 | contig 25980 bp, 11 predicted proteins | sample TergutLab28metaG_FD_96883 | JGI IMG/M metagenome (GOLD analysis project Ga0136643, IMG submission 96883) | Labiotermes labralis P1 segment gut microbial communities from Petit-Saut dam, French Guiana - Lab288 P1 (version 3) (version 3) | ecosystem: Host-associated > Arthropoda: Insects >... | reverse complement strand
GATGATGGATCCCTTGTGATCCGAAACATGTTGGAGCAATTTTAAATATTTTATAATAATTCTAATTGTATCTACGAATTATATATTTGTGCATCTGTTGGATAATAAAGTGTTTTAATCGACACTCTACATGTTTCGGACGGTCTTTCCGTCCATCATCAGGAGTTCATGACTGTACATACAGCAACAGGCATTTGTCAAAAAGATACTGCTATCAGCTTGCTAACGGGTACCCGCTAGCAAGCTGATAGCAGTATCTATTTGACAAATGCCTGTTGCTGTATGTACAGTCATGAACTCCTGATGATGGACGGAGAGACCGTCCGAAACATGTACAGCGCTATTTCCAAAATAAAATAAATTTGATACACTGGTGCATCTAGTTGGTTTTACTATATAAATAATATTACGACGCACGGCCTCTGAACGTCAAGCTTGATAAGTCAATACACGAAAAAAAAAAGATAAGTGGAACTTTGAAAACGCATTCTTAACCGGCACACATACTCTTGTAACTTCGTTGGGAGTTACTTGAACAATAAATAACTGCTAACGGCCCACTTGATGAGAACAATTGTCTGGGAGTAGTTCATTTTTTTTAATGTTTGCAGTACGGCTGATTTTCTCGACATGCATACTAGCAATAAATAAATGTTGTTCGTTTTACAGATCCAAATCTCAGCAAAGCAAACTGTTACAGACACGCACTAATTGCCAGACAACTTGTCTCAATAATCAGGACCAGCTTTAATACGTAGCCGTGTGAACCAAACTGGTATGTACACACAAACAGTTCTAATTGTGTATCATACACCGTCCGCCATATCGCTCTGTGCTTAGTCTGCCGCGGCTTTATATTCTGGCCTTTTGGGTTATGATGTTCTGTAGCCCATTACGCGAGTAGGAATGTGCCGTATGGGCATACTGACTCAGCACGCAGGGCGGAATTGACCTGTAGTTACAGCAGAATGTTGCTCTCAAATGCTCGTAACCTGCAGGACCACAGAACGAATCTCAGGTCCTAGACACACTGCAGTCATTAGCACCATGTTAAACAGTTCCAGCCTCATTTTTCCAGAGAACATTTGTAGGGTTATAGAGTTTCAGTTAAAAGTCTCAAAACTACTCACTGTTCTGTGATTTCAGACAATGTTCATCACTATCCAATAAATCTTATACAGCTGTATATCACAGCATAAATAATTTCAGAAAGATGTTGCAGGATAACACTATCCAATGTTTCCACATTCCTTTGTACATAAGTCCAGATTACATGTATGTATGTATGTATATATAAAATCTGTATAAATACAATTTTTAAGAAACATAAGTCTAAAATTACATCGTTAAAACAAAAGTCATGACACTTGAAAGAAGCACGCGTATTGACCGGAAAATAATTACTGACAAAAAAGTAGCTGAAGAAATAAAGGACTTTAACAACTTTGGAGGTACTGTACCATACATACATAATTATGTATATAATCAGCTACACAGGTTGCAATAGATACGTGGAAAAATTCGACTCACATTTAAAACAAGTAATAATGAGACATTATTGAAATTACGTTACACAGCAGGGGTACCAACAGTGTTTAACTGGATGACAGAATTTGCCTTTAATAAAAGCGTATGAATGAACTACTGAGACAGTGGAAAATAAATTTTTGTGGTAAGTTGCAGCATAAATATTATATGACCACAAAACAAATTAAAAACTAAGATAGACGTTAATTATGCCTACAAAATTAAAATTACATTTAAGTGGGTACAACATTTACTAGGGCCGGGTAGCTCAGTCGGTATAGCGACTGGCTACGGGCTGGATGGTTCGGGGATCGAATTCCGATGGGGGCGAGATATTACGTACCTGTCCAGACCGGCCCTGGAGCCCAATCACCTCCTGTACAATGGGTACCGGGTCTTTCCCGGCGGTAAAGAGCGGTCAGGGCGTGACGCTGACCCCTCACACCCTTCTAGTGCCGTGGTCAAGAAAGAGTAGAGTTTTACCTCTACTCCCCCTTTGGGCCGTACGGCCTGTACAGAGCCTCAGTGCCTGTACAGGAGCGCACTTACAACATTTACTAGGAAAGAAGTGAATGGATCACATTACAACCGGTAGAAGAAGAGCAGTTTGACTAAGGAAAAAGTAAGGACCATCGTACATGAAGATGGACAAGCCAGAACATGTCTTAGACACACCTGATAATAATTATAGTATGAAAATTTATAAATTTGTCACGAAACTAATTTGTGTTTTACAGTTTAATTTATGAGTTCTCCCGCTCAATATGCATAGTACTGCTGCAGTTTAATTATATGAACAATGCACAAATATGTAGCGTGCTGAAGCCGGCATCAGCGAGTAAGTGACTGTATTAATGTTTAAACTGATAGGGTGTACCGGTTAAATATACGTAATTTTAGATATTCTGTTAATTGTGTACAGTGTTGAATATGAAGGATATTAACGAATTCAATACACCAAGGGTTTACTTATGTTCTTTACGTATTACTTTACTTTTAAAAGAATAATCCAGAAATTAATGTATTTCTTGCAATTTTATGACATTTTTGGCAATGTGCAGCCACCTGGCAAGCACTCCTAAAGAACACTATCTCATTAGAACCAACTACATTCGCAATGTCGATGTGTATTTAGTTCTTTACAATAAGAAATTTTATCAAATAATGCACATAATGAAAATAATAATAATAATAATAAACTCCTAAAGTACTTAAATAGAACTAAACTTATCATGAATTAAGCCTTTACTAAAAGGCAAAAGAGTTATTCTAGGAAAACTCTAGTTCTTTACAATAAGAAATTTTATCAAATAATGCACATAATTAAAATAATAATAATAGTAATAATAATAATAAACTCCTAAAATACTTAAATCGAACGAAACTTAACATGAATTAAGCATTTACTAAAAGACAAAAAAGTTATTCTAGGAAAACTCTACGAACTGCAGCCTCAAATTTTTCACAGGGAGAATAAGTCTACCAAAACGCGAGCTAAGCGTCTGTTCCCTGGAGCACTCAACCGCAGTATGTGACGACGGCAGTGTTAATATTGGTGGACTGGGTAGACCTTTTTTACTCTCAGAGGTGTCCGAGATCAAAAACGTAAAATTTATGATATCAATGTAAGAATGAATATTCGCTTTGACAGCAAACACAGAGTGTGCTCATCCGCCGCAAATACGTAGCCTACAGTGCTAACAACAAGCTTTTTTTTTCTGTCAAGCATGGCAAAGAAGCATGCCAGTAAGAATGGTGGGAAAGTGCAGAGCTTTAGAAAAAGGTACGATCCGTGCCTGACCAAGCCTTTCATAGTATGAAGCAAATGGCGATGTTGGGAGAAACGCACAGCGCCATGTAACACAAGGGAATATTGATGGGAACAGAAATGTGAGAAGACAAGATTCTGCTCTGAAGTCTGGACTGGTCGTCACAAAAGTAGAGGAGAGGTACATTTCACACATAAATTCGTGTGACTGCAGGAAATACAGACACCCGTACAGCGTTTTTATTTGTAAATGCAGCAGGCAAATTCGATACGATGGCAGTGTACACAGAATGTCGAGTCTAACGGGTCCCTAAACACAGGAGCTGTATCACATAGGACGTCTGTATGCGACAGGAATTCAAGCCCTTTCAGACACTTCTGTGAAAATAAAGGTAATCTGAGATGTAGCGGGAAAACAGACTCTAAATTCCATGTGGACGCAGGGTTCGTGCGCGACAGAGCTCGCGTGACAACTGCTGTGATCACAGATACGATAAAATGGACGCTGTATTAAGGCGTAAGAATTACTGACAACCAAAGAAAGGCGCCCTTGCCATGGTTACTGCTGCTGTATCAGAAATTTGTTGTACGGATGCACAGCCACTGGTTTTCGAAATATGTTCATAGAATAAAAGGAGGCAGGCCTGTCTGTCTAAAGAGTAACAACGCATGCCCATAAAAGCCTTGGTACCCCAGGGCCTCAGATGTGCAATCCGAAGACTTTATGACTGTCGTACAATACCCCTGATGTTCAAGTGCAAATTTTTGTAAAGCATGTAGGAAGAAGGCAACTCTTTAAGAAGATCAGGTCATCTCATTATCCATGGCACGTTCAAACAGCGTTACCTAAAGTATTCTCCAGGTAAAATAACATTTCTGGATATCTTAAGACAGAAATTCATCCTTTCTAACTGGAGTAGGAGTGACAACAGCTGCTACCAGGCGTAGCAAGCGTGAGGTAAGGCTGTCTGCTGCTTCGGTGAAGTTGACAACAGGTTTTAACAGTCAGTACATGGCGTTATGCAGTTGAAAGTTGTAACATAACAAATAACAAGACTGGAGAAAATTTTTTAAAAGTTCGAAAATTCCAAGTGCATGGTTGAAATTAATCACAACCGCACACCGTTCTGTAATTACTTAACAAAAAATATTTGGGGGGGGGGGCTGAAAACAAAGAAAAAGAAGAAAAGAGAATTAAGGACAAAAACAATCTGTTCTGCCCGTTTTATCAAGGCAGTTATAGCAGTGATAATAAACAAGGGTGTGGATACAATGCCCCGAGGGCCTCAAACGCCACCATGCGGATTTCCTGTCAGTTGATTGAAAACTTCTACCCATTGTTTTTTATGTGTAATGAAAGTGCAAGCACTAAAACAACCTCGGAGTACTGCATGTGATCAAAATGTGTTAGAAGGGAATATCACAAAGCTAGGCGTGGAGATTCGTACCTTACTTAGCCTATACCAGATCGCAAGTTACACATAATGCACGCTGTTTGAAGAAACGAAGCTATAGTTGAAGAATAAGAGACCAACTTGATGTCACTACTTATTATGTTTTATTTAACTTCTTCTATGCTCAACACGTTCCGGTCATTAATACATCCATCATCAGGAGCCTGCGACTTTCTATTGTATCACCACATTGGTCGTGTGTTCTTGTTTCGATGTGTGTTGGACTTTCGGTGTGGCTGGGTTGGGGTGGTATCCGTGTAGCAGGCTGAAGCCTGCTACACGGATACCACCACAAAACCGAAACTCCAAAACACATCGAAACAAGAACACACGACCAATGTGGTGATACAATAGGAAAGTCGCAGGCTCCTGATGATGGATGTATTAATGTCCGAAACATGATGAGCATAGAAGAAGTGAAATAAAACATAGTAAGTAGTGACATCAAGTCGGTCTCTTGTTCTTCAACTATCACAATGACGCATGGTCCGATATACATAATGATAAACGAGACTATATTTTAATTTTTATTTAAATTAAGAATAAGTTAAATATAGTAATGTTAAAATATTATTTGATCTAACAGCAGGAAAAATTTTCAAGCATTTTATATACTATATGGTTTTAATTTTCTTTCAGAATCCTTAATATCTTGAATTTCGTAGGAAGCTGTAAATAGTACGAGATCATGGCACTGAAATCGATATACGTTTCTTATGACAAACTGCGCTCTACGGGAACAAAATTAAACTTCTTCTACGTGATGTAGAAAGAGACATAACTAAAACTTAGAACGTAACATTTGATATATGATACATCGTAGTAAACTGTAATTATATATTACTAAATCTAGAAGGCAGTGACTTAGTTGGACAAATAATACAGATAAAACCCGACGTCTGATATTAAAAACGTATACACAAATAGCATCTGGATAAATATTGATTGAATATCATTTAAAATTAATGTCTTTTACTGCTTCCTATCGTATGACGTCACATAAAAGACAAAACGGCCATGATGGTGTAGCTGGTAGTAATAAACAAAGAGGACCAAACAGGGAAGCATTTCTTCCTTTAATTTTAATTTTTACTGAAATTTTAAACTCCAGATCTTGAAATTCTATTTCAAAATTGTTCTATGTCCGTATGAGAGCACCACACGGTTTTGCGAAGAAGTCGCGTAATCATCGAGGTAGAAGACAATTTTGTAAACATTTACGCATCAGAGACAAGATGGACATCTCCATCCTAATGCCTATAAAACTAAATTAAAAACAAAATTTTGCCCAAGGTGTTATGTCATCACGATGGCCTCATTCCCAATCTTGATTGCGGGTACACTGAACCCAGTTCTGGGACCAATGAAACTTAGGGAGTGACTTCTCAAAGCACACTGCCAGTGAATTGTGTTCTGTATCACTGTATAGGCGGGATCGCATTTTGAAGGAAGAGGACCATTCAGGAAACTGCGCAATAGTTCCTGGAACGAGCGTGATAAACGGACACGAGCTCACATATCTATCAACACTAACGAGCCTCCGCCTCAGAAGTTAGTGGAGCCAGTACATGAAATAAACGGCTGAATGTTACATACACAGAGACGTGTCTTGAATATCGTCGTTGAAACGATGTTCTATCTAATTTTCCCTTAGAAGTTGTAAGATCTGAACCACTAATATTAGTGTACATTTTCTCACAAAAGGACAATGGAATATATGCCAGAGAACTCTCACAAAATATTTTTGGGCGAAGTTTTATTAATTTTTGTGGTAATAAAGTCTGAGATATCTTTAGGTGGAAGCTGATAATGTAATGAAGCAAAAGAATGAAATAGTCAGACAAGTAGCCGAATCTGCAAAATGCTCGGCATCTACTCAAGTCTCTTCGCAAGAGAAAATAATACAAACACTCTTACAATAAAATCACAAATACTTTCAAGGATCATATATCTGTGTATCACCCACATTTACTCGTAATAGTTTCCTCACGTGACCAGCATTACAACAAAGTTGAAAATAAGCATGGAGGATATGACTTTGATTTCAATTCCCGCGTTCACATCACGTCCGTGTCCTAACTCCGAATTATACTGGAAAGGAAACTTTGGATCGGGTTCTAACTGGGTATTCTCCGGACATGGCAGCTGCTCCTGTGGGATATCGAACAGGTGCTTCATCTTGGTCGGTTCCGGGGTCGAAGCGTCTGGCTGCCCTCGAGGTCCGTCACTGTCGAAGCCGCGACTGCTGAAAACGTCCTTCCCATAACCTCGGCTGTTGATGTGAGGGGGTTCAGTGGTGTCGTCCATGGAGCCATTAGTATCTTGGTCCTGATAGTCGGGAACCTCAGACACTAGTCGGCAGGTCAGTTCCTCCAAGCTGTTTCGGATCTGTTCGCTGGGTGTCTCATTCCGTAGCTCGTACATCCAGGACAGGCGGCAGTCACACTTGAAGCTGTTACCTGTCAAAATAAACACCAGACATTGTTATACATTCTTGTACGAAGTGCAGATAGAGGAGACAGCCTAACATCAAGAACAACGTCACGGATTTCAGTACAGTATGCTATTGGCAGTAAGGAACAACAGTCAATTCAGTTATACTGTTCTAGTCACGTAACAGTGACTGCAAGATGGGTAGACCAGTTGCACTGAAAGGTAAATCTGCCTCTGTGCCTACGCAACACGTCACAGAACAGATGAAGTTCAACTTATAATAAGCCATAAGTCCCAGAAGGGGAGGGGACTAGACGTATAGATCCACTCATTCTTAACTCAGTACTAGATGGGAGTGGTAAACGCCACGCGCTGCCTGTTTTACCCCATGGAAAGGGCCCCGCTACCCATTATATAGGGAGCTGGGTGGGCCTCATGGTCGGTCTGGAAGGGTGCGAAAAATCTCGCCCCTACCGGCACTCGATCCCCTGACCGTCCAGCTCGTAGCAAGTTGCTATACCGACTAGGCTACCCCAGCCCACAACAGGCCTTAGTGGGTATGAATACTCCGATATAGGTATTCCAGACTCTCAGAATAAAAACGGGTGGGAAGGCCGCGAAATTCCTTGCAAAATTCGCCACTTTAAGATGAGAACATTACTTCGTCTCGGAAGGCTGGGAACCAACTACCCAGTGACGCGGTGTCACATGTCAGAAGAACGGATTCTTTGTATTGCTTAAGACGTATTCATATGAGGAACCCGTCCCGTCAATGTATCACGAACATGGTACCGAATTAACTCCTTTCTGTGCAGAGGTTACGCTATGTAGAGAGCATGTAAGTGTATAACGAGCCATCTTAAAGAAATTCCTCATGAGAGTTTACTGTAGAGTTTTCAGATTAACAAGATTGAACCTTGCAGTACGCAGACATCACACTCTAACAAGCAGATACTTCACTCAGTATCAAAGAGGTATTATTAACGTCTTTGCGCTTTAATGAAGAAACGAATCTCAATTAGTGGACCGCTTCATGTTACACGCTCCTTCATTTCACGCAAAGAGAGAGAGAGAGAGAGAGAGAGATAGAGAGACAGTTAATATGAACTTTGTTTTACATGCAGCTCTTTTAGTCACATAAATTTCTACACGTGAATGACACGCTACATGATGAAGAGTATGTCGTGTAGCTGAAACAAGGATGGGGCTTTGGGGGAAACTGCTGTTTGCGTACAAACTGATCTTTGATACACTTACAACAGCGGAAGTCATTTCCGGATCATGGACCTCGTTTCACTTAATAACGTGGCAAGAATCCCACACATCAGAGCCCTTCTTAAATTATCACCTACCCATTCAAGAAATTTCCCTATTTTGCTGCAAACCATAAGTTCATTATCATCTTCGCAAGAGCCACTTGATTCCAATCCACACCCTCACCTATTAAAGTCAATATAACAGTATGCTCCATTCTACCCCCAGGTCAGCTTGAAAGTTTTTCTTAAACAAGTGGTCTACGCATACCTCAACCTACACATGCGTGCTGTACGTAAGACCAGTTTAGTCATACGTTTCAAATATATAATGAAATTCAGAGTACAGCAACTTTCCATTCTGTGCAGTGTGATAAACTTTGTAATGAAGTACAGGTGCGTGAACGCAATAAATGAATACCGACAACTTTGCGCGTGCAGCATCAAACACAGAATTTGAACAATTTACCAAGAACAATTTATGAACTGTATTTGCCTTTACACATTCTGTCAGCATTCACCGTGTACGTCATTCCTTATTTTTCAGAAGGTATAAGAGGTGTACATCCTGTATCATTTATTTTCTTAACCCTATATTGTCACTGTTAAGCTCGGAGAGAACGTAAAATTGGTCGCACTTCTTGTACACTGCCTCTATTAGTTAAACACGACGCTAAAAGCATCTACAAATTGTATTTGGTACGACTGGCAATAACATCAGTGAATCTCCTCTTTCTTACATTCAGACAGGGTTGCACAATCTTCTTCTCTATCCTAAAGAAGTCGTATGTCACTTCCAGTAAGCAAATTGAGAACATAAGTCTAATGAAACTTAGTTTCGTGTAGCAGATATGAAGGCTGCTTTACTTTGTTAGTATATCTCATGCACAGACATTTCCCGACTGTACTTACTGTAGATGACCCACAGCCCACAGTCAGCAAGGATCATCGGCTATTCAGTTGCTTTCTCTTCCACGGTTCCAATTAACTAACAGATACGTTTACCCCACTTAACATTCTCAGGCGCACCATGCTCTGGTAATACGTTGGCAGGTAAAGCAACCTTGGAGAACATCACAGGAACTTGGTTTAAGTGAGGTGTTAATGGTATGGATAGGACTGGCGCTCAGCATGTCACGTATTCGCAAGTCGTGGTGTTCGACATCTCTGCTTCTGGTTGTTGACTGGCACTTTTTATCGGGTCGGGTGCCGAACAGAAGGCGACAAATTGCGATGAGTGATAACTTGACTGAGTGAGAAAATACATCGCGCATTACATAACGAGCAACTTCCTGATTTATACAGGACACCGAGAAATATGAGACGCTACGATGTGTTGCGTATGTGGTTAGAATCAATGACACGGAAAGCGGGTCCCGAATATTTCCAAAACCAGTTCCTCGATATTATCCATACTGCAAAGTGAGAAGATGGAGCGTAACATTAAGGTGAGGTGCATGAAAACAGGTTGTCAGGAATGTCTGCAATGGTGTTCCTTTGTATCAGTAGTGCTACATTTTCGTTTTCTGACACCATGTTATAAACAATCAGTCAAGGAGGCAGGTAGCAGAATACCAAGCATGTTATTCACGTCAACCTCCAGTGCACCTTCCACGTAATATTTATGTTAAATAACAAACAGCACAGCTAGATGACAACTGCCGCACACGTTGCACAATCAATAACGCTAATGACATAATAACAAATATAATACTTTGTATACTTGAAATATTCGGTATCGAGATTTAAGTTACACGGCACGTGACGCTGTCTGTTGAGCGAATAGTTACCGACTTTGCGGGGGATCGCAGTGCCATCGAGACTTCGGGATCTACCCGACCAGTGACACAGTATCACATCCCAGAAGACGTCAATCTTCAGCAATACCGCTGTGAGAACTTCAACTATCGCATTTTAGTGCTAGGTCCATTTGCTTTCATAAACGCGTAGATAAGAAGAAGACTTTTACCAGGACTTAAATTAAGAAAGAAACCAGTAAGGTGTTACATTTGGAGCTTACCTTTGCAATAACTAATGTACAGTGTGTGTACTCGTCTAACACAACTATATTTATTTGTAGAATATAAATTATTTTCTACATAAGGTACAACTGCATGTTTCGGCGCTTGATAATGGCCATCTTCAGGTTGTATATGAAATACTTATTAAGCGCTGAAACATGTTTGTACCTTATGTAGAAAACACTTTACATTCTACCAATAAATATAATTGTGTTAGATGAGTACACACACTCTACATTAGTTATTTCATAGAACACAACGGGGATGACGAACCTCTTGGTATCTTTGCAGGGTGCTGAAATTTGGACACTTCGGAAAGTATATCAGAAATACCTCTAAAGTTTTGAAATGCGGTGCTAGAGAAGGATGGAGAAGATAAATTGGATCGATCGTGTAAAAAATGAAGTGCTAGGAAGAGTCAAGGTGGAGAGGAATAACCCACAAACAATAAAAATGAGGAAGACTAACTAGGTTGGTCACATCTTGCGTAAGAACTGCCTTGTAAAGCACGTTGTTGAAGGAAGGAGTGACGGGAAGACGAGAAAGAAGACGTAAGAAGGTACTAGATGAACTTAAGAGGAAAAAATAGGGTACTAGAAACTGAAAGAGGACGCACGAGATCTCACTCTGTGGAGAAATTGCTTTGTAAGAAATTATGGACCTGTCTTAAGACAGACTACAGAATGAATGGAAAAGTAGATACTTGAAAGGTGTTAATGTATATACAATCCACGGGGCCGAAATTTAAAGCGCTGAAAATTTTCCCAAATTATAACTTCACGTTCCACGCAGATAATTTTGATATTCGGAGGCCCAACTTATTCTGCCTCCTTATTAAGTTCAGAAAGTACCGTCAAATGTGTATCCAAGAAACATTTCTGGCGGCAGTATCCGTTCTGTGTCTGTTCCAAAGAAAGTCCGACAGAGGGCACATAATATCAGAATGCAACCATTTTTAGACGTGTGGATAAGAAATACAATAGGCTGTCTTGAAGAAGACGGTACTCAGTCATGTGGCGCCTAGCAGCAGGCAGTTAGAAATATAGATTTTCGGGCTGTAAGTACCGATTTTATTCAACTGACATTTATCTGGGTTATTACAACATAGAGGATGGTAAGGTTCCGACGTTTCGGATAAACGTGCTTCCTCCTGCTCCAGCGACAGATTCAGGTAGATGCTGAAAAAATGGGGTAAGGAAGCAAAAAGTGGAAGCTCTTATATCGTGCCCGGTACAAAACCTATCCCCCCTTACCTTCCCGTAATTCTGACTCACAACATTTCCTTCTTCGAAGCATTTCGGCAGCCACACTAACCCAATTCAACCACCCTGAGGATGGTAGGGCACGTTATTCCAGAAGATGAAACAAACATTACACCACGAGGCATAGCAGCACACTCAGAAGACGGTCATTAGTCTGGTAGACGTTTATGGACTTTTGTCCTTTAAGGCACAAATCAGAAAATAATGAATAGTTGTCGCAGTGATAAACTCTACTGGGAGGAGTGATTTTTATTGAGCTCTGTGACCACAGCTTCAAAATTTCAGGAAGGGAAGGCGCTTGGGGAACACCCAGAAATTATTGTGATGCCTCCTGAGATGGTACTCTGGACTAACTGTACCTGCTTCGTGAAGACACTATAATTTAAAGGGACGCGGTTATTAACGTCAGCGCCGAAGTCACTAATTTCTATGCTGCCACCAGCCAGACTTACAACCAAATTTAGACCGTCGGAAACTGGCAAAATGCTCTGCAACACAACAAAGTAAAATACAAAATGCACTCATCTATATTTCTCAGTTTGCTTGTCTAATACTCCAGGGACATCAGTCAGTGGTCAACTGTACGTCAGTATGTCAGTAGAATTTAGTAATTAACCCCAAAATATTTAATATTAAAGTAAAAATAAAAATATACAAACAACCATAAGTTACAGTATCACAATGTAACAAATAAAATGTTTAAATTTAGTAGTTAACCAAATACTCGTCTTGCTTTCCTTTATATAGCCCAGTGTACGCCGGAAATTTAAAACAAGTTTCTAAATAATTTTCCTAAATAATTGTTCGCCAAAATTGCTCAACTCGCGTAAGTTAACTCAAAACGGTTTTCTAACACGTCCAAAACAGCTTACGTTGGATACTCAGCAAAAGTCTGTGTCTCGTACACATAATATAAATTCTTCTTCAGCGTAGAGGTCAAAACAATACTTCACGTTGACCAAACACGTAAGCATAACCGAAATTTCCACGAGAATGAGAGCTTTTGCCTGGTTACAGTGGACTATATAGATTAGGGTCGCTGACACACCTAAAAATGTGCGTTTTCTTCAGTGCATTACACTGTTTGCCACGGGGAAGTTCACTGAAAGTTCAAAGACTCCTCTACTTTACGGCAAAAGCAAAATCAACGTCTGAGTTGCACATATCTGTGAGTGCAGTGCACTGCTCTTGTCAGCATTCGAGAGCTTGTCGCATCTGTGCGCGACTGATTTCCCAACTCAAATCTATAAGAAAATTGTTCATTTATTACATTATGTTAAGAGAAAGAAGTTTCAAAAAAACTGCCGCATTAGAACACTTCACAAGAAACGCTTCCAAAACCACAGTATACAAGGCGTGTTGTCAGTCTGCGTGGATGCGAAATGCCAGGCTATAAAATAATCTGAAATAACGGGTTAAATTAAAAGGGGGTAGAGCGGCAACTTTGGGTCATCTGTAAAAATAAACAAGATCACAAACCTAGTGGTTTGAAAAAGTTGATTAACTGAATTTTAATTTAAAAGGTTACGACATTTAATGGGGCAGGGCCCTCTTCTTTTGCCTCTGGGACTGCAAGACTGACAGTTCCGGTCGGCTGACTAAATAATTATGTCAGTTTAAGGACTTCTAGAATCCAATTTAGAATTAATTAAGTTGAAGGTACAGAATCCCTCACTGCAATAACAGATTATAACTAATGCACAAGCGACACGAAGGGCTGAGTGCAAACTGGCGCCAGTAAAGGAAGGAGGGAGGTGCTGAGGGAGACTAATAGCGAAGTCAACTGGAAGGGACGGGTGTTCGACTTCCGATTTCATTCGTTCCTACTGTCTGTTCGCTATTAAATTGCACATTGAACCGGGAGAGGATTTCTGCTGTCTCCAGGATTTTAGTTATAATCTAGGTACGATTATCGCGTCCTTAAAGTTACAACCGTGAATAGAGACAATCCCGAAAACGCGTAACCGAACTTGAATTTTAACGGTTTGTATGAATAAGCAACAGGAAGCTCCTGGGCGCTTACACATCAAACATTTACAGTGCACTTTTTGTTCCACCACGTTGAACGTTCAACGGTTCTACTTCCTGTCCACAGAATGCACTAATGTGCTCCGTATGGATCTCAGAACAAACAGTGAGTATTTCCTTATACAGCACTAACGTATCGGCTTTTATAACCGAGGACTGTTTACTGCGCAAGACGTTCTGAATATTTAAATATGATTCAGTATGATTTCAGTGTTAAAGGACTAACAGAAAAAACGGTGACTCTGAAAGCTTCTCTGGTATTTAATCATATTTTAATGATGCACTTTTCTATTATAAATTGGCCTTAATCTAAAATCTTACAGGTGGAAGTTTTTAGCCACCAATTGCGAATTATGGACGGGACGGAAGACTAGACAATGACCTCAGAATAAATTAATACCTTTAGAGTATTTGAAAGGAAGACTGTAAAAAAAATTTGTGGTCCAGTACAAGAGGAAGAGAGCTTGACAATAAGAACAAATAAGAGATACAGAGTGTATTGATGTACAAATTTAGAAAATATGTAAAACATAAGATTTATGAAATCGCTCAAAGTAAGATGTTACGGACATACTGCAACGATGAATAACAACAAATAGTGAATGTTAGAATGGGATGAGGAAAAGAAGTGAATGATGACAAAGACGGACTGATGAGGTGGAAGAGGATGGGAAGAAAATTGGCATGCAGTGGCCAGAGACCGGAAGGAATGGTCCACAACAGACTGCAGTGCTTCAAAACGACGATGATGATAATGATGAACATAATGTAAACAGTTGGTCATGAAATTATAAATAGTATGTAAACATTCAGTTTATAACTAAAAAAAAAAAAACAACGCGTCTCTGTTACGGAAACCAATCCGTTAATATCTTCCAGAAAAACATAAGCTGCTTATTCACAGAATCATACGCGCACAAATTCTGCGAAAAAATTATTTGGCTTCCTGCAACCTTGTTTTGTTTACTTTTCAGTCAACACGTTTCGTGTGTTTGTGCAAGGAGCTACAAAATGAAACTTTCGGGAGTTGAATTTTGCGAAAGAAACAAAAAACCTCGGTTAAAAAAGCTGTGGGTCCTAACGATGACTTGAAAAATAAACAAGAAGCTAAAATCGCATTATGACCTTATAATTTACGGCGGCCTGGACACCATTCGAAACAGTTACATGTTCCTCTTTTAGTAGCAATTTACCAGTTTTCGTGGAATAAAGCGCTACGCGGTAGGCTCTTTGGTCACAGCCTTTCCTCTGTGTCCGAGGATAAGGCTAAATGAGTGTTTCTTTTGCGGTCCGTATACGAGCGGGAATACGACGTACAACACCAACCCAAACAGGACACCGCGCTAGACCAGACCAACTGCAATGCCTCCTTCTGACAAGGTGCCTTGCTCTCTTGAGAGACGTAATTCACGTTGGTGCACGGACGACCAAAGAAACACAAAATCAGCAGTTTGGCCTTAGCGTTGGGCAGACGCATTTATCGTCTAGTCAAGGATTCCAACGAAATTACTAACTAATCAAGGTTTTAGAATTAATCCTCTGTCGGAACATGTTGCAAGATCCACGTTAACAGTAGATGTACGAAGACACAAAAAAGAATAAATACTGTAGAAACGTAACAAGCTACTGTATCGTTGGGGCTGCAAGCTTCAATACACTTATTTCAGAGAAGTCGAAATGTGAGCGTTTCTGATGCCGGTATACTTACTGTATATGAATGTAAGTCACAGATCTATTGAACATAGATTTTCCCTTATATTTCAGTTTCATCAAGTATGGTTTGAATGAAAGACATTGCGGATTGAGATCTCGTTCCGAAAGCCGGATATCCGGTTACTCTCAGTCTTTCCACGAATAATTCCTTGCATAATCTATAGAAATGTATAATTCATAAACAACGTGACATTCAACGCAATATAATTAATGTAGGTTAAACACCGTTGTTAAACAAAAAAAAAAGACTAAATGAAAGCGAAACGAACTCCATAGGTTTCCTTGGCGAAACATGCACAGAGATGATACGATGTTCCAGTGCAGTAAGTAATTTCATTCTGACGACAGTCATCTTGGCCGTGTCAAGTTCATTAGAACCTGTGAGACAGCTGGCTTCGGAGAGATGGGATGTCTTGCATTGTGAGAATAAACGGTCACAATAAATCAAAGATGCACGGCGGTTGAGGAACCTGCACATTCCAATGGCAGGAGGAGTCAACATTGCTAAAGATGAGCGATCTAATGGAGGGAAAGGAATTATTACCCCATGCTGTAGATACTCTGGGCAAGAAGCCGTAGCTGAAAACTGTCAACAGCTAACAAATCTTCTTTGGCCGAAAATACTCCTACAGCCGTAGATATAACTTAAAGATAAGCAACAACCGTATGATTAGGATAATTTAATTTATAATTTAATTGGACACAACGTTATGAAGTCTGGAGCCGGGACAGCGCAGTATGAGACTGAGCTACGGGCTAGACGCCCGATGAATCGTAGTTCGATTCCCGACACAAGAGAATTTTTCTCCAAAGCATCAAGAACCAGCCTCATATTGAATGCGTAACGGAGCGTCTTTCTTCGGGAGTACAGCGACGAGGGGGTGAAGCAAACTACCCAGCCTAATGTCAAGTTGCAGAATAAGTGGCACTTTACCTGCATTCCTAATATGCTCGTATTTTAACTTATTCTAACCTCTGATTTGTCCCCAGTGTGTTAAGGTGCCTGTTAAACAGAACCTGGCGTAAACCCGCTCGATTTTCTCGTCCTTTGCTGTAAGTCATTTATATCCGTGTTTTTAGCACCACACCATTAAGAAGCGCTGGGAAGTAGTGGTGAAGTTCCATGCATTTTTAAGCTCTTAACTAGATGTAGGTCAAGGTTGAACTTCGCGGTCCGGGCTTCTCACCTCCGCGTAAAAAGTCTTCACATTCACTGGCTGGACGAGACAGACAACGTGACATACAGGCCAAATCCTTGCCCCCTTCATGAATACACAAATACTGTCCAGTTGTGGATGTTGTACCGGGGTGCTGATAAGTCCTTAGCCCGACCAGGAATGAAATAAGCTCGAAAGCGTGTCAGGGACGCGCGCGATTTCAGCAACATCGAGACGCTAGCTGTCATCAAGTTCTTTTCTCCTGCAAGGCAAGGCGCCGAAGGAAATTTACTCAATTCTGACAGAAACATTAGCTTGTTTCCTTCCTGGTCGAGCTAAGGACTTATCAGCACCCCTGTAAATGAACTCACTGAATTTCTGCGAAACTACGCATTTGTTATGCTGCGTACGACAATGTACAAGTTACTTTGTCTCTATGCACGGAATTAAGGTCCAGAGGTCGTGGCGGCACAGCTCCACTCATGCTTAACGTCGACACTGAATGGAAGTAAAGAGCAGGTATACGCCTCGGTCGCATACGCCCCAGAGCCGGTGCGGTCGCTTTGGAGAACAGAAAAATCCCTTGCCCCAACTGGGAATCGAACCGAAACTCCTCGGTCGTGGAGCCAATAGCCTGGTCTCAACACCGGCTATGCTACGTGGCTCTGTATTTGAGAAACAATACACGCCGGCATTACAACGGCCTTCAACCCGCTGTTCGCCTTGTGCTAACGAAATGATAAAGGGCCGTCCTGAAGATATCCCGTCCTATGGTGCAACTATACCACCTGACACCTCGTTAAGCTGGAACTGCGCCATGTTCTGTGGGGTGTGAATCCGAACGTGATGTCAGCAGTAACGAAGGAAATAACGGGCGGGCGACATACCTTATTCCACGCTGTGGGGCATTGCAATGAGGAGAGAGAAGATCCACATTAGGGCCTAATAAGATCCAAGATCCTTTGCATAACTAAAGCCCCTACATGATACCACTTGATTCTATTTTATTCCAGCTGAAGCAAGTCCACGTATTTATAAATAATTCCAGAAATATCTTCGTTTTAAATCCCCGAACAGGCCTACCTGTCCCGATCGGTCCCTTCCAAATCAATTTGACTTAAACTTCGCAGGCCTAAGAATTTCGCAGCTCTCCCACACGTGCTGCACACTCCGCCTATCTCGCCCTCGGTTCACGACATGGTGTCGAGCATAAATTGTGCATATTATGAAATTTTGTCCATTGTCGTGTTACTGATTTTCATCTTACGATTATTCTCCTTGTCAACCAGTGTCCAGAAACATTAACTGACTAACAGCACTGTCCTTCTTAGTCACTCAGTACTCAAGACATTCCCCAGCTTGTATGTAAACCGAAGGTCTCTTCCCGTTTCGACAAGAGCCAACCCATAACTATACAGTCCACACACTCATAATTTTTACACCCATTTTAACATTTTCTTCCTACCTATGCGTAATTCTTCCCAGTGGTCTTTTTCATTCTGCTTTTCCGAGAAAAATTCTGTACGCATTTCTGCTCTCTTCTTTGTTTTCTACATAGTTCTACTTCTCACTGTCTTCGATTTGATCACTTCAGTAATTCATGGAGAAGATTACATATTACGAGGCATCGAATGCTTCCGTCTCTCAGGTCATTCCTCTGTCACAATTCCACATATTCCCCTCGGCTCACTGTTCTCACACATCCGCAATTTACTGACCCCTTGTGAGCTGGCGTGTATCTAAATTATACACAATACTTCACTTTTACAACACAAAGAACACAGCCCCTGTCCATTGCAAAGGCCAGTTGCTTAATGAAGTGCAGGACGGTAATTGCTATTTATCGTGACATGCACATGGAACACGTAAACAGTCGTGAACTATTTTATGTGGACAAAATGGTACATTACATGGTAGGTATTGTTATCCCTGGGCTTTAAAAGGTCAAGATTATTGTCTTGTGGGAAGAGATATTGTGTATTGTGGTATGTAGCTGGGATGTTTCGCATCTAGCTGCTCCCTCCTTCCTCAAGGAAGCAATTTCCTCCGAAACTGTATAAATGTACCAGACAACAAGGCGTCACATCCTATGAGGCCGTAATATTAGTATTCACTGCTGTGATAAGCTAAAAAATCTAACGTCGTCAATCTATGCTCTTGCATTAGAGTGAGGGGCCACCGCAGGTTGTAAAATAAAGAAACCCCAAGTTCAGGCTACGCACTACAGATGGTGTTGCAGACATCAGCGTTCCGTGCACTTTGTTTCCACAAATTTTGTTCTAAATTAATGTTTAATGAATTTTAAAATCAATTCAGCCACTATCCACATCGGGCCATAATATCCGCCCTACAGCGCATTTTGCAGCAGTAACTGTCTGTACTTGCTACTGAGTTACTTTCAATAACTAAATCAAGGGAAATTTGTTCAGCGAAGTGAGCTGTAGCAGTGCACGTAGCTACATCTAGCGGGGACGAGTGGAAGCTACTTCCTTAATTGGTTCCTCTCACGTGATCTCCCCTCTTCCGCGCACAGTGCTCCACATACGATCCTCTCTACTGCCGGCCGCTGGTTTCTGCTTAGCGGTAAAATTTGTGTCGCCAAAACTTGATGACATCACCACTTCTGCTCTTATCACAAGAACCAGAATTAATGGTTAGGAATGTGTAACAAGACAGGAAATGTACGCATGACGTAACACGAAGAAGCGTTGTGCAACCATTGTTGCAGAGGATGAGTATTGCATATTCTGAGTGTGTGTTCGTAGCCTTAGGTACCTAGCGTGAAATGTGCATGCTCCATATCGTCATGTGGGGCCTCTCCGGCTCCAATATATTTTTCTACACCATCACATAAACTGCACGATTTTCGAAAAGTTATTGAATATAAAATATGTGTTTTGATTTTTTTCTACAACTTCTGCCTGAAACATTTCTCATTCAAAGAAGTGAGCGAGATATGATCAAAAACGTATATTGGTCTTCATGTAAAGTACCAGTTATTCTTTTCAGATTTGAATGAAACTTGGATCTTCTCGACAGGTTTTAGAAAAATACTCAGAATATGACAAAAATCGGTCCAGTGGGAGCCGAGTTGTTCCATGCGGACAGACGGACAGACATGACGAAGCTATTAGTCGCTTTTCGCAATTCTGCGAACGCCCCTAAGAATTTGCCTTTGTTGGCTGAGATCTACCATCTGCAATAACAAGACGCTTTCAGAACAGAAGAATGAACATTATACAACAAAGAAGATGGCTGCAGTGACGATGGTGGAATCGTCAGCTGTAACAGAGGTAAGTAACATTCTAGTTGGAGATCTGCTGACTCTGAAGCACAATACGGGCAGTGCAATATGCTCTGTAACTTCTCAGACATTAGCTGCTGGAAAAAACTAAAATGTCGCTATCCCCACATCCAATAAACTTCTCACTTTCCGAAACAACTACTTCCAGATGTAACAAACCACAGAAGTACTCGTTCTCGTTAGGCAAGTGGCCAGCTATTTAAAACGTACAAGTTATAGTTTTGCACTGAACCTAAGTATACTACCTGGTGTTATAATAATCGGTCCTTTTCTCACGACTGTCGCCTTCAGTTCTTCGTCTCTACACATTAATCTGTGCCTTCAGTGGGCCGGATTGATCGAGTTCGAAGTTACTACACGGTTCACAGCGTTTCATAAGTCAAATATAGTTAATATAACGTGACCAAGACTAATTTGACGTTCAGGTGACCGTGCATCGTGATATATACTTCTGATAAAAGCAAATAGATGCACTAATTTCTCAAATTTGTTTTGGAATAAAACTCTACACGTTTCGGACAGTTCCTCCGTCCATCATCAGGAGTTTTTCACTGTACACACAGCAATGGTATATGTTATACAGTTTCGGAGGAACTGTCCGAAACATGTAGAGTTTCATTCCAAAATAAATTTGAGAAATTAGTGCACCTAGTTGGTTTAAGTATAAGACCAGAGTGGCCAAGACTTTTTGACTGCTTCTGGAAAATGGCGCAATCGCTTCTAAGTTTGAGTTTCGCATATTACCTAGGTGTAAGAAAATAGAGCCCCATAGATTACACCGATCTGCCAATTACATGCGGACGTGTAGGGCAGCTGAACGACATGCACAAGAATGTGTTAATTTGTATTTTAAGCTCTCGAAATACGTAAAAAATACGTGCAGATCACGCAAGTCGCTGCTTGAACCTGAACAGAATAAGGTTCACGCTATTTATTGTCGTTATTGAAAATTATAAATTATATACAAATCAAAATACATTCTTTGCTTCTCAATTAACGTAAATTACAGCGACTAAGATTCAGACCACCTGCATGTTCGATACCACCATTACCTTTGTCTCCACTTGCTACTCACAAATTATATCCTACTAACTCTGCTTTGTAAGCTGCAAACTGAAGCATATCACTTCAGCTGCCAAATACTTGTATTAATAACTCTATTCCTTGAATTCTCTCACTCTTAACCTCACTGGTGTCAAACACGTCACTCTTGTTACGTGCATATTAGTAACTGTCTGATGGTATACTTCAGCTACCTACAGTCAACAACTCAACTTTACCACAACGCCATCCCTTCACCCACAGCTCAACAAATCTTTACCTGTGACATCCCCATTTAGAGCAGCAGTTCTTCTCTCATGATCAACTACGTGGGTGCAAAGAATAACGAACGGAAACCCGAAAAATAACGACAAAAACAACGCAGCTGTCTCGTAGTGCGAACAGAGAAAACATCGAATGGGAATATCTTGAGAATGACGCACCGTATCACTCTACGTTATTAATGCCTCTTGCAATCAGTGTGCAGCGCAATATAGCGGCAACTTGTCCTGCAGTACTGTACGACATACTGCCGATCCAAACGGCTGCAGGGAACTACCGCTATACGGATGTGCTACCACTCTGTGCGATTTAACAAAGTTGTAAAACCTGTCAAGACAGAACAATGAAGTGACGTAAACTTACTGGTCGCCATATAATTCCAACCATTCTTAATTTCCTGGTATCTGTCCGTATGTGGCGTTCTGTACCTTCCACCGATTACGGTTACTTATGTCAGTCATCTGGTAAGCAATGACACTAAAATGACTCTGGGTAAATGACCAACTTGATGCACAATTACGTTATATAATACGTTTATTATTATAATCCTCTACATGTTTCGAGCAACTCTGTGCTCATCATCAGGAGGTCAAATTTTATTGATACAGCATGTGGTAGAGTATTCTGTGTAAGTGGCCGTCCGGTGTGCAGGTGTGAACTGCAGTTCCTTCTCAACCTGCACACCGGACGGTCACTTACACAGAATACTCTACCACATGCTGTATTAATACAATTTGACCTCCTGATGATGAGCACAGAGTTGCTCGAAACATGTAGAGGATTATAATAATAAACGTATTATATAACGTAATTGTGCATCAAGTTGGTCGCTTACCCAGAGTCATACCGGGATGCACGGTCAGCAAAACATAAAAAACTAAAATGACTGTCCAATTTTAAGAAACAAATTAATGACGTTTCGAGATTTTCACTAGATTGCAAGACGGAAGAAGATGAAGAATCTACTTCGACCTGACATCCATATTTTTCCGTCATTTATTGTTCACTGAATTGTAATTTAAATGTTCCATGCTCGAATGGTTCCGGATACTAACATTTTCAAAACCACATCATTTGCAAGGTTTTTGTTATTTAAAATATTCCTACGGAAACACAAAATATGGATTGGTATGTTGCCCGCTGAAAGGCCTGTTCTAATAGCTGGCACCTTTGATACGATCTCCATCAGCAGAGCAGTTGTCTCGACCGTGACTGAGCTAAATATCGAACACAAGGTTCAAAAGAACGTTAGCGTGATTACAGAGAGAACGAATATTTGTGCCTGCACGACACATTCAGTACATGATTCGAACTGGCCTGTTTGATGTAGTTTCTTAACCATCTGTCTACTACACGGTGTGGATGCCCAGGCGAAGTACAGTCATCTTCGTTGTACCTGGAACGTAGCGACAGGTACCGAAATAGTAACTCATATTAATTCATGTTTTTCTTAAAATTGGGTAGACGCCCTGGAGTATTTGAATAATAGTAGCGTAATCGGTATAGCGACTTGCTATGGACTGGACGGTTCGGGGTTCGAATCCCGACAGCTGCAGAATTTTCTTTTCTTCACACCCGTCCAGACAGGCCCTGGTGTCCACCCAGTCTATTGTGCAGCGTGTACTGGATCTTTTCCGGGGGTACAGTGGCAGTAGCTTGGCGCTGACACACCCTCCCCCCGATGTAAGGCCGAGGTTCAGCATGGGTAAATCTATACATATGTTCCGCCTCTGTACCTCCACAGGCATGTTACGGAGCGATTTTTATCTTGTTATTCGCGTAAGTTTCCTTGGTGGGGCGCAGCAAACAATCATGCTGCCTCATTGTTGCGGTTTCTAGATCACACACAATTAGACAAACACATTCGGTAGGAATCCCCTGAACGAGTGATGAATACTTCGTATAGACCGCTACCTACACAACAAACAACAAACACAAGCGACGAACATCAATGCCCTTAGTGGGAGTCGAACCAGTGATCCCAGCAATTCAGCGGTTGCAGACCTACCCTATGCTTTACATCGCAAGCCTACCGGGGTCGGCTTGCTTCAGGCACCTGACATAAAAGTGTAATTAAATGAAGGTAGAGGACAGGCTCGTACGGACATAACAGAAAATTGCGAATGATCGGAATGATGACGCTAGATGCATGCTTACAACACCTTCGGTTTCGGAATGAGGATATTTTAAGCGCTTGGCTATTTTGCACACACAGCTTGTTAGCAGAAGACGGTAGTACCTAAGCCATCTAAGGCACACACTAAGTTGTTCTGACCGAAAGTCCGGCATGCAGATTTTATTCCTGCTGGTGACATGGAGGGATGTCACGTTGTTCAGAGTTGTTGTATCCTGTGTAGTTAAGGGCCTTGAAGCAGGTCAGTTGTTGTGTCCTGTGTAGTTAAAGCCCCTGAAGTAGTTGTATCCTGTGTAGTTAAGGGACTTGAAGTAGGTCAGTTGTTGTATCCTGTGTAGTTAAGAGCCTTGAAGCAGGTCAATTGTTGTATACTGTGTAGTTAAGTGCCTTGAAGTAGGTCAGTTGTATCCTGTGTAGTTATGGACCTTGAAGTAGGTCAGTTGTATCCTGTGTAGTTAAGGACCTTGAAGTAGGTCAGTTGTATCCTGTGTAGTTAAGGGCCTTGAAGTAGTTGTAGCCTGTGTAGTTAAGGACCTTGAAGTAGGTCAGTTTTATCCTGTGTGGTTAAGGCCCTTGAAGTAGTTCTTTTATCCTGTGTAGTTAAAAGCCTGGAAGTAGGTCAGTTGTTGTAGCCTGTGTAGTTAAGGACCTTGAAGTAGGTCAGTTGTATCCTGTGTAATTAAGGATCTTGAAGTAGTTGTATCCTGTATAGTTAAGGGCCTTGAAGTAGGTCAGTTGTATCCTGTGTAGTTAAGGGCCTTGAAGTATGTCAGTTGTATCATGTGTAGTTAAGGACCTTCAAGTAGGTCAGTTGTTGTATCCTATGTAGAAGGGCCTTGAAGTAGGTCAGTTTCCCATCTAAAGACTTATAGTGTCAGAGTTAATTTGCATCGGTACAGGGAGCAGTGCAGTTTGTGAAGAAGCAGGATAAGGTGCACAAGAAAGAACTATCTATGTCTGCCAGACTGGGGACAGTAGTCGAATCGAAATTACGAAAAGTGGCTTGTAGAAAGGACAATGGCATAATTTTAATGTCAATCTTAAATGTGATTACAACTATGAAAACAAACTGTGAATTTCAATCAAACGCAACCGGATTTAATTTAATTAACAGAATAGCAATGCGATGTTTCTATTGTGGAAGGGAACAGTCTAATAGACCTCACGTTTCATTTTGAATGAACCCTATTCTGGTTTCCGTAAATCAACGTTGATTTAATTCATATATTGTTGGTGTATGCAAAGTTGATGTATTCGGACAATGTTTCCCGCTTTCTGAACATAAACACATGCTTTCAACTGAACTGGAATGCAAATTCACATTGTTTGTTATGATTTGTTTTCTGTTTATTATATCAGTACTAGCCAGTGGGTACAACAGTATGTCTAAGACTGAATTAGACTAACACACGACGCATTCGATAAGTTACACAGCTGGCAGCCGTTTACAGTTCGGGTGATCTTCGAACGTTAAGGTCGATATTACAATTAAAGTTAGAGATAACCCCTTTCATTCCACAGGAGGAACAGAGGGGAGTAGAGGTATAGCTCTGCCCATTCTTAACATCGGCGCTTGATGGGAGTGAATCGTCACGGCCACGCCCCGGCCGCTTTAACCCTCCGGGAAACAGCACAGGTTATGTTAATTAAACATTGAACATACAGTAAAGTAAATATGACTCAAACAGAAAGTATCCGTTAAATTAATAGTATGACTAAAATGTAGCATCTAACGCTTGTTGTAACATATATAACAATACATACATTTATAACAGACAAAAATCTAAAAATATTTCACACATTTAACGTTATATTGGCAGATATACGATAAATAATGTGTATTAATGAACATTTTTAATTCCCTTATTTTCGTATATTTTACTATTTAGATCTACACAACAGTCCAATTAAAAGTGTTGATCAATTGACGTAATCCACTAGCGTGCTTTAACACATCTCACTACCTTGTGAGACCTAAAAGTTAACCATTATTTTATATGACAATAAAATGTTAATAACAGATTTTTTATAGTCTTTTTTTAACATCTTGATGCACAAATTCTTTATTTCAATACATTTATTGCATTCCTCTACATGTTTCCAGCACTACTGTGCTCATCTTCAGGAGGACAAATTGTGTTTACACGGCATCTGGTATCGTCACACTGTTTGGGTGACTGTTCATATTAAACAGTCACCCATACAGAGTGACGATACCAGATGCTGTGTTAATACAATTTGGCCTCCTGAAGATGAGCACAGTAGTGCTAGAAACATGTAGAGGAATGTAATAAATGTATTAAAAGAAAGAATTTGTGCATCAAGTTGGTAAAAAAAGACTATTTTATATTAGGATTCACGGTCAACAAAATATGAAAAGACTATCATTATATTAGGATGCAAGGTAAACAAAATATAAAAAAGACTATCATTATATTAGGATTCAAGGTCAACAAAATATAAAAAGACTATCATTGTACTAGAATGCAAGGTCAACAAAATATGAAAAGACTATCATTATATTAGGATGCAAGGTCAACAATATATAAAAAGGACTATCATTGAATTAGGATGCAAGGTCAACAAAATACAAGAAAGACTAT
>Ga0136643_10001976_pt1 | contig 25995 bp, 23 predicted proteins | sample TergutLab28metaG_FD_96883 | JGI IMG/M metagenome (GOLD analysis project Ga0136643, IMG submission 96883) | Labiotermes labralis P1 segment gut microbial communities from Petit-Saut dam, French Guiana - Lab288 P1 (version 3) (version 3) | ecosystem: Host-associated > Arthropoda: Insects >... | reverse complement strand
TTTTTTTTTTTTCCGGTTTTTTCACCTTTTGGACCGGGGATATTTTTTCCTTAAAAATCTGAACCCTTTTGGGGGAAATATTTGCCCATTCATTTGGTCACCCCCCCCCCCCCTTTATGAATCACTGTTTATAAAGTTCCCACAGGTTCTGGAATGTGGATTTTACCCTTCTGCACAGAAGAGGGACATGAGTCATACTCCCATTTATAAATACTTTGGGAAGCTGAAAATGTGCATTGCATGTGATTTAATTGTGCGTTTCTCATGGGTGATTTTTTGGGACCAGAAGAAATGAATGATATACTTGCAGGAACGTGGCAGTTGTGGGACTGATGGGTAGAAATTTCACTGTATTTAGCTCTGTATTGTACAGACTTTGTCATTTTGTCTTGTTGCTTGTTTCTGATGATGGACATTAAATTATACTAAATTAGTCTGGACTCATGCTGTTATGTGTGATTGCCATGGCCATTGAAGTGGTGCACAAGTAGTGGGGTAACATTCTTACATTTGGTTCAGATCCTCTTTCCCACGTCTTTTTATTACATGAGTACCTTTTAATTTGAGGATTAAGGTTGTCTGAGATGTGGCACTGTGTTGCTTTGTGAGTGGTTTCTAACATTTGGAAGGAATGAAGTATTCTTCTTGGACTGCTTGACCCTTGAAAATGAAGGCAATGTGTTCCTTCAGAATATAAAGAACCATTCACTGAACAACACAGTGTCACATCCCACAAGTGATGAATCCTCAGTGGTGCTTCTGTGAGAACCTCATATCTCTCATACTTAAAGTTCTTAACCATATTCCTGGTGAAGAGTGGGTACTTCTCCTTACGTTACTTATCACCAATTCTATGTTATCATTTGGAGCCAAAATCATCAATATTTATCGATTTGTTGAGTTCATATTTACCTCAGTGATATTAAAATATTTTTGCAAGCTGTGTGGATTAAATGTTGTGCTGAGATTAGTCACGTTTCACAAACCGAAATATAATTGGATTCTTGTTGTATCTTCATGTGGGCAAGAATGCAAACTTAACATGTAACAAAGAGAGGAAGTGTGTATTTTTGTTGAAAACACATGTTTTTTGAATGTGCTCCTTTCAGTATTAAGTGGACTTAATGGTGATTGTATCACCTACACAGTGTGGTCCAAAAGTTGTAGGGCTGATTTTTTAAAAAAATTGAACACACCTACCTTTTTTTTTAATTCAAGATAAGCTCCATTGGCATATATACAGGCTTTTGCGCGATCATATAGTTTCTGAAAAGCTACCAAAAATTCCTCTTTTTGGACCTTCTTTAATTCATCAGTTACGACTTATTGGATCTCAGCAACATCTGCAAAGTGGAGTCCTTTTAACTTCATTTTCAACTTGGGGGAACAGAAAATAGTCTTGCAGATAAATCTGGAGAGTATGGGGTGTGATAAAGGGTTGTAACATTTTTTGGGGTCAAAAATTGGCAAACACAGCTTTGTGGATGGGCGCATTATTGTGCAACAAAAAAAAAATCCTGAGAGCAGAACACAGCTGGATAAACTTGTTGAACGTGCTTCAGGAGGCGATCCATTACTCCTTTATAAAATTCTGCATTTACTGTTTTTCCCCTCTGGTATGAATTCTTTATGCACAACGCCTTGAGAGTCAAAAAAAATTATTAACATGGTCGTGATGCGGGACCTTTGGAATTTCAGTTTCTTCAGCCAAGGGGATGTCTCACCAACCCATTCAGAACTCTGTCACTTTGTTTTGGGGTTATAGGCAAAACACCAGGTCTCATCTCCTGTAATAATTTTGTTAAAAAAATTTTTTTGTCTGCACCATCTATCACAATAATATCTTGGCAAGATGTGACTCGATCTTCCCTTTTCTCAGGTGCCAAGGAGTGTGAAACAAAACGTGCACACAACTTTCTCTTTCCCAAATCCTCTTCAGAATCGAAGCACTACAGTCTTTGGGATGTTCAGAGATTTTGCTATCATTCTTGATGCGATTCGATGGTCATTTTTGACAAAATCAGCAACAGCAGCAATGTTTACCTCAGTTCGAGTTGAATTTGGATGGCCACCTCTCTTGTCATCTTCTACCACCTCCCTTATGTCTAAAATTCAAGAATACCACCTAATAACGTTTGATTGGTTCAGAGCCTCATTCCCACAAGCCTTTTGCATCAATACTAGTGTTGCTGTTGCAGATAGACCAGCTTTGAAACAAAAGTTTTTGGCAACTCTATTCATTTTCGCCATCCGTGACATGTAAAGAAAACTGACTTTACAAGACAAGTTATAACTCGTACACTGTCAATGATAAACAAAACTCTGTGTGTGAACGGAAGTGGTTGATAGTACTTAGTTAGTGGGTTGGCAGATAGATTGCTCTAGTTCTGTTATATGAAAAAAATTCAGTCCTAAAACTTATGGCTCACACTGTGTATTTATGGAGGATTAACTTAAAAAGTTAAAGAAATCGCTGAACTATGATAAGAAATTAGCATTACAAAAATTTTCAATTGATAAGTAACTTTTTAAATTTTAGGACAGATTTTTTTCCCCATGTTGGTGGCAGGTATTTTTGAGTTACTAACATTCTGATTATTTGTAATTATTTTTAACAGTACAGTCACTAATTATGGGATTTTAGTAATGGTGACTAGTAGTTACTCTTTCCATACCTTGTTTCCTTGTGTTGCTGCATAGCTTTAACTTGGTGTGTGTTTTGTTTAATAGCTTAATTTGTTTAGCTTTTCATAGACTTGATAGATACATAAACGTATTTTGTATGTTAAATGAGTCTGTGAAATATTTAATGTAGTGTAATTAGTTAACATAGTTTCAGTTGCTTGCACTTCATTTTCTTTTGCATTTCTCCTCTTTCTTTTCTTTTCCTTTTTTTACATTTTCATTTGCAGCTTGCACAGGTGTACGATGGCAAAGTGATGCCTGCTACAGCCACAAATGGTGCACCTCCTCAGATACCACAACCACTTAGTTTTCTGCAGGTAAAATTTGTCATGAGTGTGTCATTCATTTGCACTTTTTTTTTTTTAGCCTGCCAGGTTTTGGAGATGTTGGGTGAATCCAGTATCCAGCATCCCAATTTCATATTTCATTATATAATTTACCCCATCACATGATACCCTCATTTTTTGTTGCTAAATTAAAGGATCAAATCCCCTTCTTTGATTCTTATGCATGAAAGCAACATCAACAAATTCTGTTGGAGAAGTGTGATTGGTATATCACCAGGTACAATATCCAAGCATGAGAAGCAAGAGAGTAGAAGGATATTGCATGTGGCAGGGAGATGAATAAATCTCTGTCCTGTCTTATGATCCTGTGGTATGACCTTGGAATCATGCAGTATTACACTGAAGGAGCATTCACATGGTGTGGAAACTGAGATACTTGTGTTACTAAACTACTACTTATGTGTGGGTTTATTGATAAATGATTTACTTTTTAGAAAGTGTGTAATGAAGATTTATAATGGGATATACACATAAAATATAATAAACATATGAAGGGGTTGAGTGAAAGACAGGTATATAGTTTCATTATAATGTCAGCCAGTGTAGGGCCTACCCAGTGTTCCACATGCATAGGTCAAGTAGAATGGTATTTTCCATGACATAACAGTTTTTTAAATCCCTACATAAATCATGCAGTCATGTAATTTTAAGGGGGAGAAGTGTATTTTGTGATGAAATATGCTAATTAGTTCATCACATACTAATCTTGGGTAATTTTGAAGGTATATAAGAACCTAATAATATGGATTGTGTATGAGTTTGTGCTCAACTAAGCACCACCATATGAAGCTGTGTGGGGAGTGGAGATGTAGCTCCACATGTCCTTAACTTCGGCACTTCATGGATGTGAGCAGTCAACTGTACTTCTTTGCTACTTTGCACCTGGGAAAAGAGCCCTGGTTTGCATAAAAATGGGGCTGGGTGCTGTGTAGAATTGAAAATATCTCATCTTCCCCACGTGCCTTGTTGAACATGGATTGAAACTCCTTTTCTGGAAAGACCGTACAGTTCTGTGTTCATGTGTTTTTGTCTCTGGAAGGAGACTGTTAGGAATGATAAATTAGTCATTTACAGTTTAGTGATGTTTTCCTCCAATATAAATTCCAGCTGGCTGATAATTTCAGACAGAATTATTTCATAGGTTTTGTTGTGAGAATGTGTTAATATATTCCCTTGCACATTTGTTTTTGGTAATATGTATTGTCACTGTTTTAATCTCTTTGTATTTACAGTTCTTATGCATTTAACTGTCGTAAATTCTGTGACTGCTTTTTAAAAAAAAAGATTTATTTAAGGTAGAGTTTCCAATGAAGAGCCTAAAGCAGTCATTGGGAATGCACAGTGTCCTCTGTGAGCAAACATGGTATTTCTTTATTAAATTTTACAGACATACCTGATGCAGTGCAACATAGGGAAATTTAACATCTTGTGCCAAGCTTAACATACTAAAATGTTATGTATATAAGACATTTAAATTAACCAGTTCACAGTCAGTTTAAATGGCAGAGTCAGTAGTTAAGGCTTGATTGTAAAGTTTCATAAATAATAACAATTCAAATACTATTTCTTATGTGTAATCATATGAATAATTGTAGCAGTCTGTGGTTGGAATCTTATATTGTTACTGTGGGTTATAATATGCATCCCAAATGGAGAAGTAACATATTAATTTAGTATTGTAAAATGTGCTTTCTAGATGCTAAGCAAATCACAGCAAGAAACTCCAGTGACTGCAGGAAGGCCTGTGACGCACCAGCAGTCACTGAGCACAGCTGTGTCAACATCAGCAGACCAAGTTTGCCTGACTCCATTGTCAGGCTTTGGACTCAATTCCCATCCTAGCTCTGGCCCCACTGTAGTTACATCACAGTCACAGGTGCCACAGGCACAGATGCAAATCCCACAAGATTTGGTTATGAAGCTGCTTCAGGTACAGCAGGTATGTCAGTTTGCTGTGAAATAATCGCATTTTGTCTCCCTGTTGTGAAAGGAGTTAGGGAATTATGAACAATTGTTGTGGCCTCATTGGTTCCTCAAAATGTGTTCATTAGAAATATTTTTGGAACAACTGATGGGGGAGAAAAATAGAAGAAAGCTGGAATGTTTCGCCTTTGGCACATTTTCATAAAAAATCTGAAAATGATGAACTGTAATGTCAATTGTAAGTGTGCTGCACAGTACAGGTCAACAGGAACTTGACAGGAGTCTGTAATAGCAGAACTGCTTCAATTTAAAGTAAGTTTTGAGGAAGGAATTGGAGTTTTCAGTATTTGCACCGTGATCTAAGGTGTGTTTAACTTCTGAATGACGAACTGTCGCATGTGCAAACACACATAAAAATGACCCCCTGAAATTGATTTTGTCCATATAGGCAACAAGAAATATACTGTATTTTTTTAAGACTTGCTGCATAATCTCTGTTTTATTTTCCATCCAGTGCCATTTCTGTCCAAATGTTATCTTTTTCTGTTAAATAATACTCATGTTTTTCATAAGGCATGTGCTAAAATTTCAGTATCAACCCATTTATTTAAAGGTTAATTCAGGATTTATGTTCCTCGTACTTTGTAACACCTGTGTGAGGGGGAGTGGAGGAGTCAACATCCATTAACTTTTAACATGATAATGGAAGGAAAATTCTTGTGTAGGGAACCCAAAACATATTCATGAAGATAATGAAAAACTATTTTTGGTATTTTCTATTTTGGTAGATGTGCATGCAAAATGTGTTGTTGCATTTTAATGAAATACCATAGCATCCATATTGTGATCCATTCTGTTTTCCTATTAATGTAGCAGCAACAGCGCCAGCAACAGCAGCAGGAAATGTTGAACAAATTGCTTGTCTCAAGCCAGCAGCAGCAGCAGCAGCAGCAGCAGAGCCAGGCTTCATCTCGCCTTGGCCATGTGCCTTTGGCGGTATCTGTACCAACCCAGTTCCAAGCACCACCACCTCCCTCATTGTCTCCATTACCCCCTGAACTTCAGCTGATGATAACAAATGCACAACCCAGCAGGGAATTACTACAAAGACCAGAAGCACAGGCCATTATTCAAGGTAAGGCAGCATTTGAGGTGTGTGATGTAGGATACACTTCAGAAAATTGACATTATTTTGAACAGTAGCTAGCATATTTAGCTGAATATGCAATAAGTTATTTCATAGTTGGGCAAAGGGAAAAACACTTGTGTGTTTATAAAATATTATGCTGTCCTAACATGACTAGTAATATAGACTGTGCAGGGGAATGTGACCATTTCATAACATTATCTTCTGTTGCAAGGTGTATGTAATGTGTGTTTGGATAATTCTAATCTATGAAAGCAATGGTAGCATTCATTGCTAGTAGAAATTGGAAGAAGGAGTGTTATTCTTGGTTGGCAGCAGCTGATGGTTAAAGCTTTAATGCATGTACTCCTATAAAATGATAAGAGTTGGAAAGTACGTAGGTGAGTCAATAATTATCCGCAATACAGATACAGTTTTTATTTCAATAAAAATAGGAAACTTATAATAACATCATTTTTCAACATAGTCCTCTTGCATTTCAATGCACTTCTTCCATCGTTGCACAAGCTTCTTTATGCCCTCAGAAAAAAAGGTTTTTGGCTGAGCAGCAAGCCACACATGTACCGCTTCCTTCAGTTCTTGGTCTGTGGTAAATCGACGTCCCCTTAATGCCTCCTGGAGTGGACCAAACAGGTGATAGTCTGAAGGGGCGAGATCGGGACTATATGGAGGGTGAGCCAATGCCTCAAACTTGAGTTTCTGGAGAGTTTCAACTGTGTGGGCAACAGTATGTGGATGGGCATTGTCATGCAATAACACAATGCCTTTCGACAGTTGTCCTCGGCGTTTGCTTCGAATTTCAGGCTTCAGTCTGTCAATTAGCATCTCATTGTAACGAGCACTGTTTATTGTTGAACCCCTCCCCTGATAATGTTCCAGTATTGGGCCTATAAGCATCAATTTTCCTGCTGATGGTTGGCTTTTGAACTTTTCCTGATGGGCGATTGTGGAGGTTTCCATTCCATAATCTGCCGTTTACACTCCGGCTCGTAATGGTGAATCCATGTTTCGTCACCAGTGATGATTCTGACCAAGAAGGTGTCACCTTTTTTATCATAGAGATCCAAATTTTGTTGGCAGATGTCCAAGTGTGTTTGTTTATGCAGCATTTTGAGTTGTTTTGAGATTCATCTTGCACAAACTTTATGAAAGCCAAGTCTGTTATGGATGATTTCATAGGCAGAACCATGATTAATTTGCAGACAATTTGCCACTTCATCAATAGTCAGTCACCTGTCTAACAACCATGTCACCTATGCGCTCAATATTGTCGTCAATTGTGGCCATGGACGGGGTCCGGCTCCTTCATGCGTAACACTTGTGTGACCATTTTTTAATTTTTCTATCCATTCATAAACACTCCGTTGCGGCAAAACGCTGTTCCCACATTGTCCTGAAAGTCTTCAGTGGATTTCGGCACCTGCTACACCTTCAGACCACAAAAAACGGATCACTGAACGCTGCCCTTCCTTGGTGCAAACAGAAAGCGCAGTGCCCATGGTTAACATTATGGTTACGACAAAGGAACTGACCTAGCAACTTCAAACTTGCACAGCAGTGATAATAAGGAAATGATGCCTAGTGATGCGCACGAAAATGACAGTGCTGCCAACAGAAATACAAATGCAGCTGCATTGTGGATAGATATTGACTCACCCTCGCACATAAAGTAATACTGCAATAACAACATATTATTAATGAGTTTAACAGATTTTATTTTAAAAGTGTTATAATAGATACTATAATAAACAATGTAAGGCCTGATAGTGACTTGTATTCGTTGCTTGTTTCTCATTGAAGGTGGTTCAGTAAGGATCCAAACATATGGGAGGTAGATCTGGAGTTGTAAGAGTACAGATTTTTTAATTTGTATTACTTTGATGGTTTATTCTTTTTCTTGAAATCTGACATATATGGTTAGGAAGTTTAAGAAGTTATTCAAAGTTTTCCCAACATGTTCTGACATGTTCATGTTTTGCAAGGCTATGGAGCTATTTCCATTTGTCAACAAGTGCTACTGTTGGAACTCATAATTCTTTTTTCCTTTTTTTTTTAAATTTTGTATATGCTTTTCTATTCATGGTCCCTCTAAATGCCTAGTTTATCATAAATAAATTATCTAATACTGTGGTTGTCGTTTTTGGCAAAAGGAAACTCATTTTAGGTGTCTTGGAAGTAGATAAAATTCTCACAGCTCTTAAACTTTGTAAAGTAAGGACTATAGAAGGTGTTTGTTTTTTAGGGCTGCAACATGGTGAGATCACATCCCAGCACTTGGTACAGCAGTTGCAGAATCCTGCAATGCAACATCGCCACAGAGAAGTTCTTGTTAGCATCTTGAAGTTGCAGCTGCAGCCAGGTAAAATGTACTGGTGGCACTACCATGGCAACTGTGATGGACTAACCTAGTGCTTGTGCTTGTATTGTTTTTTCAGTATTAACTGCATCAAGGCGGTGGTTTATGTTTACTCTGTACTTCTGTAAAACTTTTCCATAAGCTGCTTGAGCTGTGTACTTGGTCACAGTGTGTTATAGAAATGAGAATTTGTATGTTTAATCAGCTTTAATCACTGGTAAGGCCATCATATTGCCATTTTATATATTTGAAGATACTTTGATCGTACAAGGAAATGAGATGAGATAACAGTTTTAATTATGACTATGGTGGTAAGAAATATGTGATTCTTTGGGTAGCCATAATGAAAAATGATTGAAAATAGAAAATGGTTCACCACTGGTGACCTACCACCAGGAGTTAGTAATGTAACATTGAAAGGTTAAATGTCAGAAGAGTATAAATTTAACTTGAAATTGTGTCTAAGCTGAAATTTGGAGTTTTATTTGAAATAGCAGATAGGACCAGACTGAAATGCCGTTAATGTGGGTCACTGAAAAGCACCAAACATGACATTGCTTGAAAATCCATTTGGTCATCTCTAGCAATAGATGATTCTTAAATCATAAATGCTGTTCACACGTCTGTAAAACAGTGTTGTTCATGTGTAATGTATGGTTGAATTGCGCATTCGTATACTTGTATTCACAAAATCTCAGCAAGAGACAGTTACATCATAATTCAGTTAATGATTTGCATGGGAGCGGACAGGTGCTGATTTATCAATGTTTCAGCTTATCAGACGGTACCTATACTGATGTAAGTTCATACACGTAGTTTGTTACTGCTTCTTAATGTGAGCTGCACAACTAATCAGGGGAGTATTCCATTTGTATATCTCCATCTGCTGGTTTGTGGTCATCAGGGCCCTCATCTTTGTTTTCTGTAGTTCTCATAACTGAAGAAATTGACGGAGTAGGAAACGGGTTAGTAGGTAAGAAGTGGTTGATGTACAGACACTTTTGGAGCCCTTTTTGAATGTGTCCATGAGATTTTCCTGTTTCATTGATTAAGCTCTTTTTCTGGTAAAAAGCAAAACTTAATGGTATTGGGACTACGCTGACGTGCTAGATTATCAGGGTTTCTGAACTACTGGATTGTAACATGTTATAACACAAACTTTTGTCCCAAACTTTTGGTTTCTGTACTCAGTTGACTGAAATGCTACTAAGAAGCTGTGTGGGCCATTGAATTATGTTCAGTAAAATCTTGGTTTGACAGCCGTGTCAGGTGGATTGGCATAATTGGCGTGACTGTCATTGCAAAGACTTCAAGATGCATGTCAGTACATGAAGTGTTGCCCAGTTTAGACAAAAAGTATTTTCAGTTGATAAGTTTAGTAAATACAGTAATTCTGTGACCATCATGTATTGTGTTTAATTCAAATTAACACGCTTCAACATGAAAACTTCCGAAGCTGCCCACTAACAAGTTATCTTGAAATGAGTCTCAGGCGCAAACTGCAAACTGTGAAAGGAGCATTTAATTTGGAGGCTATAAACTAATAGGAGTTACTCGTAATTGATGTGCAGTTTCTTTATAATGCTTTTTTTTTAATGTTTACATTTTAGCTTCTTGTATGCTTTTGAATGTTGCAGTGATTATCATGCAGTAATTATCATCATAATCATCATCAAAGAAAAGTGAAAGATAATGTGTGTTTATTCATGTGTTTTGTGTCCTAGATCTGAATTGAGATAGTTTGTGTGTGTTATGTGTAGGTGTTTCCCCTCGGGCCACTTCCCCTCATCCTCATGTACAACAGCCAGAACTGCTGCACCAGATGATGTTGCAACAGCAGCAACAGCAGCATCAACAGCAGCAGCTGCGTATTCCATCTCCATTAAACAGCGGTAAGCTGGTGTAAGGCTGAGGGATACTGGAATAAAATATAAGTGGTTCTTATTGTTTCAAAATGTGATGGGATAAAGGCTGCTGGATTTATAGTATATTAATTGGATTTTGTGACTGCTTGACTGGTACTGGAACCTTTCATCTGCCACTCGCCCTTGCATTCTTCGCCCCTGAGATTAGTCTTAATGTCAACTTCCAGTCTTCTCAGCCTTCTGAGTGTCTAATGTTCCTTTTCCAAGCACAGTATTGTGTACATTTGTTGTTTTCCCCTTCCTGACTACATGTCAGGCCCATCATAACCTCCTAGATTGCACTTTGGCATCTATGCATTTCACAGAATTGCTTGTTGTTTCACATTTTACATTAATGATGGCTATCATCCTTTTTAGGTCTACTTATTTGGTTGGGGAGTGTATTTTAAAGCACTTGTAATTCACATTCTGTTTTCAAAGTATGCAAACATGTTTGATATATGTGTGTGTGTGTAGGCTTACCCGTACATGCATATGTGACCACTGCCACGTCATGTCTAATCATTATTCATTACTCCTGTTCAGTGCTATGTAGTCTTGAGCTCACTGTATCATTAAAAAGCCATAAATAAATAAAATAAATTGAATGAAATAAATAGATGGGACAATTACAGTTTTTTTATACATGTGAACTAAAATCTTCTCATAATTTTGTTTCAGTTCACAAGATTATCAGAAGTTTAATTTCATTTAAGGAATGATACACTTGCATGTGAAAGAGTATGTCCTTAGTTGTTAAAAAAACAAAAGCTTTCATAAATTGTGTGTTGATGCATATGTCTCATAGATATATACTGGTAGGTAATGATTGTTGATTTAAACGTTGGCTTGGTTCATTGGCTGTTGTGATGACTTAGAGCTTTATGGTGTTTTTCTCAGTCCCTGCATCAGTAATATGTTATTTAAGCCATAACCACTTCTGATTACTTTGCATTTCACTGTTATTAGTCATCATACTATTTGCTGCTGTATGGTCCAAGTTGCATTTATCATAAACCACAAGGAAAGAATGAGTAAGGCATTAGATACCACTTAGACTCTTGAACTTTCATTGCTTCCCAAAAGCTCAGAATGACTGAATATAATTTGAGCAGTAAACTCATGTTCTGGTGTTTTCAGCCTATTGTCAGCAGCCCCCTGTCATATCTCCTAACTTGGCCAACAACCCCAACACTCTATCAGTTCAACATACAGGTGAGCTCAGCATGCTGCATGCTGAGTGTTACTGTTCCAGTTTTTATTCTGTATGTCTTAAGTTACATTGTTATGCTTGTTGCTATATTCTAAGAAAGCATATGCAAAGTGAAACATAACTATTTAAAGTGTAACATACTTCCTTATTTTAATGGATCTCACATGTTGCATACACATTCCTTCCAAATGAAGATGGAGTTGAACACCTTCAGGAGTGTCACATTTTTTTTTTTATTGGAACAGTTGGCAGTGCCTAAACAAAATTTTCACATAATTCACCATATAGTAAACTGCATGAAGGCCTAAATTATTTTACATTTATTCTTTTAAATATATACACTGTTCATAAATGTTTCAAGTGAAGTGAAAGACCTTTGTAAAGAAAATTCTTAACAGCATGAAAAGTTAATTACATAACAATGTTTCTTATAAACATTGTAGGGGTGCTTAGCCTTTCAGGCAGGTAGGTTACACTTAAAGATATAATATACAGTGAGGGTGAGAGCATGTGGCTGTTTCTGCTGTAACCAACACAAAACTGAACATTACAGTGAATACAACCATTATATGCCTTATTAATGTGAAGCATGGCCCTGCATGTGTGGCAGTCTGCATTCATCTCCATTAAGATGGTGAAGATCATGGTTATGTGATTCCACACTCGCTGTACAATTGGCCACTTGTAGTAACTTCTAGCACCTGTTTTCTTACACTTTAAGGCACCTGTTACTTCTGGCTGGAACATCAGTTTTATGACAAAGAGTGATGGCAGATTTCCTATCCAACGCATGTCACGTGGCATACCTGTTCAATTTGAGTTGTGTTATTTTTATGTTTGTATTTAGAGTCTAGCTTTGTGGCAAGGAGGTTTGTGTGCGCTTGCGTGCACGGTTGTCTATAGGCCACAGATGCTGGGAACCTGTACAGTGTAGCATGCTGTTAACTTCTGTCTTCTAAAATCTGCAGTCTTTATATTGATTGTGTTATATTAATTCACACTTGTGGTGGGTTGTGGATGTATCACTTTTAGAAGGCGAGTTAGCCAGAGGTGATGAAGCATACACACATCACAAGTATCTGCTTACAGAAGCAGCTGTTTTCTTCACCTTGCACACACATGTAGGTCGTTACCTCAATCACATTTGAGTATTTTACATTGGTATCAATGGATTGTGACACCATGTAATCTGGTAGTTCATCATGAACAGTTTGAAGATTTCCGCTTCCTCTGTCAGAGTAGATTGAGGCAGTAGTTTTCTTGAAAGTGTGCTGCCAGGCCATATGGTATCGCATCCCAGATGACAGCAGTCCTTGGCAGCTTACAGTAAATTCTTCTTAGCGGTTTCATTGTGCAGGTACATTCCATAAATCTCTAGTCGCAATCTAATTCCTGGGAAGCAGTAGTATGAGGGCTTGACACAAGGTTTGTTGAAGGTAATAAGGTAAATTTCATTTAAATTTGTAAGGTAAAGTTGTAACTGCATGCCATGAAGGCATATGAGGAAGTGGGGGCCACTAGTTAGAAGTGAGTGGTCAGCTTCACACCCCACCTGCTATACCCCTGAGGAATTACCTTGTGATACCCATAGCACTGGAGGCTGGTTGAATTCCAGAGATGGTTTGGATACTCTGGAGGAGAGAAGAATCTCTTCTCTCTGCTGAGAATTGGATTTCCATTCACTGGTTCATCCAGCTTGTATCCTTGGTAGTACACTGGCTGCACTATCATGGCTTGCTTATTTTAGTAAAACAGACTATAAAGAAAAGTGTCATCAGTTCATGAGACAAGAAAATGTGATATGTGTGGGCTGCATGTTGCACATGACTGTTGAAAGATGTTTTGCCAAGAAAGAGCTGTTATAAACTTTTTAACAATAGAACTGATAGAGAATAGTTTCGTATATGAATGTATGACCTCTTTAAATTTGTTGTAATGGAGTGTACTGCTGTTAGTAGAACACAAGTGGGAATGCACTGGTTTTAGCTCCGTATGTATGGTTCAGTTATTGTGTATTTGTTTAAACTGGAGATTTTGTTTTTGAAATCCATTTACAACCAGTGATTTGTGACCATTATATTACAGTTTTGCAGCATCGAGTGCCATCACCTCGTGAGCTGATTGTTCACACACAAAACATAATGCAGTCAGCACTGATAAAGAAGAAACTAGAGGAACAGCGAGAGAATTTCCGAAAACGCCAAGAAATGCAACAGTAAGTGTCATACAGCTTTATAAACTTTTAAAAATGACCTGGTATGTGAATGCTCACAAAAAACGACCTTGGATATTCATTTTATGCATTTAGAAAACAAGGAAGTTTGCTTCATTTTCAAGACATCCTGCATAATATCTTTTATTTCCCACAAAATGACATTTATTTTGTAATTTTTATCTTCATCTGTTCAAATAATATGTTTTTCATAAACCATGGACTAATATTTAAGAACCAACCCAGTCTTTAAATGGTTAATGTCTGAGATGCACTTGCATTCATTTTGAGCAGTAATTAATTTTAAGGTATAAATATATATGTAAGCATCAGTAGAAACAAGTAACAACTGGGATGTAATGTGTGCAGTTGTGTAACCACATATGTCAGTGTATGTGGATATTAACAAATAGGGTGTTATAAAAAACATTTAATGCAAGTCCTTTTTAATGGATTTAGTGTATAAGAAATATAATTTTAGGTCTCTATCACCAAATGTTTCTGGAATGTCGAGTAATGCAACAAGTAATAGTGGGGCAAAGATTAATGACTCATCATCACCTGCAAAACACCTGTCATCACCAACTCCTCTTGCCTTTACTCCGACATCAGTGTTAAGGAAGATGACTGCAGAGAAGGAAGCTGAGACATCAGCTGGACCAGTTAGTGCCATGAGAAGCGAATCAAAGGCAGCTGTTTCAGGTGACAAAAATTACAGAATTATTTTTTGAAGCATTAGAACTGTGAACTGTGCAGTAGTGTTGATACTCGGGGAATAACAAAATGTGGTGCCAGTGCCGGGAGAACTTCTGATTCATCCACTGAAAGTGATCAGTTTTAAATAATGGTTGATCTTTTTTATCAGATAATATAATTTCTCTGTTCAAATGTTGATTTGTTTCAGCACCAAGATGGAAGTTCTTATTTGTTCGTCCTTCATTAATTTGGAGTAATTAATGACGATGTTCACTTTCATTGAATTAATACTGTACTTCCATGTTTTGGAGTTTGTTATAAGTGTTTCATTTATGAGGGTTATTTCTGTTTTTGAGCTTGTCAGAGCAAGTGCTGAATGCACACTGTGAATCTGCTGCTGTACAAGCTTTTAACAAGGTATTTGAAATCTGAATCCATCATACAAGCAGAAGCAAAATCAAGTAAGAAATTTAACTTAACTGATCACCTTATAGCATTTAAAGCTGCATTTTTACCTTTATTTACTCTTATGCAAGTGTAACATGTTTGTTTGTATTTTATGTTTACTTTATTTATGATAATTTTCAGCCCCTAATGATCTGAAACCACAGTCTGCAGTTGTCCAGACATCACAGCGAGTGTCATCATCTGCTGCTCACTTAAGGTCACAACAGACGGCAGCTCCACCTTGGAATATAACAAAACAACACCCAGGTATTTTATATATAGTTGAGGGGCAATGGTTTTCCATCATTGTTGTCTTGGTTTCCAAACTTGGTGTAGTAATGTGCTGAAGGATACTTAATTTCAGTTTTTATTTAATATAATTTATTTTTTGTGTATACAACTTCCTCATAAATGGTCTTTATCCTCTTAGTTTTGTTTTTATTTGGATCACATTTAAGTTACAGTTAAGAAGTACAAACTATCTGAAAAAGATTAACTAAAAATTATTGTGAAAAACTAATAGAACTTTAACCAAGCATGCTCAAGGAGTGTCAGACTTATTTCAGCAATAAAAGATAAAAAAATGTGATATTAAGCCTTCAGCCATAATGTTTGGAGAGTCTTGTGGCCAGTTTCACATGCCTCTGTGGTTCCTGTCTTCATCTTTGCTAGGTGTCTTCTTGGTGTTTTTTATTTTTGTACACACACACACACCTTGTTGTGCAGGTAGTGATGAAAAAGGGACAAAAAGTGGTGTGGGAAAGACAGGACAGGATATCAAGTGGCATTAAGTGGTAGGTCTCTCTGCGAGGTTGCGAGGTACAGTAAGACATGCATTAGGTGTAACATTCTAATATTCAGAAAGTTGTGATAACCTTCTCATCCCAGAAGTGCTGTATATTGCAGCTGTTACTGTGTATAGCATCATTTCAACTTAACCTTTAAAAACCAACATTGAAAGAGAGTGAGTTGGGTCTGTGGCACAGCAGTTCTCATTATGGCCTTCTAAATTGTTTGCACATGAACCAAAAATGATAAAATGACGAAATATGCTTCATAGTGTGGGGAGTAAAATAGACCTATTTCAACTTGTCTTAAAAATGTATAGATGTTGCACCTATGTAAACAAAGTAAATTTCCAAATAGTTTTAAAATTTTCAGTTTCTTTTACTTACATTTCTGTTTGGGTCCCCAGATTTGCATGGGAAGTTCCATCTTCAAAAGTTGTGGGTGGTACTCTTAGAAGCATCTTCTTACACAGAGTCGTACATCGTATCAAGTCCTTTATTTGTCCCAACTAACGCACACAAATTATTTTAATTTTTAAACTGTTAAAACATTTAAAACTATAATATTTGCTCCAACATGTTTTGGTTTACATAAACCATCATCAGGGAGCCACAGCCTGCACTTTGCCAAAGTTACCATGTGGATTCTAATATACAAGCCATTGTTGAGGTATTCAGTATTATGGCTGCATATTTTGTTCAGTCTGCAATAAAGTGACCCCATGTTAAAATATATGAATAAGTTAAAATGAGATTAAAATATAGAAAAATGAATAATAAAAATGAGAAGTTGGACTTACCCTGTTGTGCGTGTGTATTATGCACTGTGCAGAATGAAACAGTATTAGGGGATGCATTTTAGGTCACGTGAGGTACGGGCAAGCTCGAATATTGGGTTTGTGTCAATGACATGCTGCTCAGCAATCAATATGTTATGCTTGTAATACAACTGCATAAATAATGTCTCCCAGCAGTTCATCCTCATGCCTTTGTTACAAGGTATTAATGACTCTTCAGCTGTGCCAAATTTGTGCGTTGATACAAAACCACTATTCGAGCTTGCCCGTACCTCACGTGACCTACAACGCATCCTCTAATACTGTTTCATTCTGCACAGTGTGTAATACACACACACAACAGCATAAGTCCAACTTCTCACTTTTATGTATTAATTTTTTATATTTTAATCTCATTTTAACTTATTCATATATTTTAACATGGGGTCACTTTATTGCAGACTGAACAAAATATGCAGCCATAATACTGAATACCTCACCAACAACTTGTTTATTGGAATCCATATTGTAACTATGGCAAAGTGCAGGCTGTGGCTCCCTGATGATGGTTTATGTAAACCGAAACATGTTGGAGCAAATATTATAGTTTTAAATGTTTTAACAGTTTAACAATTAAAATAATTTGTGTGCATTAGTTGGGACAAATAAAGGACTTGATATTATTAATACATGGAACAACCATGAAGACCATGAAGATCCTACATCATACTTCCCCCACACTTCATTAAATACTTTTCTACTCACACTACTGGCAGTACACATACATCATTGAATTGAAAAACTCTATATAAAATTTCCTTACCCCATAAGGAAAGAATAAATAAAACAGGGATATTGTAGCATGTCTTAAATGTTTCGTCACTTTCACTGTTCTTGCCACTGCTCACTGAGGAAGAAATATCCTGGCCATGTTATTCCTACACAGTGAAGACATGTGGTTGTGGAGTGAAACACCATATATTGCAGCTGTGTTTATGGCTCAGATTTTTAAAATGGCAGTTAAAGTCTGATTGTTTCTATATGTATTACTGACTATTTCCAATTATCACCTTGAGCAGAGTTTACCCAGAGGCATCTAAATATTGGCACGTGTTACAAAACGTGTGACATCACCAGTGAAGCCAGTAATGTCACTTATTCATTCATGTGGTAGTGGTATGCAGCGTCTATATACTGTCCTTTTTTCAAACCTTCCATTCTGTAACGATACACTATCTGAACTGAAATGTAAGATTTACATGGAATACAGAAGTTCTCTGAACTAAGAAAGAATTGAACAAGAGAAATAAAATTAAAAATAATATAAAATGATTTTTTGACGTTTAATCAAATAAAGACAGTTGGTGAATAGTCCACATTAGAATTAAATACTTTCTGGTGGTGCGTCTGTGGCTTCATCACAAATAAAACCTCTGTTTTTGGTGTGATAATATCCAGACTTTTCATTGATGATCCCATTAGGTCAGTCAACCATACTGTGTAGTTATATTTCAGCAGAATACACAACAGGAAAATTGTGTTACAAAACAGGCCATCACTGGGCTTGTTGCTTTGAAGTGCAAGACTTGGCAGAGTAAATATTGGCTCTCTGCCCAATTTTATCATCATATGTTGTTATTACAAACTGCTTATTGTCAACACCTGCTAGGCAAGACTCCAGAATGAAAGCCACTGCAGTACAAAGGAAAACATACATCATACAAGATTACAAAGCATGAGGACACTACAAAACTTGTAATCCAGAGGTATACTGGTTCTTAATTGGGGTAAAGTGGTCAGAGCGTGAATCTGACCACTAAGTGTCATCTAATGCAGAGTTAATGGGTGGGTCTATAATTCTGTCCCTCTGCTTGAGTGTATGGCGTGTTTAATGCCACCCATCATTCCAACTGTTGGTACGGCTGTAACTCTTGGCATCAGGTAACTTCACTGTCTCGAGGTTAGAGTATTATATTCTGTCAGTGACTGGCAAGTGAAAGGGGAAAACAGGTAAATTTAATGTGCACATCTAGGCTGACACTTTGAGTATCAAAAGATGGAAAATTTTTGGCAACCATGGCCACTGAAATGTGTATTTAGCACTGTTAAGCAATATGTAGGGTTTTTCTATGAGAACATTACAAATAAAACACGTGCTTTTATCCATAAGATACACACATTGAAGATTTCAACTCTTGTATGATATGATGGTGTCATTTCATAAATGGCTACTGATGACACTGGAAGATCTTGCTTTTTCAATATTTAGGGTCCCTCCACTCTTCTTGAACTACTCAGACCCCTCGTACTTGAATTTTCTTAACAGCATTGTGAGTGTCTCAAATATCAGTGTACACATCATATATGCATGTTGTAGAGACATGGTTTGAATGAAGTAACAGCCACTTAGATGGCTGTATGAAAGTGTGTGGATGAATGAGAGTGTTGTCTCTTTGAAGTGCAGTGTTTTGTTTTATGTGTTTTCAGGACGTCCAATAGTTAAAGGTAATGCCAACTTCCAGTATACAGCTAATGTTGATTACCAGCAACAGCAACAACAGCAGCAGCAACAGCAACAGCAACATCGACACAGCTCATTGATATCTGGTGGTGGTAATTACAATAACAGTGTACCAAGATCTAAGATGACACTTGCTGCACCTCCTGCTACTATGACTCCACAGATTAGCACGCTGATGATGATGCATCGGTCACCTAGTGTCAGAGGTAAGTACCATCTTGAAATCGTGGGCAGGATGAATGGATTGTAGTTTAAATGGAAGGATAATGGTGTCTGAAGGCTTATAAAATAAACCTTTTTCTCTTGGTTGAAATGGAATGAAACACATTGGCTCTTAGTGTAAGTTAAAGGTAATAATTTATTCGGCATTATAAATTTGAAGAGAAAAGTAAAGACTGTTAACCTTGTACATATTTGTCACTGAACTTTCCATTAATAGTAAAGTTTCATACCAGTGTTACTGACATTGTATTTTGTTCTGTGACAGACAGTCAAAAATAGCACAGGGTTGTTTGAGTAAAAAAGGGTTTTGTATTGAAGTGGCTCCAAATTGTTCACTTAGAAATTAATGTAGAAGCAATGCAAGAGATTTTCATTACAATACAAAACAGAATCATCATATGCTGTTCAGATTCTTTTAACCCCCCACTGACAGGGGACACTTGCGGCATCGTCAGTGGGAATACTTATACCTTAAAGGCCTATGGTGTAGAACTGTTAAATTCAGTCTGAAAATTCAGTACCACTGCTGTAAGAACATCAAGTCTAGCAAACATAAATATCTTTCATAATAATGGTTGGATTTTCTTCAAAACTGCTGGGAAACAGTGTGATACTGTTGTATGCAAATCAGTTACATTACCTTAGAAATGGATTTTTATAGATATAAGGATATCTGCACTGTATTGCTAATCACTTAATAATATTTTACAATTTGTTACAGTAACAACATATGTGCAGTTCCTTTTTATTCATGTTTTGGCTTAACTGCATCACCAGGGAGCTAACACCTTTGTTACTAAAACTTACAGCAATAAAATAGTCTAACAGTACTTAAGCATATCAGTGTTCAGATTATAATTACAATTTACAGTGTTTAAAATGTTATAAAATGTTGATTATAAATTGTTGTAAAATAACAGTAGTTTGTATTGTTTAAATTTGACTTCCTGCCAGTTGGTTTCTTGTTCAACAAACATCTTTTGCATATCGATCGGAATTGGATCCTGTCCTGTAACTGTAGATACTATGGTTTAGTTATAAGTAAACTTCTATTCATAATAAATATTAATGTGTATATGCACGCTTACCGTGTATGTCATGTCTTGTTTGTGTGAAGTGCACTACCAAACTGTGTGGATCCATGTGTTCTGTGTATATGCCTGTGTCATAACTGCGCATTACTTATACTTAAAGCGCAGTGTCTGCAGTTACAGGACAGGATCCATTCTGATCATAATGCAATAGATGTTTGTAGAACAAGAAACCAACTGGCAAGAAGACAATTGTAAACAATAAAAAATACTATTATTTTATAACAGTTTATAATCAACATTTTGTAATATTTTAAACACTGTAAATTTTAACTATAATCTGTACATTTGATATGCATAAGCATTGTAAGACTATTTTATTGCTGTAAGTTTTAGTAACATAGATATTTGCTCCCTGATGATGGCATTTAAGCCAAAACACGAATGAAAAGGAACTGTGCATTTGTTGTTGCTGTTGACAATTTGCAAGTCATTTACAATGCATGGAATGGACAGTATGAAGGTACTTATTCATAGTTCATTTTAATGTGATCATTTTTAAAATAATGAAAACACAATAATATTCTTCTGCCTTTCTGCAAACTTTGTGTGCCCAGCAGTCTCTGTGGCCTAGATTTCCTCTCATTAGGTAGTGTCCTCCAGATGAGATGCCTTTCAGTGAGGTACAGCATAGTATTGTGTACATTCTGCACTCAATTAAATTTGTATACTGATGAAACCTTCCACCATTTTCACTCTAAACATTAGCTGGTCTCTTTGATCCTCATAATGTTTAGTATTGTATTGTTGTGAAACCAGCAGGATGTATTCATGTACCACATACTGATGCATTGCTGCTCTTGTCACTTGCCAGGTGGTAACATTTCATGTAAAACCCAGCCCATTTTTTGTTTTCATCCAGCACACAGATATGTTTTTCCTCTTGTCCGTGCTTGTTAGAATTTCTGTTTCATCACCGCAGGATACATTCTTGTGTTCAGGTATTTTGGTCATCCCATTTTTTCATCTTTTGGTGCCTAATGTAAGGTGTACCTGTCATGCACAGTGATGCTGAAAATGCCAATTCATCAGGTACAGATGATCACATTTATTGGCCTTCCTTATGCAACTTTCATTTAAATTCTAGTCTCTGTAACATCACACTGGGCATTTAATTTTTGCACCATAGAGTTAATTAGTACAGATCCTGAATGCTGTACTATAAGTTCATGTTTCTTGTTCACTTCTTCCCTTTCACAACTTTCAGAACAGTTTATTTAAAAAGTAATGATGTAGTCTGTTTTACCAGTAACTTCTGGTATTTTTGTAGGGCAGTTTATGCTGAACTGGAAGGTACAATTTGAATTACAGGTGGTCCTTCATGTGGTGTTGTGGATATGTACAAAAATATGTGAATACAGGTGACCCAGTTAATGTGCCTATGGCTAATTTGGACTCATTGTTCCCAGCTAACTAACTAACTAACTTAATTGAGCAAAATCCTCCCTGAGAAGCTTACAGGTTCTCAGTTAGTCAAGAAACTCTGTGATTTATGAAACCCGAACATCCATAACGGCATTTACAAGAACCTGCTACCTGTCCCTGTCCTGAGGCAGATCAATCCAGTCCATGCCCTTCCCAATCCAATTCTTGAAGATCCATTTTAATACTATCCTACCATCTATGCCTAGGTCTTCCAAGTGGTCTCTTTCCGTAAGGTCTCCTGACCAAAACCCTGTATGTACCTCCTCTGCCCTGCTCATCTAATTCCTGATTTGATCTTCCTTGTAGTAATTGGTGAGGAGTACAGATCACAAACCTCCCTGTTCTGTAGTCTTCTCCATTCTCCTGTTACCTTGCCTGTAAGGCCCAAACATCCTACTCAGCAACCTGTTCTGAAACAACTGCAGCCTACATTCCTCACTATGAGAGAACGAGTATCACACCAGTACATAAGAATGGGCGATATTATAGTTCAGGGTATCTTAATCTTTATATTTTTAGATAGCAAACTGCAAGACAAAACATTCTGCACGGAACGAAAGTAAGCATTCCCTGACCTCAATCTGCTCTTCATTTCTTCAGGAATTAAATTTTGATTTGTTATGGTTCCCAGATATTTAAACTGTTCCATCCTTTCAAAGGATTTATCACCTGTCTTTATATTGTGATATTATTCTGAATTCTGGTCTTAAGGCATGACCATATACTTCTTGTTCTGAGCGTTTACTTCTAGACCAATTTCTTCACTAGGGACTACTAGCTTCTGTATTTTTCTTTATAGTATGTATGCTTCCACCCATTGTATTAACATCATCAACATAAACCAGAAGCTGATGCGTAATATTTAATTTAAAGCTCTGCTGGTTTGCCAGAACCCTGATAATGGCATATTCTGAAGCAAAGTTGAAAAGCAATGGCAATAAAGCTTCTCCTTATTTCAAACCATTCTTAATAGGAAACATGTCAGACATATGTTTGCCTACCCAGACCCTGTTATAGGTTTCATTTACACACATTTTATTAGTCTTACTAGTTTCGTAGGGATACCAAACTCAATGGGAATATTATACAAGACCTCCCTCCTAACTGAATCGTAGGTTTTCTTGAAGCCTATAAATAGATGATGCTCTGCCCCATTGTATCCCATTTTTTCTCAAGTATTTGACAAATGCAGAATATACGATCAGTGGTACCTGACATGTCAAAATCCACACTGATGATTTCCGATAGTTTTGTCTGCATAAGGAGTTAACCTTAACACAAGGATGTTGAATAAAATTTTGTGTGTAGTTGATAAAAGCGATGTCTGTTGATAATTACTATAATCAGTTTTATGACCAGTCTTATAAATAGGTACAGTGATTGACTTTATCCACTGCTCAGGCTTTTCCTCCTTATTCCTAACAGAGTTGGTAAGTTTATGGATCTAAAAATGAATTGCTCTACTTCCTGCTTTAATTGTTTCTGCTGACATTTCATCAATACCTGGTGATTTGTGTCCTTTTAGTTTTTCAGAAGCCATCTCAATTGCAAAGACACTGACCTTAGACACTAGTTGCTCTGCTGTATGTATTTCAGGCTGCCTAACATCATGTACCTCATGCATATTCAGTATATGAGAGAAATGATTTCTCCATCTAGCCAAAGTACTGTGGAAGCAGGCAACCACATCACCCTTCTCATCATTTACTATGTTAGTTCTAGGCTGGTAACTCTTCCTAAGGTCATTGATGTCCCTGTACAGGTCTCTGATGTTCTTGTTCTTACTATATGTTTCAAAGTGGATTTATTATAACATGAAATATAAATATTTAGTTTTTTATCTAAACATTTCTTATGCTGACTGTGAACACCAAGACTGACTGATGAGGCTCTCTGCCTGTTATGTGCTTCTCTTTTTGGGTAGAGATGAGGGCTTAACAGACATGTAGTCCTTAGGATGACTTAATAGACATAGGAACTTTGTCAGCTGATGGTGACAGTGTTTCTAGGATGGTGACAGTGTTTCTAGGATGGACAGCAAGCAGTGAACTCATTTCCCCTACTCATGCCTAAATATGAGTTGGAATATGTGGGTGATGCTATGGTGCAGACAGTTTATCAGTGAGCTCCGAGACATTGGCCACCTTCCAGGGAATTCTAAGACCCAAATTTACTTGTACCATTTTTCTCCCTACTAACATAGTTTATGAAATTCTTCCAATCACAGTCTGAACCAGGAACTTCCTCCTAATCACTTCTGTCATCTGGAGCATGTCATACAGAATTTAGGCTTCTACCATTATGCATTTAAGGTTGTCAGTCTTCTAGGATGTTTCATAATGTGGTTTGGTAGTTTGTTACCTACATTTAGGAACAAATTATCAGTCCCATCTTCAAAGTCAGGCAGTCTTCTTGGACTGCTGTACCTGAAACACATTCGACAAACTACCAACCAATGCTGTACAATATTTCAAAAGAGCAGAGACCTCAAAAGTTTTTAAGTTTCGTCTCAGCATTGGATCCTCTAACAGTAAGTTACGGAGTTCCTCATTGCTGTGTAATTACATGTGTAGTTTTTAAACTCCCACATTACTGATCTGAACTCAGTTAATCCCATCAACCATGTGTCATATTATGTGCTATTTATACAGCTCAGGCAATCCAGGCTCATTTGGCAACACTGCATCAACCACAGCATCACACACATCACCATCATCAACAGCAGCAACAGCATCAACAACGTAATTTGCCAACACCATCTCTGCAACAGATACTCCTGAATCAGAACTTTGGCAGTGTAGGACGAGGCTCTGGCAAACCAGGTAAGTTTGTGGTAATCAGGCTTAAAAATGACGTACTTGAAAGTTTAAGAATAAGTGCTTGTGTTGTGTCTAGTGCTGTCTTGGTACAGAAGAGAAACTGACTTGAAATAATGAACAAAATTTGGTGGTCACTCTTTCTGTTTTTAACTCTATTCAGTCCATGCCCCACATCCCCCACCAATTTTTGTGAATTCTGTTAGTCTGATTAAAAGTAATATTGCAGAAAATTGCTGTTAGGGCTGCAGTTGGAAGTGATGCTAATTTAAGGTAATAAACATAAGTTTTAACAAAAGTGTAAACTGTGCTACCATCTCTTCATCCACAGCCTCAGAGCAGTCATGCCAAATTGAAAACTGTTACACATATGTTATCAGCAGTTTTTGTCTGAACTGGCATTTGTTGCAGCAGTAATTTTTTCACCACTGTTGGTGTGGAAAATAATATAAAACATTACTGTGGAATGATACAGTTTACTGGAACCCATGGGCTTCTGGTTTTTTGTCACATTGCATGATATACTGTTAGGGATCTGTGTCCTGGGGCATTCAATTTTTAGTCATGTTCGCAAAATTGCGAGAAGGGACTGTTAGCTTCATTGTGTCCATGTGTCTGCATAGAACATCTCAGCTTCCACTAGATGGAGTTTAATGAAATTTGATATTTGATAATTTTAAAAAAATCTGTCAAAATTCATGTTCAGTTAAAATTGGACAAGAATAGCAGGTACTGTACATGAAGACCAGTATGCATTTTTGATAATAACTTGGTCAGTTCTTTGTAGAGTGAGAAATGTTTCAGATTAAAATTGCAGAGAAAATCAGAACACACAGTTTATATCCAATAATTTTTTCTTTAAAAATAATACCATTTATGAGACAGTGTGGAATAATATTTTACAGCCAGACAGGCCACAGATGACAGTATGGTGTATGCAAATTGCATGCTGGATAGCCAAGTCTACATACACACACTTAGAATATGTAATAATTATTGCTTTACCACTGCAGTAGCAGTTGCATGTTACATTACACATACATTGCCTGTTGTGTTGTATTTACTGGTGTTTGTGTGCTCCTTCTTTTCTCTGTATAGTAGTATTACCAACACCACTGTCATCCACATTAACATCATCATTTGCTGCTTTATTACCATTACTTCCAACACCAACACCATAACTTATTTTACAGTAATTGATAGTTGCTCTTGCATGTCTTTTCTTCCACCCCTTGGTACACCAATTTTCTCTTCAGAATCTTCTCAAATTGTGTACGATATTCTGTGATAGGTCCGGGCTGTGTTACACGGGTTAAATGGTGATAGTGTTTTGTATACACTATCACCTTCATCAGCCTTACCTCCTCCCCCCCCCCCCCCCCCCCCCCCCCCCCCCCCCCCCCCCCCCCCCCCCCCCCCCCACCAC